>Ga0187782_10000107_pt1 | contig 48141 bp, 52 predicted proteins | sample 0715_SJ02_MP15_2_FD_132454 | JGI IMG/M metagenome (GOLD analysis project Ga0187782, IMG submission 132454) | Tropical peat soil microbial communities from peatlands in Department of Meta, Colombia - 0715_SJ02_MP15_20_MG | ecosystem: Environmental > Terrestrial > Soil > Wetlands > Peat | place... | reverse complement strand
GGCGCAAGCGCGCGAAAACTTTATCGCGGCGATGGGCACGCTACGTTCCTCCAAGTTGCGCTCCGCCCTGACGGTTCTCGGCATTGTGATCGGGGTCTCGTCGGTCATTTCCATGGCGGCGATCATTCAGGGGCTGAACAGATTCGTGCAGGACCGTGTGGAATCTCTCGGGTCGCGTACCTACTTTCTGACCCGTTTTCCACCCGGAACGGACCCCTCGCACTTGCCGGAACGGTTTCGCATACGCAGATATTTTGAGTACAACTACGACGAGTACATTCGGGCGTCGGCTCGAGACGTTGAGAACGTGACTATCTGTGGGACGCGCGGGTTTTTCCTCGGAGACTCCAACCTGATTACGAGCGGTGACCGAAGTGTCGAGAAGGTGATCGTTCGCGGGGCGGAACCGGAATACGTCGTGGCGCTCCCGCTATTCAACGTTGAGCGGGGACGCTTCATCAACGCGTTCGACCAGGAGCACGCGCGGCCCGTGGTGGTGCTGGGTGCATCCATCAGCGAGTCGCTTTTCCCGAATAGCGACGCGCTCGGCAAGACTGTGCGCATAAATGGCGCAGCCTATGAAGTCATCGGCGTCTTTAGTCATGACCAGGGGTTATTTCTGGGTCCCGGCGTGGATATTTTCGCCGTTATCCCGCTGAGCAACTTCAAGAAGCAGTATCCAGAGGCCAAAGAACTGATCATGATTTTCACTGTGCCCAAGAACGTGAATGTGGAAATGGCGCAGGCTGAAGTCGTTCAAGCGCTGCGCCGCCTGCGACGGGTTCCAGCTGACAAGGAAAACGATTTTGAACTGACCTCGCCGGACTTTCTCAGTAATTTGTGGAACCAGCTCACTGGCGCGCTGGTGATACTCACCACGGTGATCAGTTCCATCGGGCTGCTCGTGGGCGGCATTGGGGTAATGAATATCATGCTGATTTCCGTGACGGAGCGGACTCAGGAAATCGGCGTCCGCAAGGCCATCGGCGCGCGGAAGGCAGATGTGCGGCTGCAATTCCTGTTCGAAGCGGTTGTTCTGACGCTGGTTGGGGGCACCATCGGAATTCTCATGGGAGCAGGGATTTCGACCCTGGTGCGGACGCTGGTGCCTTCCGTTCCGGCGACGCTCTCCTACTTATGGGTTTCAATTGGATTTGCAATCTCAGTGGGTGTTGGGCTGTTCTTCGGCTACTATCCCGCGAATCTGGCGGCGAACCTCGATCCCATCGAAGCCTTGCGGTATGAATGAAGTTCAGCGTCCATCGGTGGCGCACGTTCATTCTTGTACCTTGTTTAGCAGGTGGCACGTCACATCACGGTTGCTGCTAGCGTTCCAAATTGCACCATGAAAATCGTACCTGCAGGTACGACTCGGACTCGTCACCGGTAAGCACGGCGAATGTGACTCATCCGTCGGGGGGCAACACCGCGTGGTATAATGAATTTGAGGAACTGCAATGCTCAGGCTCTCTCTCGCATTGCTTTGGTTGTTCTTCACCCCCGTCGTAACCATGGCCCAGCGTTACGGCCGTCCCTACTCGCTCGCGGAAAATCCCCAAGTCCTTCTCGAAGTTAAGGTTCAGCAACAACACCACTACTTCCGCGCCGCGGACCTCCGCAAGATGTCGCGGTCTTCTGTTACGCTCATCGACCCGGCCACCCACGTCTCTCACCTCTATGAAGGAGTCGCCCTCGACCAACTCCTTCCCGCGACCGCGCGCAGCTTACAAAACGAAAGAATCGATGTTGCGTTCGGCTCGCATCAGACCGTGACGTTCGCCGGCACCGATCTCGACCCTCAGTCGCAGCTACTCGTAGTCGACACCGTCGACGGAAAACCGCTCATTGGACACATTCCCTATTACCTTATTGCTCGACCCCGCGGCAAACCTCAGCAGACCATGGCCGATGTCCAGTGCATCACCATTCACTCCACCTGACGTTTTTCTTTTTATCCTGGCCGCCGATGCTTCTGAGTTGCCGGATCCCTCCCGTCAAATACAACAGGCTTGCGGGGGACGGCAGTGGGTCAACGCAGGAACAAGACCACTGCTGTCGCGTCATCGGCTAGGCGTCCTTGAGAAAATTCGTCGAGCGAGGCGAAAATCGCGTCCAGGAGTTCGCTGGCGCCTTTTGCGTGACTACCGAGGGCAGCTCTCCTCAGGCCATGCAGTCCCCATTCCTCGCCTGTCTGGTTGACAGCTTCGATCAGGCCGTCGGTATATGCGATGAGTACATCACCTGAATGCAGGCGATGGGTGCCTTCCTGGTAGGTCGAATCCGGAAAGAGCCCGAGGGGCAGCCCGGTAGTTTCGAGCACGACGCTCGGCGCGTCTGGACGAATGATTAGAGGTGGATTATGGCCTGCATTGGCGTAGCGCAGTGTCCGCGTTGCCAGATCGAAGACTCCAAAAAACAATGTGGCGAATTGGTCGGCGAGCGACGATTCGTGAAGCTGACGATTCACGGTGCCGAGCAACGCCGCGGGTTGACCGCCCACAAAGAAGGCCGCGGTTCGCAGCGAAGACTGGACATTTGCAATCATCAACGCAGCAGGCAGGCTTTTGCCAGAAGCATCCCCGATAGCGAAGGCCATGGAATCATGGGCAAGGGGCAGAAAGTCGTGGCAGTCACCGCCGAGAGCGCGCAGCTGTCGGCAACGCGCTGCATAAGCGATATCGAGCGAAGCAGGCACGGCCTGGTGCATAAAGCGCTGCTGTACATCGCAGGCTGTAGCCCAGTCTTGACTTACATCCACTACCATTGTATCGGACATGTTCTCGTACCTCTGTGAGAAGGTCGGCTCAGGAACGTCCAAATCGACACGCCGGCAGGAAGAAGAGTTTTCTGAAAAATCGAGGGAGGGCATGTCGAGAACCTCAGGAGGGCTCCGACATACATATGAACGCAGTCAGAATGAGCGAAGCAACAAGGGGGAAGAGATGAAATACATATTGCTGATGAGCGGCACGAAAGCCGGGGTGGATAGCTATATGGTGTGGTCCCAAAAGGACAGAGATACGCATATGGCCGTGTTGCAAAGCATTGCCAAGGATTTGACGGCTTCCGGGGAATTCGTTGCCACCCAAGGATTAGCCGTGCCACACGAGGCTAAGGTGATACGCGGAGAGAAAGGCAGCCTGCCGGTTACCGACGGCGTCTTCCCCGAGTCGAAGGAATTTCTGCTGGGGTATTGGATCGTGGACGTGGCAAATCCAGAGCGCGCCTACGCCATAGCGGGCCGAATTTCAGCCGCGCCGGGCCCCGGGGGCGTGCCGACCAACATGCCGATCGAAGTACGCGGGTTTGCATACTATCAGGAATCGAAATCCTGGGGGAGATGAAACCGGCGATGGCATCCCAAAAGAGCGGGACTGTTTTTTGCAGGGGTTGCCAAATCATCCTGACGAAACCACGCAAGGAATCGAGTTTCAGCCGTTCTCATTTTGTTCGCGTATGATTTCGCGGAGGTCGCGGCGATGATGAACTCACTGCTGCCAGTCCTGTTCCTGGCGCTCGTGTTATGGGGCGCATCCGGCGCAGATGCAAACGCTCAGAAGGCCAGCATCTCCTCGAAGAGCATCCAGCAGGAAGTGCTGTCCCTCCATTTCGCGAACAACGGACAACATGTGAGAGCTAAAGTGGGCCAACAGATCGAGATAACTCTCGGAATTGCGGGTCCGGCGCAGTATGGCAACCCCCTGGTGTCATCGACCGCCGTCCGGCTGGGGAGCACCGCCCTGGACTGGCCACCGAACCCGGGCGGGCCAACGTTTGTTTACATTTTCGAGGCCGCTGCGGTGGGAGAGGCACAGGTCATCGTTCCCATTCTCAATTCACTCGATGCAAATACTGCGAAAAAAAATACCTTTATTGCTACAATCCGAGTTGAAAAAGCTGGTGGAAAAGGAGTCGCATTCAGGAAGCTGGACCAGGCAAACACAGCGACGGGGACGCAGGCGTGGACAAACCTGCTCAACGACGTGGAGCAGACCTTCACGCCATTGCTACCGAGGCTGACAAGCGTGGAAGTGGAGCTCGTGGTGGCGAACCCCGGCCCATCGGAAGAAGAGCTCACACTAAATTTGCTGGATGCCGAGGGAGAAGTACTGGCGGTGGTAACAAAAAGCGTGTCCGTCGAAGAGTGTGGCCACGTCCGGTTCTTTCTCCCCAGTGGTGTTTGGCAAGTATCGCCCGGGCAGGTTTACCGTATGCGGCTGCGAGGAGGCAGCCTGTACGGATGGAAATATGTCGTGGGTGGATATAAGAACGGGGCAGCGTCATTCAATGGCAGACCGCTCGTGCAGGGTACCCGAAGCACGTTCTTGTTCCGGACATTCGGCGCGGAATGAAAACGGCGGAGCCGGGAGAATACAGAAAAGGACTCGTTGACGGGGCCGAAAGCTCGACCGGTACGATATACACGAACATCAGGCCGCCAGCTGTTTTCAACGATGAGCCTGTTTAGCCGAATCACCCATTAGTGCGATCAGCCCATCGGCGAGGGTGCCACGCCAGGAGAGGTAGTCGTGTCCGCCGGCAAACTCCTGGAAGTGAACCTCGTAACCCTTGGCGCGCAGCACGTCCGGCAATGTGCGAGTGCAAAACAGGATGGAGTCGCCTCCACCCGTAGCATTGAATTCCGCGCTTCCAGCGTCGAGGTAAAAACGCAGCGGCTCCTTGGGACTGGAGATGAACTGGCGCACGAGCCAGTTTGGTTCCGCGCCGGACTCTGCGGCATCGACGGCCGACGGCGGAGCCCGGTGGAAAGCGCCAGACTGCGCGAGCACGTTTCCAAACATCTCGGAATGCCACAGACCCGCGCAGGCGGCAGCTAGGCCTCCCAAGCTCGACCCGGCCACAACGGTATGGCGAGGATCCCTCGTGAAGTTGTATTGAGCATGGGCCCAAGGCAGGAGTTCGGTGGCCAAAGCGCCTGTGAACTTGGGATTGCAGAGAAGTTCGCGGTCCCGCGATTCGTCCCCTGCATTGCCAACCAGGAGGGCGACCATGGGCGGAATGCGCCCATCCGAGATTAAGTTGTCGAGGATCGTGGGCGTGGGAACCAGACTGAGATAGGCGTCTTCGTCAAATAGCACGAGCAGCGGATACGACTCGGCATGCGGCGAATATTGCGGCGGCAGATAGATGGCGATCTCTCGCTCGTTCTTCAGCGCTGAGCTCCTAAATACCTGCTTCTCGATTTGTCCAGCGGGAGCGCCGGGGCGATGGGCGACATACGGTTGCCGCGGCGCGTCGGGCATCTCGAGCACCGATTGACCGCGGAAGTCCAGCGCATCCACGCTGTCGGGATCGATGCGATAGCGTTTGGGGTTCAACGGATCCGGTCTGGCTCCTGCCGCAATCATAGTGATCGCATTTGCCTCGATACCTAGCGAGAACGGACGCATCCGTCCCACGTTGGGAGCCACCGTATAGGCGAGCCGCATCTTCCGGTCTACCTTGATCGTTTTGTACCAGACATCGGTTTCTCCCAAACGCGCCATCAGATACTCGTCGGGAGCGACGCCGGCGTATGGAATCCAAAGCACCATCGCGTTGCGCGTATCCGGATCGCCCCGCCAAAGAAAAGTGACGGCCATGCTGTCTGGATCACTGGAAATCGATTCGACCAGCGGCGCGCCTGCCTTTCTGACCTCTTCCCAAAACGAGTTGACGCTTTCCTTTTCTCCCCGCCGGAGAGACGCCTGCAAAGCTTGCATCCGCTGGCTCTCTACCACAGGCTTGAGCGGCTCGAGCCGTGCCGCCAGCGTGACGACTTTCTCCAGAGCAATGGTGTAAGAGCCGGCCGCGCGCTTGTCCGTCGCGGCAACCTCCACGCGATAGCTGCCCGAAGCCTCTGCGACCAGGTTGAGATTGTCCTCCTGTGGTCCCAGTTCGGCTCCGCGAAAAGGCTTGCCCGAGGGATCGAAGGTTTTGACAACGAGCGTCAAGCCGCGAGGGTTCACCCTGATCTGGGCAAAATCGCCATCTCCGAGCCTAACCGTAAACGACCGCGCTTGACCTGGACCTAGGCTGACTTCCCGAACCTGCCCCAGCTCCAGTTCGGGCTCGCCTGAGGGAGTGGCCCCGCTCGAAACTGCGGCGACAACAAGGAATGCAATTAGGGACGCATGTTGGGCGTACACGACGGTACTCCTTCGTTTTGCGTTGCAGGCAGTCCGGAAAAAAGCCGCTGGACGACCTTTCCCTTCTATCGTAGCGCCACGGGGGAATGCGCGCTGTGACGGCGCTGTGGGTGGTCAGCCCCGCTTAGCGTGACACCGAGCACATGATCTGACGCGTTGGCACGTTAGAGTAGGGCTTGGCTACTCCATGCATGACCAAGCCCTAGCCATGGTCCGCGGCCATGTCACGGACATCATTTCGGGAACCGTTTTCGTGTTTGTCGGATTGGCCGTCTGGGGCATCGCGGCCATGCGCTGCAGTGGCACGCGCGTCCTTGTCTGGCTGGGAATCTGGAGCGCGATGTATGGTGCCCGACCCCTGATCGATTCCCTTTCGGTCCTAGGCCTGCTGCCGCACTGCCTCCGGATTAGTGTTCCCTACGTGGACACTGTGGTGTCCTACTCGATCCTGGTCATTGCCACAGCCGCATTTCGGGAGTTGTGCGTAGGGAGATTTGCCCTGTCCTTTAACTCTCTGGTCATCGTTGTGGGACTGGCGATCGGGATGGCAGGAATTGGCTTCTTCCTGCTTACCGGGTCGAACGACAAATTGATCCCCTACAACAATCTCCTAGCTGCCTGTTCGGGCTGTGTCCTGCTGACCGTCGTCGCCGTGCCGAAGCTAGCCCACAGGTACCTCATTACGCCAGATAGCAAAGTCCTGCTTGGCGGGACGCTGGTTTTCGAAGCGGAAGCCATATATGTCAACGTGGCACGCCCTCTGGGTTACCGGGTTCCCCAAATCTGGGACTCGCTGGGGTTTGTAGTTCTCCTCTTGTCGTTTGGATATGTGGCTCTGCAGATCGTCTTTGCGAGCGAGCGCCGCTTGCTGTCGATTGAGAATGAGCTTGAGATCGCCCGGGAGATACAGACTTCGATCCTTCCCAGGAACAATCCTGAGATAAGAAATCTGGATATCACCGCCGCTTATCACCCGATGACCGCGGTAGCAGGCGACTTTTATGAATTTATTCCCGTCGATGGGCACCGCGCCGGTGTGCTGGTGGCCGACGTCTCCGGACACGGCGTCCCCGCGGCACTTATCGCGGCGATGATGAAGATGGCCGTGCAATCGGTCGTGCCGTTCGTTGCATCCCCCGGGGATGTTTTGCAGGGTTTGAATCGCATGCTTTCCGGGCAAGCACCCGATCAATTCGTGACCGCCGCTTACTTGTTTATTGACTCCGAGAATTACAGGGCGCGCTACTCAGCGGCGGGGCATCCCCCCTTGCTACTCGTACGCGGGGGAACATTGCATCGTATTGAAAGCAACGGCCTGGTTTTCGGAGTGACGGCTCAGCCCCAGTATCCCGTGCGGGACATTGCCCTCCGCCCAGGTGACCGACTTCTGCTCTACACCGATGGGGTGATTGAACCGGAAAATGCCAAAGGCGAAGCCTTCGGTGACTCCCGGCTCGGAGAGGTTGTTCTCGACTGCCAGACGTACACACCTGCTGAGCTAACCGACAGACTGCTCACCGAGATTCGCTCCTGGCAACCGTCATCGCACTCGCAGCAGGACGACATCACGCTGGTGGTGATAGACGTGCGACGTAGTTCTTCTTTATGAGTCAGGTGCGCGTTGCCGTGCGTGAGGCACTGGCGCGCCGGCTTTTTCTTTCTTCTTTTTTCCCGTGCCTCGCCGAGCTTCCGGGCTTGCTTCGAATTCCGAGCATTTCTTATCTATGCGGGCGAGCCGCCGCCGTTTGAAGTAAGAAGTTGCCTTTCGAGGAATAAGAAACGGCGGTGCTTGGCCATGGCACAGTGTCAGTCCAAAGTGTTCTTTCCTGATGACCCCGCGCAGCTGCCGCAGTTCAATGGCTGTCCCAGGCAGGCGGAAACTGTGCGACGTGCCTCCCGGATTGGCGATACGTCCAAAGGTGAGCCGAAGGTGATTATTTGCATGGTGAAACTCTGCTTGAACTGCGCAAGGATGTGGGACGAACGTGACACCCCGACAGAGAGAAGTATCCCCCTCTATAAGTCGCTATAAGCAGGATTAGGGGAAATGTGGGGATGTCCGAGTTTTCTTGTGCCGATTCCTGTTCCTCCGAGACAATTCCGCCCCGGGATGCCCTAGCTTACCAGGGGAGAAGTGCGAGAGTGAGCTTTCCTCGTGTAGCCCCACAGCCATACGAACACCGCCAGCAGCACTGCGTAATTCAGCGTCAGGAACCAGCGGTTTTCCCAACGAATGCCATTGAAACCGTAGCCTGAGAGTGGCCACAGGAAATGGACGGCAAAAATGCCTTGGTGGGTGGGGATATCGATGAGGATGTGCAGGGCCCAGCCCAACATTTCGAGGACCGGTCGGCGGAGGATCGCCCAGACCAGTCCGAAAACAGCCGCAAACGCGACCAAGCTGTGGCTGCAGTGATAGAGCTGCCATACATATTGAAAATGCGGGGCGCTGTGCGCATCGGGCAACAAGGAATGCGTGGTTCCGGTTGCGTACCACCAGATTCGAACCACTGCGGGAACGGTGAAGCTGAACAGGTCCGGGAAGACTCCCCAGAATGCCGCCCATCCCAGGCGGAGCGGTTGCCTTATTTTGTCACGGGCGAATTTTGCCGAGGCTGTGGTCCAAAGGGCGTGAGCAATGATATCCATCGAGTGGCGGGGAGAAAGCGACAACCTCCCCACGATTTCCGTAGCAGGCGCCTGCTAGAGCGAAGGTAATCATACATCGCCCTCGTATTGGCTCATGTGCTAGCCATCACGCTGTGCCGTGCAGAGACGGGGCGATCCGGGCCGCGTAGGCCGATCCGCTTAACTTGAACTCCAATCGACTTTAGCCGAGAGCCTCTGCTCACTTTCTCTCAAGTTTCAACTAAATGTAGGGTATCCTCGGGGCAACAAGCCGATTTACCGGGACTTATCTGTGGACCTTGCCCACGTGTAGTCATACTTCACGCTGAAGCCGACGACGGCTGGGCCATTGTTATGCACCAGCGCCTTGGCGAACTCGAAGACCAGCGAGTTCCGCGAATTAAGGGAAACATTCATTTCGCTGCCCAAGATGAAATTCTCTTGTGCATTGTTCTGCGTGGCGCCGTCGACGAACGTTGCGCCGCGAAAGGAGTAGCGCGTATCAAGAGAGGCCCAGATGCTGTCATTGAAAGAATAGCTGATGTGTCCTTCGATTCCTGGAAGTGGCTGTTGCCGTAGAATCTGTATTCCATGATACGTAGCGTTGTCGGTGAAGAAATACACGTTCGCGTAAGCGTCGAACTCCCACTTCTGCTCAGGCCCGAATGGGTGCGACAACGCGAATTCGGGCTTGAACGACCAGCGATCGGAACCCAGATTGAGAATCCTGTTGGGGCGGTACAGGCCTGTGGGAGCGGTGATAGCGAGGCTCACACCCAAAGTGGTAGACGGCTTGTAGTGCTCGAACTGCTCCACGCTGAGCGCCGGACCTCCCTTCAGCAACATGCCCAGTGAATAGCTGGAGTCACCCGCGCCAGTGACGGAACCCTGGATGTTCGTGCCGCTGACCGAGCCGCCAAGCCCAGCAACTGGGACGCCGGCCTCCACCCACATCAGGCGATGAAGGAGCCCGAAATAACGGGTGTAGTCGATGATCCCTTGATTAAGGTTAAGTTTTGCGCCCGCGATAATGAGTGAAGTATCTATCGAAGAGTTGGCATGGGCGTAGGCATAAGCCAGTTCCAGCTGATTGGTCCCGACGGGAGTGTTTTCGTACGTGCGCGGATCAGTGAACTGGGCGCAGGCTCGCTCCTGCGCGTAGAGAACGGATAGAGCGAGGCCGGTAAGGAGCAGCCGTCTGTTCATGGGCAGTAATTCCCTGCTCCAGGAAACACCATCAGAATATTACTTTCACGATACGAATAATCAGCTCTTCGAAAGAGAAGATCGTAAGCAGAAGAGGCGATAGGGGGATTGCTGTGGCAAGGGCCAAGCGTGAAACGTCCTGTAGCCCGAATGGAACAATACGCATTTCACGTACAATCTCATAGCTATTGCCAAGGTCAGCGAGGGACTGTATATCCGCCGTTCCGAGCAGTTCCTCGGAAGGAAGTGCGCCGCGGGCCCATTTTTGATCGAAGCTTTCGACGTATCGCTGTGCAAACAGGCCGTAATCCGCCAGTCCCTGTCTTTTTACACGCGACATCCGGGGAGTGAACATCAACAGCGGCGCAAGAACGGCGACCACGAAGAAGACGATAAAACCGCCAATCTGGAACTTGAAGGATTGTAAGCTTTCCCCACCATAAAGAACACGATCGGCCACAATCCCGGCAAGAATTGCGCCCTGTGCAAAGAGGATTGGTGTAAAAGCGTAGGAACTCTTTCCTACGAAACTCAACCCTCCACAGCGGTCAGGATGGGTGGGCAGAAGGTTCAGTTCGATCCGATTCACCTGCCAAAGAAACCGAAACCAGATCAAGAGTCTCATGTACCAGCGCAACAGAATGAACTGGAAGATGGGGAGACTCACAAACACATACCAGTAACCCGCCGGGGTGAGCTTCCATCTCCCTCCTGCCAGGGCATACCAGGTTGCGAGATCAAGCACGCTCCTGCCACTCCAGGTCCATAACCCCAGCGTATAAACAGCGGCCAGAAGAGCGAGCTCGACGAAGACGGAATTGCGAATCTTGACGGCGGACTTGCTCGCCTCGTGAAAGAGATCAATGTCTTTGGGCAGCACAATCCTCCACTGGACGAAGCGCCGTACGGTGAGGCGTATACGCGAATGAACGAGCAATTCAGCGCCGATGAGAACGGGGAGCGCTACAAGAAACCGGGCGTGCACTTCAATGTCGTGAAAGAAGGAAATCCGTGCAACCCTGCCGACCGTAGCGGCGAATGCAGAAAGCAGGAGCAGCGGGAACCACGTGAGAAGGATGGATGCGAGTATCCGCCGATGCAGCAACTCCAGTGCGTCCCCTTCGAGATGGGACTTCCGAAGAAGCTGGTATAGCGGTCCTCCCAAGACCAAAGAGAAGTCTACAACTTCCCCGTCCTGGTAACTCCCTGCCAGGGTTTGCAGATTGTTTTGCCCAGACGTTGCTTCCATGCCGCAACCTCTCCTGCTTCACTTGTCTAAGGCTTTTGACCTGAAGCCACTGGGGAGTGGCTCCTTCCTGGACATGCGCCACAGCATAATGCGTGCGGCGACAATTCTCTAGCATTTTTGAAAATCTCGCCAGATCGGCTTTTTGCGAATAGAACCAGACCTCCATTGGCTCTTGTGCGCATCGATGCGGTCGTTCTTCTTTTTCACGGCGGCAATGTCAACGGACCTCCATTGAAACATTCTCGCCAAATGGTTACTGTTGAACTGATAAGTCGGGGACAATCTTCGATGGATCTCGTACCAGTCGATGAGCAACGTCACCTGTTTATTTCCCCGTCGATCGATGACTGGAAGCCGATTGAGGACCATGGCATTACTGCGGTGATAGACCTGGACGGTAATCTCGACTTGGGCATTCCAAACATTCCGAATCACATGCTCTATGTCTACTTTCCCATCTGCGATGCCGACCTGCCGGATTTGAACAAGCTGCACGCGGTGGCGAAACTCGGGGCTCGATTAGTGACCAGCGGCGAGAAGGTTCTGGTGCACTGTGGGATGGGCTTCAACCGGTCGGCTCTGGTCGCGGGATTGGTGCTGACCTATCTCGGGATGAAAGGTGAGGACGCCGTGGCACTTCTGAGGGAAAAACGGCCCGGCGCGTTGTTCAACGAAGACTTCGCGAGCTACCTCGCCACGCTGCCGCCCAATACTGCTGCACTGGGCCCGTCCTAGAAGTTTACTTGTCTCTCGTTGTCACCAATCCATCTGATAACGAGTTTCGGGAGATATAGAATTGATCCTCAGTGGTAGTATTTGTGTTTTGAATGACTCACTTGACCCGAGTTCCCGACCTCAACGCGCAGCGCGCTGCGATGAAAAAGTTGGGATTTCTGATCGGGAAATGGAATGGAGAGGCGCGTCTTGCGCGCGGTCCCGGTGAATGGTTGGATTTTGCTTCTGAAGTACAGTACAAACTCGATGGCCTGATACTGGTCATCGAAGGAGTCGGGCGGACAAATTCTGATGGGCATTCTGTTCTACAGGCTTTCGCGGTGATCTCTTTCGATGACGAAACTGCAAGTTATCGCATACGTGCCTTCAACAATGGTTACTTTATCGAAAGCGATGTGAAACTCCTGAACCAGGATAAAGGAATAAGGTGGGGCTTTACCTTGGGCCAGATCACGACCAAATCCGTCCTGCGGATAAATGAGAGCGGCGAATGGACAGAACTCGCCGAAATCAAAATTGGCTCAGAACCTCCAAAAAATTGTTGGAACTTACCGTCCACCAAGCTAACTAGAAGTTACAGAAACTGTTACGGTAATTAACGTTATATGTCTGCTGGGAATGGGCTCGAGGTGGAATGACGCCACGATGAAAGAGATCCCCGTCGGAGGCTTCGCGTCTGCCCCTGCGCAAATGCGGCACTATGCTCAGTGCAAGAGGGATGGCGTAGTACAGGTCAATGGAATTGCGCCCTTTGTGGTGAATTTCGTAGGGCCAGATGATCCGGGTGCTGGGAAGAAAACGAATTGATTGTTCTCCCGAGCCGTTCCGGTTGGTCGGCAATCCGGAGGCTATGACAGGGTAAACCGAAATAAGGTTTCCACTAGGGGAGCAAATCAAGCAGCCGTGATGGCACACTCAGGCGGCAGATTACGCTGAGGAGTGCCCTGAACGTTCCTCTATAGCGGCCAGCCTGTTACAATCCATGCCCTTGACCCGGTAAAGGAGAAAGGCCGATGACCGAGAACACGGCTCCTAGTGCGGACCTTATCATGCAAGTATGTTTTGGATTTTGGGGCTCAAAAGTACTGTTTAGCGCCATCGAAATGGAAGTCTTCACCGAGCTGGCGAAGCGGGCAGAGGATCTGGAGACGCTGCAAGGACGCCTGGGAATCCATCCGCGAGCGGGACGCGATTTTTTCGACTCACTCGTAGCAATGGGATTTTTGCGGCGCACCGAGGGAAAATACTCGAACACGGCGGCGTCGGATCTCTATCTCGACAGACACAAACCCAGCTACATCGGCGGCATCCTCGAAATGGCCAACCAACGGCTCTACGAACACTGGGGCCACCTGACAACCGCGTTGCGAACGGGGAAGCAACAGAATGAAGGAAAAGATGGTCAGGGAGAACTATTTGAGGCAGTCTATGCCGATCCTGCGCGGCTCAAAACATTTCTTGCAGCAATGACGGGGATCAGTCGCGGTGCGAACATGGCGATTGCCAGAAGGCTGCCGTGGGGGAAATACAGAACATATGCGGATGTGGGAACGGCACAGGGAGATCTGGCGGTACAGATCGCACTCGCAAATCCGCATCTGCATGGGCTCGGATTCGATTTGGCGGAAGTCGGGCCGATCTTCGAGGAGTATGTGGAGCAGCACAAACTTAACGGGCGTCTTCGCTTTCATCCGGGAAATTTCTTCGAAGACCCTCTCCCACAGGTGGACGTGATCACCATGGGGCACATCCTTCATGACTGGAATCTGGAAGAGAAGAAGATGCTTTTGCGAAAGGCACATGAGGCGCTTCCAGATGGCGGTGCAGTGGTGGTTTATGAGTCGATCATCGACGACGACCGTTCGCGGAATGCATTCGGTTTGATGATGAGCCTGAACATGCTGATCGAGACGCCGGGGGGATTCGATTACACGGGCCGGGACTGCGCGGGATGGATGAAGGAAGTTGGGTTTCGTGAAGCACGTGTGGAGCACCTGGTGGGGCCCGAGTCGATGGTGGTCGGCACCAAGTAAAAAGCAAGGCCAGGTCCGTAGAGCGGCGGGCTGTGCAAGAACAGTCGCATTCACGCCACGCGCCGGGGTGGCCGGTCATCGCGAATCTAGGCGCAGATCCATTTGAGTCGGCGTCCCGAGAATCGGGATATACATCCGGTGAAACGGGGACAACACTTGGAGACCATCTCTTCGCCAAGCAATTAAGCTGAATGGTCGACTAACTAAACAAAGGTTGGCAAAATTCTACCGATCTTGTCCTGCTTCATCGCAGAATCGAAGCCTGCGTGACAATCAGGCACTCCCTGGCGCTGTCCTTGTCTTCCATTCGGGGTGCGGCCTGTCGGCATCCGAGATATCTTTGAGAATCACCGGGACCACGTTGAGTTGCTGAAGCAAGGTCAAGGAATCCCAGTTGACCCAGCCTTCTACTATCTTGCCGCCCTCAAGCTTCGTGAAGCTCATCCCCGAAACACTGACTTTTTTCCCGCAAGGGGCAATTCCGCCAAGCGGACCCTGATGTGTACCCTTGCAGGACCAGCGGCAAGTGACCATCTGGCCTTCAGCGACCACTTCTTCGATGGCGAATTGAAGGTCGGGAAATGCGGCGCGAAAGAAAGTCACCCGTTTTTTCTGGCCTTCCGGGCCCGGTCCGAAATCTGGGGTCGAGAGGTCATGGTGTATGTAATTCCCGGCAAATAGTGCATCCGCTAACGGCAAGTTCCCTTTCGTCCAGAGTTCTTCGATCGTACGGCGAACGATGGCTTTGTTTTGCTCTGACATTGGATGTCTCCTAACTGAATTTCAGTCGTGCAGAGTCCTGTGGCAAGGGATTCTCCGGAAGGGTCGGATTCCGGAGGGTAAAGGGATTTTAGCGAAAAAAGCCGGCAAGAAGGTCAAGTCCTGAACGAGCTTCAAGCGGACAATTAAGTATTGCAAAAGGCAGTTCTTATCCAGACCATTCTGCATTGCCCCGAAGTACTCGAGTGAAAGCAGCAAGAAATCATGCCGAATTGGATTTGAGCCTTATGCCTGCACTGGCACACTCTGATATCTTGGCGCTACGAGGGAGGTGGGCGGTTGGAAGACCGGGTCCTGGCACTGCTTCGCGGCCAGCTCGTCGAAATTATTTCCGGAACAGTGTTCGTGTTCGTTGGGTTGGCCGCATGCGCGATAGCGGTCATCCGACCGAGTGGAGTACGGCTGTTTCTATGGCTGGGAATCTGGAGTGCGCTGTATGGAACGGGACTTTTGTCGCACTCGCCGGCGGTGGTGGCGGCGCTGCCGAAATGGCTACAGAGTAGTGTTCCGTACGCGGATGCGGTAAGCACGTACCTGGTCGTGGTGGTCGCGTTTCGTGCGTTTCTGGAGTTAAGCGTAGGCGGGCTACGCCTTGTAGTCAAAATTGTCATCGTTGCCGGGATAGGCGTCGCGATTGCAGGCATTGGCTGGGTCGTGATCGGTGGGTCGCGAGAAAAGTTCATCCAGTATAACCAACTTGTGACCGTTTGCGGGCTTCTTGTGCTGCTAACGGTACTTACGGTGAAGAAACTATCGGAGAAGTTCCTGGTCTTCCTCAACCGTCGCGTTCTCGCCGCAGGCACGCTGGTCTTCGTGAGTGTGGCTCTCTGGGTTAACCTGTCCCGAACGGTCCAGTACCAGACTCCGCGGCTTCTGAACCATCTGGGTTTTGCCGTGTTCCTGCTCTCACTGGGATACGTTGGCCTGCAGATAGTGTCTGCCAACGAGCGTCGTTTGCTCTCGATTGAGAAGGAACTGGAGGTTGCCAGGCAGCTGCAGTTCTCCATCCTCCCGACCGTCATTCCGGAAATCGAAAACGCCCGGATTGCTGTGTCGTACCGGCCGATGACCGCGGTGGCCGGGGATTTCTATGAATTCGTTCCCGTGGATGGAAGGAGGATGGGGATCTTGGTGGCGGACGTGACAGGACATGGTGTGCCAGCGGCCTTGATTGCATCGATGATCAAGGTGGCGACCCAGTCGGTGGAAGGCTATACCCATGACCCGCGAGAAGTTTTGCGTGGGTTGAATCGCATCCTATTCAAGCAGCTCCACGAACAGTACGTCTCGGCCGCGTATTTGTGGATAGATACGGAACATGGCAAGGCTTTGTATTCGGCGGCTGGGCATCCGCCGCTGCTGCGCTGGAGAGAAGGCAGACTGGAGCGCATTGAAAGCAATGGCTTACTGTTTGGAGTCATCCCGGATCCCGAGTATCCCGTTCGTGAGCTTGCCATCCGTTCAGGGGAGCGGATTTTGCTGTACACCGACGGACTGATCGAGCCCCAGAATGCTAGCGGAGAATCCTTCGGCGACCGGAAACTCGAAGAAGTGATGCGCAAGAATCAGTGGCAGCCGCCTGCCGAGCTGTTGGAGCAGATGATCTCGGAGATACGCGCCTGGCAGCCGATCTCCCTGCCCCAGCAGGATGACATCACGATGGTCGCGATAGACGTGCGCTAGTGCTTGCACCCTCGGTAGGCTCCGCGACCAGACTGTTGAAGAAAGATTCGACTCAGACGCCGTGCTCGGTCTTTCACCGCCAAGGACTTAGGATTTTGCGGGTCTTCGACGTTTCCGTCGATGGCAAGAGGTTCCGTATGGTGCATCGGGAACCCGGCTCCTGGCCACACGGCTGGATATAGTTTTGCACTGCTTAAGTGATCTCCCGCGGGCAAAAGGCAACTAACATGACTGAACCACAAGAGCTGAGCACGTGCGTCGCCGGCCTCTCAAGGTGTTTCTCCGAGCTAGCCGTTCTCGACCCGCGCCTTTATATCCGAGTACGCCGCATGGATGAGCCTGTTTAGCGCTTCCGTGTTTGTGGCGGTTTCCGGTCTCAGCTTCACATGGCGCATGAATTTGCCGGTGCCTTGCAACAAGCGGGCCGGATCCGGCAGCGCTGCGCCGTGAAAGAACCCCACGGTTACGTGCGAAGTGAATACATTGACGTAGCCGAAGGGCGCATCTCCCAAGCAGGCAACTGGACAGCCGTCATGCAAAAGCTCCCGGACTTCGTCCCCGCATTTGCGCATCACCTGAAACCACTGACGCGCTATTGCACCCAATTCACCTGGGTGCTCTTTCATCCACGCACGGATGGCGGGATCCCGCTCGACAGCGCCGTCGAATCGTAGCAATTCCGTTCTCATCGCCAACCAGTTTCTGCTTTCGAAATCCGCACCTGCTCCCCTACACGAGAAAGTCGTCGGTTTGTCTTCCCCGATGGAACGAAAAGGATAGCTCCACACGGGGGCGGCCACGTTTACGGATTGTACTGACATTATCGGCAACTCGGAAAAGGTCCCCTAGGCTGAAACACACAGAATGCGGCCAGAGGAACTATTCCTTCAAACTTGTCGGTGGGGCCCTTTGTGCTTTAGAAGGATCCTCGTGCGGCGTACATTCAGCACTCACCAAACATCCGTGCGCGGACTTGCTCGTTCAAGGGCAGATCGAGACCGCTATTCAGTTGATCTGGCACTCGAGTGGGATCCTCGGCGATCAGCGGCATTGCCTTCGCGCGCACTGCAGCAGCCTCAGGCGAAGGATCCTGGAAAAGTGTACGGAACCACGCTTCCACAGTGTGGCACGTGCGGAAGTACACGCGACGTTGATCCGCATAGCGGCTTGCCGCCGCGGCCCAGTCCGAGTCCTTTGAGAGTTCATCACGCAGAGTTCGCGCATCGCGCAAAGCCAAGGAGAGGCCTTGGCCGAAAGTTGGATCGGTGGTTGCCGCCGCATCGCCAACGAGTACCACTCCGTCCCGATAAGGGTGTTCTACCCATGAGTCGCTAGCGTCAAAACTGGCGAGAGGCCCAATGCTCTTCGCTTCCGCATAGTATTCAGCCAGACAAGGATAAGCTCTTGCGGACTCGCTGGTGAACAGCCCAAGCATAGTGTCGCCTTGCAGACGGTAGCCCAGTGTCTTGGGATATATAAGGTAGGCGCGGAAGCGACCGTTGCCAAGAGGGACGAGCACGACGCACATGCCGAGGCTGGGATTGAATATAAATTGGGTCGTGTCCGTCGGGGCTCTTACCCCAGTCAAGAGCACTCCGGCCATATAAGAGGGATTCGATTGTTCCCGCACGGCGAAGCTGAGCCATTTTCGTGCGGCAGAGCCGCGGCCATCGGCGGCAACAACCAGCCGCGCCGGAAGACGTTCGCGATTCCTTGCCCCGGTAATTACGGCAGGCGTTTTCCCAGATTCTATTTGCTCGACCGTCACGCCGCGACGGACCTCTGCTCCCGCCTGTTCCGCGGCCTTGAGCAAAGTCTCCTGCATGACGGGATGCGGGAAGGAAAGAAGCGCCAGGCGTTGCGGGGTAGTTGAGGTAAAATCCCGTAGGCCCATGCCGGAATCGATAAACGGGACGTCGTGGCCACAGGATTTCTTGAGCAGCTCGTAAATCCCGAGTTCGCGTGCTTCGCCGCAGCCCCAGCAAACCATTGCCTCACCCCGCACGCGATCTCTAAACTGCTCTTCGCGCTCCAATACGAGAACCTTGGCGCCCTGTTCTGCCATGGCTTTGGCCAAAGCGGAGGCCGAGATGCCCCCGCCAATCGTAATGATGTCGTAACCCTGCGCAGGCACAGCGGTCTCCTTCTTATGAGGTACTGCGAGCATTCCCTGGGAGTGTCGAGACCCGCAATCGTGGCGGCATGTTAATGAGAGCAATCACGAGAAGTCAAGCGATTGGCAGCATCACCACTATGCCATGCGTATCAGTAAGAGAAGCGAAAGAGTTTTCATCCGGCGATCCAGGCGGAATCGTGTGGCGGGAAGGGGCTCTAGGAGAAGTAGGCTACTACGGCCCTTCACGCAATCGATGATCTTCGACTTGAGAACATTCAGCCCGATGTAATACCTTCAGTGAAAATCCACCAGAGGTTTGCCGAATAAGATGCGCTCGGGAGGGTGCTATGAATCAAAAGGTCGCAGTCATCGGGGCGGGGCGCATGGGATCTGCTCTCGCAGCTGCGCTCTATAAGAGAGGATTTGATACAGCAGTATGGAATCGTACTTCGTCAAAGACGGAATCGTTGTCCCGGCTCGGTCTACACGTCGCACCAAGCGTGCTCGAAGCGGTCGAAAACTCTGAGATTGTCATCGTCAACATCAACGGCTACGAGTCGACCAATCAACTACTACGACAGCCGGCAATTGAGTCCGCGCTTCGTGCCAAAGTACTTGTGCAATTGAGCAGCGGAACTCCCGATGAGGCCAGAGAGATGGAATCCTGGGCTCGATCACGCGGAATTGACTACCTCGACGGCGCGATCATGAACTATCCGGTCGATATCGGGAAGCCGCAAGGTACGGTTCTGTATTCAGGCCCAGATGAGCTCTTCCATCGCGTGAAGCCAGTTCTGCTTGCCTTTGGTGACAATGCAATCTTCGTTGGAAAAGAAATCGGCCAGGCTTCAGCAACCGATCTTGCCGGCCTTTCCTTTGCCATGGGAACGATGCTGGGCTTTCTTCATGGATATATCGTCTACGAAACGGAGAATCTTCCCGTAGACGGATATCTGCAGATCGTGAAGAAATTCATACCGGCCCTTGAGGCCGCGCTCGCCGATCTTTGCAGCAAGATTCAAGGCAAAGATTACGGGAACACGCAAGCCGCCCTTGAGACTTGGGCGGTAGCGCCTCGTGAACTCATTGCTTGGTGCGAGAAACATCGGGTCAATCACACCCTTGCCGACCCGCAACTTCTGCTCATCGAACGGGCCGTAAAGGCCGGCAAAGGTCAATGGGATTTGGCTTATCTTTACGAGGTTCTCAAACATGGCGCAGACGAATCGTAGGTTAGCGTGCGGGGAGAGGACAATGAGAGCAACAAAAGCGAGAAAGATGAATGGCGATAAAAAGGATTTGTCATCAGAGCAGCGCGAAGCCCTGCTTGGAATGTTGAAAGCCCGCTTCGAAAAGAACATGCACCGCCACGAAGGTCTTGAATGGGCCAAAGTACAAGCTAAGCTGGAAGCGAGTGCTGAAAAAGTGTGGTCGCTCCATGAAATGGAAAGAACCGGCGGCGAGCCGGACGTCGTAGGTCATGATAAAAAGACGGGAGAATATATTTTCCATGATTGTTCAGCGGAGAGTCCTGGCGGCCGCCGAAGTCTTTGCTACGACCGTGAAGCGCTGGAGTCCAGGAAGGAAAACAAACCAAACGATAATGCTATGGATGTGGCAGCCGCCATGGGCGTCGAACTCTTAACGGAAGGGCAATATCGCGAGTTGCAAAAGCTCGGAAGTTTCGATACGAAAACGTCGAGCTGGGTGAAAACACCTTCGGATATCCGAGAACTCGGCGGCGCTCTCTTTTGTGATCGCCGCTTCAATGCTGTTTTCCTGTATCACAACGGTGCGGAATCTTACTATGCCGCCAGGGGGTTCCGTGGCTCGCTAAGGGTATAAATTCTGCATCCTGGCACATCACACAGCCGATCGGGAGAGCCACTTTTCGGGTCGCATTAGTCCGGTTTTTTCGCAAAGCGAAAATTCTGAATTCGCCCGGCATTCAGCACAAACCCGGAAACATGCGAGTTGGCCGGATCGCGGCTAAACCGCACGGTCCCAATTTCCCCCGTAAAATCCGGAAATGCGGGCACTCGGCGGATCTATCTTTGCTGGTTAGCCAGATAACCCCCGAGCTGGGTTAATATCCAGCTTGCAAGTCAACCATGGCGGAGACCTTTCGAGATACCGGTTGCGCATACTCCGTCGCGCCGGAGGAGAGTTCATGGATATCAACTGCGTGGTGACCGGGCATAACAAGGAAGGTAAATCGGTTTTCGTGCGCAAGGCCATTCAGCCTGTGAGCCTTGCTGCAATGCCCGGGTACGAGTTTCATCGGATATGGGGAAGCGATGAGGTCCCTGTTGTTCCGTCGAACGGGAGTTCGCCAGTGCAACCGCGGTATTTCCCGCCAAGGACTGGTTTCCGCTTCGGGTTCTTCACGATACCGCCAGATACAAAGACGAGTGCGGACGAGATGCGCAGCGCGTCCGCGATTGAAGAGATTCGGCAAAAACTGCCCGGGATGCTGGAGGTGCTGGAACTGGATCATCCAGGGATGCACACGACGGACACGGTAGACTTTGACATTGTAATTTCAGGTGAGGTCTATCTTGAATTGGATGACGGAGCCGAGGTTCTTCTGAAGGCAGGCGATTGCGTCATTCAGAACGGCACTCGTCACGCCTGGCACAACCGATCCACAGAGAAGTGCGTGATCGCAGTAACGCTGGTGGGCGCAGAACGCAAATCGTAATACCCTTACCGGTCAGGCGACTGATCAGCTGCTCGGCCGTTATAATCCCAGAATCGGGTGAGTGACAGCTGCCCACCATCCCGGATTGATCCGCCAAGCGTACATTGCCAAACCCTGCAAAACGATCATTGACGGCAGCGCGTAGAGATACACTTTGTGGACACGCCCAGCCACTACCCAATCGCGCATCAGGCCGAGCACGATAAGAACGTCCAAGGCGGGGTAGAACAGGTTGTGGTCGAACATGAAATTGAATCGGCCAATGGCAGCGTCCATAAGTCCGCAAGTCGCTATGAACACAAGCCGCCGATGGTATTCCGGCTTCTTTCTCCAATAAATCGCCAACGCCATACAAGAGCCGAAGACGATCATGTCGCAGAACGGAATCGACAGGAAAGAATCTACACCTTTCTGCTGGAGCACAAAGGCATCGAAGCGGGTCATAACCACCGCGATTGTGAAGCCCAAAACGACCATCACCGTGGCGAGGCCGGCGCCAAACCAGCCGAGCAAGCGGTGAATGCTGACCTTTCGTACCCGCACCAGCAATGACTGAGCGACAAAGAAGACCATCCACGTGGAGAAGGCCGCACCGTGTATCCACAAGAGCAACGGCCTGGGCGGGTTGGCATGGAACAGGTTGGCGTTGACCGTGCGGCTAAAGCCCAACACAACCAGCCCGGCCAACGCGAGCGACATGCAGAGATAAAAATACCGGCTCAAGAATATCCTGAACTGCTTCGTTGTGCTTACATCAGTAAGAGAAGCAGTTAACCCTGGGTTGCCAACGGCCACAGAACACCCCCATGAGAACACTGTAAATGTGACTTTTGCGCCAACCTGCGAAGGGCCCGGTACCCAGAATGCGGAGTGGCGGCACTATAGTGGCAAGACAAGGAGAGAGTCAAGAAAAAGGAGTGCAGAATAAGGCCGCCGGAGAAGTAGGTGTTGTGAGTATTCTACAACCAGGCGGGCGTCAGCTGCAGGTCCCGAATCGCCTAAGCACCAGTCGGCTGGAAAACGTTTTTGTTCCGGTCGTTGGAGTCGTTGTTCTTCGGTTGCCCGTTCTCTTACAGAGAGGTATGCTTTTCGCCTTTCCCTGGGAACCCACATCCATTGACTGATTAAGGAGGCGAATATGTCTACGGCCCCGAAACCCCAACCGGTCTTCGCTGATCCGGTACACGTCGACTCGAAGCACTATAAGGTGGAGGCGGAAAACGACCGTGTACGCGTGGTCCGCGTGAGGTATGGTCCGCATGAGAAGTCCGTGATGCACGGGCACCCTTCCCTCGTGGCAGTGTTTCTCACAAGCAATCATGGGAGGTTCACGTTTCCAGACGGCCGGACGGAAGAACGCAATTGGAAAGCCGGTGAGAGCATGATCATGCCCGCTGAAGAGCATCTGCCGGAGAACCTAAGCGACGATCCGTTGGAAGTGGTCCTGATCGAGCTAAAGTAACGGGACGGGCATCCACCGGCGCAACTTGACGGGAGGAGATTCGCTGAGAATCTCCTCCCGTTTTTTCTGTGAGCCAACCAGCTAATCAAGTCTACTCGGCTCGCCACGAGGCCGACCTCGTTATGACATCAACCGGTAGAGTCGGAACTACAGGCGCGAGTGCGTGCTGGGCTGTGGCTGAGTGAACAGAATTAAATGCGCGTGAAGGCGCAAAGGTGGCGTAAGATGTGGCACCGCGATTGGATAGGTGAAGAAGGAGACGTTCCCATGACAGAGAATGGTGGCCGAATACACGCGAATCGTGGTAGGAGAAAGTTTCTGCAGGTGGTTCTTTCCAGTGCCGTGGCGGGAGTTGCCGCTCAGGCAGGGGTTGAATTGACCTTTCCCGCTAGGCTCGAAGCCCAAACCAACCTGAGTCCTGACGCCGCGTTGCAAGAGTTAATGGCTGGAAACCAGCGTTTCGCTGCGAATCAGATGACGTCGATCGAGCACGACCTGATGCTACTGAAGGAACACACGGTGGACAAGCAAGAGCCGTTTGTGGCGGTGTTGTCGTGCGCCGATTCGCGAGTGCCGGTGGAACTAGTGTTCGATCAGACGATTGGGCATATCTTCGTCACGCGGGTAGCGGGCAACCTCGTGACACCGGAGATTATTGCGAGCCTGGAATACGGCGTGGCGGTTCTTGGCGTGAAAGCACTTGTCGTGCTCGGCCACAGCGGGTGCGGGGCAGTCAAAGCGGCAATGAAGGCCGACACCGTCCCAGGGCAGATCAGCTCGCTTTATCCGCATCTTCGCCGAGCGGTGGAACAGTCCGGTGGAAATGTCGACAAGGCCATCGAGGCCAATGCGAGGATTCAAGCCGAATTGCTGCGCACTTCGTCGACTGTGATCCGCGACGCGGTCAAGGGCGGCGGCTTGAAGGTGGAAGCCGGAGTCTATGACCTGGCGAGCGGAAAAGTGACATTGAGCTGACCACCCGGATTGCCAAGCCAAACACAGGACGTGTGGCGGAGAGTGGTATGCGCAGGAATCATGTCAAGAAGATCGGTAATGGCATTGCTGGTTCCGCTTGTCCTAGCCGAGGCAAGCTTTCAGGCACGAGCGCAGGCGGAGAAGGACGCCTATTCGGCCATGGCTCCTCTCGATCAGTATTTGATGCCCGACGAGAGCTCTGAAATCACGCTAGCTCGCAGCGCTGCCCCCGCATCCATTTCGGACGGAGCCGAAGTTATGGTTCTGGGTCGGAATGGATACAGGACCGCAGTGAAAGGCAGAAATGGCTTCCTGTGCATCGTGGAGCGGTCCTGGGGCGCAGCCACGGATGAGCCGGAGTTCTGGAATCCCAAAGTCCGCGCTCCCATTTGCTTCAATCCCCCGGCCGCAAGGAGCTTTGCGCCCATCTTCCTGATGAAGACCAAACTGGTTCTTGCAGGAAAATCGAAGGCGGAGATCGTCGTGGCGATCGCATCGGCGCTGGATAACAAGGAACTGCCTGCGCTCGAGCCTGGAGCGATGTGCTACATGACGTCAAAGCAGCAGTACTTAAGCGACCGCGACAAGAGCTGGCATCCCCATCTTATGTTTTTTGTCGCGGGCGACGCGGCGAAAAGCTGGGGGGCTAATCTGGCTGGCTCGCCGGTTCTGGCGGGGGATGATCCTGAGGAACACGTGACGATTTTCCTTGTCTGCGTTGGGAGATGGTCGGATGGGACGGTGCCCCCGGCCGGTGAGCACTGACCCCAGATTCGATCTGAGCGCCGTTATTGCACACGTGGTGCAAATTCGCGACATGCCTCACTTATTCGCGCGCGGTGGTTTGCGTTGGCGGCACTGTTAGTTGCGGCTGGCGGGGGGCACGATGCCGTTCATGCGCAGATATTCCACGATCTGGCCGTAGTGGTCGAAACAATGTCCAACGATCAGAACGGCCATTCCGAGGCGCGTGGTCGTTCCGGAGCCGAAGGGACTCTTGATAGGGCTCACCTGATCCCCTTCCTCGATGGTGCGCACGGCTCTGTGGGAATAGGCGAATGAGACCTTCAGGAATTTCACGATGTCGGCTTTGCTCTTCACGGAATCCGGACCGCTCTCGCCACCGAGTTCAACGGGCGGCTTTTCCTGGAGAATCGCCGCTCCCACCAAGTAGTTCACGGCGGCGACGTGCTTGACCTGCTCCGCGAAGTTGCGAACGCCTTTGAATTCGCCGCTCGAAGGTACGAACGAATATCTATTTTCGGGCATGGCCTCGGCCGCAGGGACAAATTCACCCTCCACACCGGAGATGGCACGGTCCAATGCTTGCGCGACTGTGGGGTGTTCCGGCGGCTTCGCGTCCTGTGCCATAGAAAGACCGCTGCCCACCAGGAGTAGCAAGAGTGCACAGAGTCCCGTTGTCTTTATCATGGGGGATCTCCTTGAACAACAGCCGGCCATTCTAGCCTGAAATCCCCTTGCGCCAAAGCGTTGGAACCACGCTATACTCCGTGCGCTGCAAACCGGGCCTGACGGAGGCCCTTGAGTGGCCGTAGCTTCTTCGCCCACGATCGCGCCCGCCGCGGCCCACAGCTGGGACCGTACGCGAAAGCATATTGGCGCACGGCTGCTTCCTTTCCTCTTCCTTCTTTACATCACGAATTATCTTGATCGCACGAGTGTGGCCTACGCAGCGATCGGAATGTCTCGCGATCTGGGGTTCAACGACCATGTATTGGGCATGGGAATGGGCATCTTCTTTATTAGTTATGTGGTGTTGCAGATTCCCGGCGCGCTGCTGGTTGAACGTTGGAGCGCGCGCAGAATGATTTCGGCAACCATGATTGTCTGGGGATCGTTGACAGCCCTGACAGCATTGGTCCACACACCTGGCCAACTCTACCTGGCGCGCTTCGTATTGGGCGCGGCGGAAGCTGGCTTTTTCCCCGGCGTAATCGTCTATCTGAGTCACTGGTTTATTCTGGAAGACCGCGCCAAGGCGACGAGCAATTTCATGGGCGCAATTCCTCTGTCCTTTGTGATCGGATCGCCGGTGGCAGGGTGGATTCTGAGCCAAAAGTGGTTCGCCATTGAGGGATGGCGCTGGCTGTTTGTCGTGGAGGGAGTGCCCGCCATCGTGCTCGGCTTGGTTGCTTTTTTTGTGCTGACAGACTGGCCGAGCGAGGCGACGTGGCTTACCGCCGAGCAACGGAAGTGGGTTCAACAAAAGCTGCGGGAAGAAAAGGCTCCGGCCACAACGGAAATTACCGCGTGGCAAGCGATGAAATCTCGCACCGTATTGCTCATGGCTGGGCTGACTTTCCTCTGCTACTTCGCCTTTTACAGTTTTGCTTTCTGGTTCCCGACCATGTTGAAACGCCAGTCGGGTTTTTCGGATCTGCACGTCGGCCTGCTCGGTATGGCGCCATACCTGGCCGACTTTCTGTATATGCAGGTCAACGGATGGCATTCCGACAAGCGCCTCGAAAGACGCTGGCACTCGGCGATCCCGATATTCCTCGCGTCTCTGGGCTTTCTGGGCCTCATCGGTCAACCAAGTTCCATCGCCGTTTCCATGGTGTTTTTCACGATGGCCGGGTTATCCAATGCCTATCTCCCGACGTTCTGGGTGATCCCGACGGAGCTTCTGAGCCAGTCGACGGCAGCGGCCGCAGTGGGAATGATCAACGCGGTCGGGAGCGTGGCAGGTTTTGTGAGTCCACACCTGTTCGGTTATTTGAATACAAAAACGGGGTCATTTTCCTACGGCCTGGCTCTGATGACGGTCTGCGCCATTGGTGGAGGACTGTTGATTTTGTGCATCCCCAAAACTGCACGCGCTAGTGAAGAATGAAGAGGCACGAGTCCTGCGCAACCGCTGGCATGTTCCCCTCGGAATCGGGCGGAGGAGGGAGGTGGGAGGGAAAATCCGGCCCCCGAAAAGCAAAGAGCGCGGCACGCAGCTGCCCCCCGCAACAAGTTGCAGATCCACCGTTTCTGCAAAAGACGGAGAAAGGGGAGGACACGCTCGAAAGTTGCAGTCCTTCGAACCGCGCCGGCGTCAGATGCGTTCAGACCAAAGTGATGGTGACGTCGACGATGCCACGGATGGCCTTGGAATAGGTGCAGATCTGTTCGCCGGTGTCGACTATGGACTGAGCTACACCGCGGTCCAGTCCGGGGATGCTGACGTTGAGGCGGGCCTGCAAGAAGTAATCGTCACCGGCCATGCACAAGTCCACTTCGGCATCGATAGCCGTCTCCGGCGGGAGATTGACGTGCATCTTGTGGGCCGCAATTACCATTGACTCTTCGAAGCACCCCGACCAGCCGGCGGCAAAGAGCTGCTCCGGGTTGGTGCCGGTGCCTGCGCTGCCGGGAATGGAGAGCTTCACTTCCAGACGTCCATCCGAACTGCGGGCAACGCCGTGCTGGCGGCCTCCGGTCGTGTGGGTTTTCGCGGTGTAGAGAACCTTCTTCTCTGCGGACATTTGTGGTGCAGTCATTTTTCCCTCCTCAGCGAAGCTTAAAGATTCAGACGGTGCCAAGCATGGGCGGTGAATCGGATGATCGCCATGGCCAACAGAAAAAGGCAAACACCCAAGGGATTCGGGCGCTCGGGAATGTCTGCTTTCGGGCGTTGGATGAGAGGGAAAGGGAAAAGGATATGAAAAAAGTGCCAGGCATCGACGGCGGAGAGGTTAGTTGCCAAGCTAGGGGTGCTGGTGGGGCGCTAGGCTAATCCAGCGCGGAAGTTTATTCTGAAGTGTGACTGAAAATCCAGAGACACAAACAAGGACTCCGCCCCGGAAAAGCTACCTCCGATCCTTCGTTCAATGGTTTGTCCTCGGAGCGGCGCTTTTGTGGTCGCTTGCCGCGCTGATCCTTGTGGCGGCCCGATGGATCGACCCACCGACCACCGCACTACATATGCAACGGCACTTGCAGGCCTGGATTCACCAGACGCCTTATCACGAACGATACGAATTCGTTCCGCTGAGCCAAATCTCGTTGGATTTCCAACATGCGGTCATCGCGGCGGAAGATGCGCGCTTTTACGAACACCATGGATTCGATTGGCACGCGATACAAATCGCTGCCGAAGACGATATGCAAGGCGGCCGGATTCGCGGCGCGTCTACACTGACGCAGCAACTGGTAAAGAACCTGTTTTTCGGAACGGCCCGCTCGATCCTGCGCAAGGGGGTGGAGTTCACGCTGGTGCCGGTGGCGGAATTGGTCCTTGGCAAGCGGAGGATTCTGGAGCTTTACCTGAACGTGGTGGAATGGGGCCCAGGTGTTTATGGCGCGGAATCGGCGTGCCGTTACTATTACCGAACCTCGGCCCGGAGCATCGGCCGGGAACAGTCGGCCCGGCTCGCCGCAATTCTGCCATTGCCCCTGAAGCGACGGCCGGATCACATGAATCACTACAGCGAGCTCATCCTCGAACGGATGCGCCAAATGGGTTGGTAATTCTGGAAACACATGTTTGAGAACGCCAACCGGCATTGACAGTGCTACGGAAATAAGTGAGAGTATCGGCGGGTGTTGGCTGGAAGTTCGCTTCCCGGCCGTCGGAAGGCCTGTCGATGATCGGTCAAAACGTCTCGCACTACAAGATCCTGGAAAAACTTGGCGGCGGCGGCATGGGTGTGGTGTTCAAGGCGAAGGACACACGCCTGGGGCGCATGGTGGCGCTGAAATTCTTGCCGGAAGGCATCTCGCACGATACCCAAACGATCGAGCGATTCCGACGCGAGGCCCGGGCCGCCTCCGCCTTAAATCACCCGAACATATGCACGATTCACGACGTTGGAGAGTTCGAGGGCCGGCCTTACATAGCAATGGAGCTGCTTGAGGGTCAGACACTGAAACATCGCATCGCCGGCAAGCCAATTGACACCGCCGAATTCCTCGAGATCAGCATCCAGATTGTGGATGGCCTGGAAGCGGCACACGAAAAAGGAATAGTACATCGAGACATCAAGCCGGCAAACATTTTTGTGTCACCACGCGGAGCGGTAAAGATCCTCGATTTCGGCCTGGCCAAGCTTGCCCCCGCGCTCGTCCAGGGAGCAGAATCGGTTGCCCACCTCGGGGGAGCCACGCAGACGCACATTCTGGGAGACGAGAACCTGACCAGCCCGGGCAGCTCAATGGGGACCATCGCTTACATGTCTCCCGAACAAGCTCGTGGGGAAGAGCTCGATGCGCGCTCCGACCTCTTTTCTTTGGGGGTAGTGCTCTACGAAATGGCAACGGGCACAGTGCCCTTCCCAGGAGCCACTGCCGCAGTTGTCTTCAACGCGATCCTGACCGCGGTGCCGAAGCCGGCTACACAGGTGAACAAGCGTTTGCCACACGCCATCGACACCATCCTGGACAAGGTGCTAGAGAAAGACCCGGAAATGCGTTGCCAGACCGCCGGAGAGTTGAAGACGGACCTGAAACGGCTGAGGCGTGACCTCGATTCGGGAAGGCAGTCGGCGGTGGTGAAATCGGCTAGCGGTTCGAGCGCCGTGGCGCATGCGCCGGCCGCCCCGGCGAGAAAATCGGTGGCGGTGCTTTACTTCGAAAATCAGAGCGGAGCAAAAGAGGATGAATACTTCCGCGACGGAATGACCGAAGACATCATCACGGAGCTGTCGAAGATTACGCAGCTAAAGGTTTTTCCACGCTCGGAGATGCTGACCTTCCGGGATAAACCGGTGACGGCGCCGGTGGTGGGGCAGCAACTGGGAGCGAGTTATGTTCTGGAGGGCACGATTCGCCGCGCAGGGAACCGGCTACGGATTACGACGCAGTTGGTCGAAACCGCATCGCGAAGCGCCGACTGGGCGGAGCGGTACGACCGGCAGATGGACGACGTGTTTTCCATCCAGGAAGAGATCGCCCTAAGCATCGCGCAGGCCTTGCGCGTCACCCTGACTCCGCAGGAAGAGAAGAAAATCGCCCGCAAGCCGACCGAGAACCCGCAAGCGTACGATTTTTATTTACGCGGGCGGAACTACACGCGCCAGCAGAATTTCGACTTTGCCCTCCAGATGTATGAGCAGGCGATCAAGCTCGATCCGCAATTCGCACTGGCCTATGCGGGCGTTGCCAACATTTGCGGACTCATTCATGAGTTCCGCGAGCAGAGTCCCAAGTGGATTGAGAAAGGTTTGGCGGCCTGCGACCATGCCTACGCAATCGATCCAAGCGTTGCCGAGGTGGCTGCGGCGCGCGCGCGTGTTTACTACGCAGAGAGAAAATACGACGAGGCGATTCGCTATGCGCAACTGGCGATCGAACGCCGACCGGATTGCGAGTATGCGTATAACACGCTGGGCCGGGCGTATTTTTCCTCAGGCCGTTTCGAGGAGGTTGCCGCGCTGGCGGAAAGGGCGCTCGAGGCGAATGGGGACGATTACAACACCTATCTTCCCTACCGCAATGCCTTTGGACGCCTGGGCCGGGCAAAAGACTTCGAAAATATCAGTGCGCGCCTGGTGATTGTTCTTCGGCAACAGCTCGAGCAGGTTCCGGAAGATGTGCGCGCCCGGATTCTGATGGCGGTTGAGCTTGCGGGAATGGGCGAGGTCGAAGAAACGGAGCGCCATCTGCAGATGGCTATCGCGCTGCGGCCGAACGATACCAACGTGCTTTATAACGCGGCGTGTACCTATGGGGTTCTGAACAGAAAGCAGGAAGCCCTCGATACGCTGAAGAAAGCGATCGAGTGCGGTTACGGCAACCTAGAATGGATCAAGCAAGACCCAGACCTTTTGCTGCTTCGAGACGACCCGGAATTTCGGAAGCTGGTGAACCGCGGACAGGCCGCCTGAACAACACGGCCAGGCACAGTGTTTCTTAGGCCTCGCGACGCTCGTTCGCTTAGCCTAGTGGAGGGCCGGCGACGTGTTTCCAGTTGAGGTGGAAATTTACGTCGACATGGTCGGCAATCTTGATGAACGGTATGCCCTTGTCCATGCCGTAATCCTTGCGGTTGAAGACCATGGCTCCGTGAATTTCGCCGGAACCCGTGCCCTTCCCGGAGATAGTGAGGGTCAGCTTCTCCGGGTTTGATACTCCGCGAACCGCAAAATCGCCGTCCACCTCATAGGTGTGTGAGCCGGTGGGAACGATCTTCGTCGACTTGAAAGTGATGTAAGGATTCCTCTCGACATCAAAGAAGTCTTGACTTTTCAGCTTGCCATTCTTCAAGCCGCTTCCGGTATCGACGCTGGCCGCTTCGATTCTTATCTCCAAGACGCCTGTTGTTTCCTCCGGAGACGCAAAGGTTAGGCTTGCATCCCACTTGTCGAATTTGCCCGCAATTGTGGTCGACGATTTCACGTGGAATTTTATCCAGCTGTGGACCGGCGTAATTTCAAAGACCGGAGCTTGCGCGGGAGCGCGTGGGACAAGCACAAATGCAGAAATGCACAAAACCAAGAAGTGCGTAGAGTGCGGTCTGGATTTTATCCATGTCCTTGACGGGCTCAAGTCTGACGGTTCTCCGATGTGGAGACTACCATGATTCAAAATCACTGGTAAACAAGAGGGCCCGTTGCGGAGTAGACGATCGTCCTGAACGCAGGGGCAAGTTCAGCCACAGGAAACGAAGGTGACTACAGTCACCGAGCCTTCATCGCGGCGTCATGCGCCGCAAGAGCGAGGGTGGCGGCGTGAACAGCCACAGCAATCAAAATACCGGTAAACGTCAAGCCTGTCAGAGCAATCACGATGGAGAGGAGTCTCGACGCTCTTTTTGCGGGTCGAATGTCCCCGTAGCCAACGGTCGTCGCAGTAATAAACGACCAGTAGAAGCTGTCGAACGGCGACCAGCCTTCTTTTTTCCCGACGACTTGCCCAAGCACAACAACGGCTGTCCCGAGGGCCATCAGTAAAGGGAGCGTCAGCCAAAGATCGAAAAGAAACTCTCGCAGAAAAGTTGTTGTCAAGCCAGTAAACAGCATGCAGTTACCTGGGGATCGATTTGGTGAGAGTCTAACACCTGTTCGCAGGATAAGCCCCAAGAAATCGCGCTGCGGACTCGACCGACATTAAGCGGAAGTTCCTGGTGAGATCTTGTCTGGCAAGCTCGAAACGTCAGCCTCCAACTGTTAAGTCGGACTCCAATATTTCGTGGTCCGGCTTGCGCCAGCCAAAGAACATTGCCCGAGGCAAATCCCCCAACGTCTTTCCTTTCATCGATTCAGGAAGAGAGGCTCACGCGAGAATCCGCGAGTAGCTCGACGTTGAGCTGCCCTTCCCTTTCTGCCATCTCCCGATCAACGGGTTTAGCGAAGCACACCGTTGTCTGATGCCAAGAGATTTGCTACGACTGGAATTCGATTGACAGCCTGAAAATGGACGTGCGAGCCTTTAAGGCACTTGACGGAGCCCTTGAAAGGAACCCGGATGAAGCAAGCAGTCCTTGTATTGCTCGCAGCTGTTCTCTGCACGCCCGCGGCGATCCCCGCCGCCCGACAGGACGATGTCAGCGCCCCTGTGCGCCAGTTCATCGATGGATTCAACACAGGCAACGTGCAGGCCGCCTTCGCGGCATACGCCACTGGTGAGATCACCATCGTTGACGAGTTCGCGCCCCACATCTGGAGCGGGCCTGACGCCGCCCACCAATGGGCGGAGGCTTACGACAAACATGCACAGGCGACGGGCGTGACGGACGGCATGGTGGCGTACGGCAAGCCTACACGGACGGAAGTGGATGGAGATGTGGCATATGTGGTCATGCCGACGGTGTACAACTACAAAGAGCATGGGAAGGCGTTGCAAGAAGAGGGCCAGATGACGGTGGTGTTGAATCACGAGGCAGGCGGCTGGAAGATTCGCAGCTGGACCTGGACAGGCATAAAGCCTCACGTAGCGAAATAGAATCGGCAATCCTCTGTAAGCTTGTTCTGGCATCTTTGCGGTCCCGGGTTATACTCAGTGCATTCGACGCTTGTCGATATCGGCGCTTTCGCCGAGAAGGAGGTGATCCAGTGAGGTACGGTTTACGTTGACGCAGTAGAGGAGGCGCTTGTAAGGTTATCGAGCGCCTCTCTCCTTTTTGCCCCGCCTTGTAGAAATTCCCGGTGATTTGACGAGTGTTTTCTCGTTTCCGGCTTATTCTTCAGACCGCGGGTGTGGAGTTGCGAAGCCGAATGCAGATGTTGAGAAGGACTGCCGGTAAATGGATCGGGATGTTTGGCGCGCTGCTGCTATTCTCGAGCGCCGCGCCCGGACAACACAGGTTCGATCATATCCCCTATCGGAAAACACCGGTGGAGGGAGAGAAGAAAGGCAATCGCCCGATAAAAGGAAGCGTAGTGTTCGACAAGGGCAAGAAGACCATCGAGTTTCTAAGCGACAAAGGCGATTCGGTCCTGGTTGTGCCCATGGATCAGATCAAGGACCTCATCCTTGATTACAAGACGCCTGTGAATCCGCTCCAAGTGGTGCCCGATCAATACCTGCTCACGATTCGATACAAAGATAACGAGGGGACGGAGCAGTTCATCGACATAACCCTGAACACGAACAATTGCCGAGAGTTCCTGAAGATCACCGCAGCCGAGACCGCGAAAGAGATTTTCCATAAGTGCGCCTGCTGTGTGTTCTGAGCACTGAGATTGCGGTGTTGTTTGGTGCCGCAAACGCGAAGCGCCACTGCCCCCGCCAGCACATTCCCCATCGGCTGGCGGATGGACGGGAAGGAGCGTTTATTGCTCTTCGTTAAATTCGAATTCCTCGTCTGGAAAAGCGGCAGGCGCTGAGATTCGCTTGAGCAGGGCCTGAAACTCGGTTTCCAGAAACATAGGCTTGGCCGCGCTTGCGGCGAGTTCGTCTGCCCGCTTCTGAAGGGCTGCGACTTTGTCCGGGTTTTGCGCGGCCAGGTTGGTCTTCTCCGACGGGTCCTGTGGGATGTTGTATAGCTCGACCGAATACGGCAACGGAGTTTTCCAGATGAGCTTCCAATCTGCCTCGCGAATGCCGGCCCGGAATGGCTCGATGTTGTAGACGATTTCGGTGCGAGGAGAGGGCTTGCCTTCGCTCAGTGTGGCCCAGACGTTCAGGCCATCGAGCGGTTTGGCATTTACTGTGGACGCGCCGGCCAGGAACGCCAGCGTGGGATACATATCGACGACATGGAGCATGCCGTCCACGCTGGCTCCAGAGCGCACATGGCCGGGCCAGTTCACCAGAGCGATGACACGAGTGCCGCCTTCGTAAAGGCTACCCTTCCCTTCCCGATAGGGACCGTTATCGCAGGGAATGGTGGAAGTGGCGCGCTCACCGGCAAACATTTTGTTGCGCGTGCCGCCATTGTCGCTCTGAAAGAAGATGATGGTGTTGCTACGCATGCCCTTCCTGTCCAGGGCCTCGAGAACCTTGCCAATCTGATCGTCCATCGCGGTGATGCTGGCGGCGTAGGCGCGGCGGCTGGGATCGGAGATGTCCTTGTACTTGTCGAGATACTCTTGCGGGGCCTGATAGGGCGTGTGGGGAGCATTGAAGGTCAGATACAAGTACAAAGGCTTGGAAGTGTCGTGGGCGGTGATGAGCCGTACGGCGTCGTTGCCCAGCAGTGTGGTGGAGTAGCCAGGTTCTTTGACCAATTCGTTGTTGCGGTACCAATCCACAACGCCTTCGTGCTGCTCATGGGTGAAATAGTCGATCTCACCGATGATCGGCCCATATTGATAGTCAAAGCCTCGCTGGCGGGGCCAGTATTTGTGGTCGGCATGACCGAGGTGCCACTTGCCGATGATCGCGGTGTAGTAGCCAGCTTCGCCCAGGGCTTGCGGGATAAGCCATTCGTCGGTGGGCAGACCATAGGTGTGATTCGCGGCAATGACAGCGGTCTGCAGACCGTAACGGAAGGGGTAGCGGCCCGTCATCAAAGCGGCGCGGGTGGGCGTACACATGGGCTGCGCATAGAACTGCTCGAGGCGAGTGCCCGTGCGGGCGAGGCTATCGATGGTGGGAGTCTTGATGTCTGAGCCGTGATAGCCGACATCCTTCCAACCCTGGTCGTCCGAGACGATGTAGATAATGTTGGGACGGAGTGGCTTTTCCTGAGCGGCAGTGCCTAAAGAAAGAACTGCACCAAATACGAACAGAACAAACTCGAGCCACAGGCGCCTCGTCATCGTCACTATCTCCCTGGTTTTTTAAGAGTCCGTCAAAAGAGGGTATCGCCGGGATCTTCTCATGAATAACTGTCTACGCAAACTCGAACATGGAAATTTGGAAATTCCTTTTGGCAGGATCATGGCTCGCCGGCAATCGGGGCCGGAGTCATCGGGCGCCAAGAATGGGCATGGCCGCCTCGGGCCGGCAAACAAGGTGGAGGGCTGCCAGTCTGAAAATCGGGGGTGAGCTGACAGCCCCCGGGGTGTTGGAGTTTTAAGCAATCTACAGCGCGACGAGGCGCAAATGTAACTGTCAGAAATGACAGACATGGCCTGGACGCGGTACCGGGAGGAGCATGTCCGGGGCCGGCTCCGGCGCGATGTGGGGCCGGGACTCTGACCTTTCCATGAGCATGGTTGAGGTGGAGAGATTTTATTTAGCCGCTGTGCTAAGTACCTATTGATTGATATTTAGCCTTGTGGCTTACTATTGCTATGGGCAAGCCGGAATCAAAACCACGGCTGGACGCCTATGAAGCGGTGTTCTCCGCCCTGGCGCACGCTGCCCGACGCCGGGTGCTGCTCACGATCTTTTTCAACGGGGGCTCCATGACGGCCGGGGAGATCGCGGCCATCTTTGAGCACGCATGGCAAACAACCACGAGACACTTGCGCGTCCTCGAGCGGGCGGGGTTGCTGGCGCATGAGAAGCGGGGCCGCACACGTATCTACCGAATCCAGCGCAAAAGGCTTGAACTGGTTCGCAACTGGCTTGCTCACTTTTCGAAGGACAGCAGACATTGAGGAGGTACCAGATGCCGGCAAAACAAAAAACCAAAGCCGCCAAGGCGAAAGCGAAACGCACGGCGATGACCGATGTTCCGCAACTCTTCCGATTGAACGTGGAAGTGGGAGACCTGGCCTCGGCCATATCGTTTTACAGCTGCCTGCTGGGCATCCAAGGGCGCAAGCAGGCCGGATCGCGGTGCTACTTCGGATGTGGACCTGTGACTTTACAGGTGGTTGACGTGTCGTCGTCCCGCCAGCCACACCCCGCGGCAAAGGCGTTGTATTTCACGGTGAACCATCTGGAAGAGGTCTACGAACGAGCCGAGCTGCTGAAATGCCTTTCGCCGGAAGATATCCATGACCAGAGCGGCGGCGGCATTGCAGTTCGCCCCTGGGGAGAGCGGTCCTTTTATGTCGAAGATCCTTGGAAGAACCCCCTATGTTTTGTTGAGGAGGGAACGGTTTACAAGGGTTAGGTCTTGCACTGGGACAAGCAGCCCAGGCTCATACCCCGAGCCCGGGGCACCTAGTTTCTATCAACCAGGGCTCTTAAGCTATTCACCTGCTTACGCTAACGAGCTTGTCTGTACACCCTAACGTAGTCGATCAGCATTTGTTGGGGGAATTCCGTGGAGGCATCGGGCGAGCCCGGCCAATCGCCGCCGACTGCGACATTCAGGATGATGAAAAAGGGATGGTCGAAAACCCATTTCTTTCCCGCGGGCAATTGTGCAGGAACAAAGGTCGCATAGAGATAGTCGTCGGCGTAAAAGTGAACCACGTTGGGTTCCCACTCGACGCCGAAGACGTGAAAGTCATCAGAGAATTTCGGACCGCCCGGCAGCTTGTATGTAGACGTAAAGGCAAAATCGCCGGAATAGCCGGGACCGTGCATGGAGCCATGGATGGACGACGGCTCTTTCCCAATGTTTTCCATGATGTCGATTTCCCCGCAAGCGGGCCACGACACTTTCTCAATGTCGTCACCCAGAAGCCAGAACGCTGGCCACATGCCCTGACCGTGAGGCAGTTTGATGCGGGCGGCGAAGCGGCCGTAGGCCTGAGAAAAAGCGCCGCGGGTTATCAGCCGCCCAGAAGTGTATTGCCGCGTGACTCCATCCTTGCCCGTGTAGTCCTCGCGGCGCGCTTCGATAATGAGCTTGCCCTGATCCACGCGGGAGTTTTCGGCGCGATCGGTGTAGTACTCGAGTTCGTGATTCCCCCAGCCATTGCCGCCAATCTCTGCCTTCCACTTTGCGGGATCGGTGCGCGAGCCGTTTGGCTCATCGAACTCGTCACTCCAGGAGAGAGTCCAGTGTTCTGCAGCTTGGCGCGCAGCGGAAAGCGAAGGCTCGGAACCGGCTGCGGTTCGGGATTTCAAGGACAAGGAAAGCGGAAGCACGGATAGAAAAGCGAGAGAAAGAAGGAGGATCAGTCCTCGTGGCAAAGTCTTCATGCCGGATATTGAGCCACACGGACGAGGATGAAGTAAACGAGGCAGATTTGAGGGCGATCTCAGTAGCGAACTGTCTGTTAATGACTGGCAGCCGTCACAAGAATTTGGCGTACACCGGCACTTAAGCCATTCCAGAAGATTTGAACTCCAATCGCAAAGAGGATGAACGCGGATATTCTCATCAGAATGCTGGTTCCTGATTTGCCCAGTCTGCGAACCAGACCGTCAGCTCTCTCATAGCAAACCTTAACCAGAACGCAAAGAAGAAACATTCCGATCAGCGCAGCAATGAAATGGCGAGGAACGCCACCGAATAGACCGGGGCCACCCTCGTGTCTCAAATGGGCACCCAAGGTAACCGCGATAGAAATGCACCCGGGGCCTACTGTAATTGGCAGTGTTAAAGGGAAAAAAGCATGTTCCAGCGCATCATCTAAAGTTGCAGGAGCCTGACTCTCGCCTGCATTCTCTTCTTCCTCATTCAATAATTTCCAACCAGTTGCTCCCAACACCAGGCCGCCTGCAATCTGTATCACGACGATACTGATCCCAAAAAAATTAAGGATAGGGGTTCCGAAGACCAAGGAAACAGCGAGAATCGCGAAAGCATAGCCCGCAATTTTACTTGTAAGAATTCGTTGCACGGGTTGAGGATAACGCCGCGTCAACGAAAGAAAGATTGGAGCACACCCAATCGGATTCACCACCGGAAAAAGCGAGGTAAAGGCGACTAATAGAACTCTCGTGAAATTGACAGTTTCCATTGCTAGCTCCGGTCACGCTGCAACAGCGTCTCAGGATGAATGGTCCTTACATGCCAGCGGGTGTGCCACCTTTCCAATTCGCTTCCCTTCTCTCCACTGGGTGAGGGCTCACTTCTTGGGAATACCTAATGTCCAAGCACCGCCAAAGGCGCGCGTATTGCCGATCGGGGACGAATAGGCCTTGTACTCATCCTCGGAATGTCGGACCAAACACGGACGCGGTGTCCATCCGCGTCTCAAATAGATCCCGCCAAAGTCGCCCCACGCGACGTTATCGACAAGAATGAAGACAATATTGGGCTTCGTCGTTTGCGAATCCGCCGGCCTGGCGAGCAAAAGAAAAAGGCAGATGAATCCGAGAATGTTCGAGAGCAAACGCCGAGCGTACACCATAGCTCGTCCTCCTGATTTGTTTCGTGAGACCTAGAATGGCTTGGAGCGAAGGGCGGCGGGCCCACTTGCCTCAGGGAGCGGGCCTTTCAAGTGGGTAAATCCTAACAAAAGCGAAGATGGAGAGGCAACGGCGCGCAATTGCCGAACTTCTTTCTAACCTTTGCCTTACCGGCGACATCCCGAGGACGTGGAGAGATAGAGGAGCTTCTTCCTTATGGACTCTTTAGACTTCCTTCAGACCTTCTTGATTCTTCCCCAGCGAGCATAGGACACACACGATTCCAGCTAAGAGGTCGATCCTTCTTCAAAGAAGCGCAAATTCCGGCAGGTGCATGAGCAACGCGACTATTCTTGTCGTCGACGATGAGCCGCAGATCCGGCGGACCCTGCGCGCGACGCTCGCCCATCACGGTTATGAGGTGATTGAAGCGAAGAACGGGGAGGAGGCCGTGGAGATTGTCGTACGCGAGCATCCAGACGTGATCCTCCTGGACATGAATCTTCCAGATATGACGGGGATCGAAGTGTGCCACAAGCTGCGGCGTTCCTTTCAAGGGCCGATTCTTATGGTGACGGTGCGGAGTGCCGAGACCGACAAAATAGCGGCTTTGGATTCGGGAGCGGACGATTACGTTTCGAAGCCGTTTGCGATGGGAGAGTTGCTAGCGCGGATTCGCGCGACGACGCGGCGTTTCAAACCGGAGCAGCCGCTGCAGAAGATCGAACTGCCCGGACTGCTGATCGATTTCGAAAAACGAACGGTGGAACTGGGCGGAGAGAGGACTCGGCTGACCCCCAAAGAGTTTGCGGTCCTGTGCGTTCTGGCTCGGCAGCCGGGAAAGCCGGTGACGCACGAGAGATTGTTGCAGCTTGTTTGGGGACCTGATCATGGAGAAGACACGGAGAATCTGCGTGTGGTCATCAAACAGCTGCGGAAGAAGATTGAGAAGGATCCGGCGCATCCCCGGCACATCCTGACGCAGCCGTGGACGGGGTACTGGTTTGAAGTGCAGGGGATGAATGCGAAGGCTGAGAGGCGGGAGAAGGGTAGTTGGAGTAATCGGTGATCAGTAATCAGTCATCGGTAGTCGGCTAGCTCTCCCTTCGTCAGGAGATTGAAGACCCGCCACCATAAAATCAGAAGCACACAGGCTGAACTCTTTTGCCACCGGGCCGATCTTAAATTCGGCCACTTCGAACAGACTCCACAAGTTCACACGCTCCGGACTTATTCCTCTCTGCTTCGTTGCTTTTCCCATGCACGACTCGATTGAAGAAACCGATGAGGATTAGAAACTCTTTGACGAAAGTTTTCACGACTTCTTCACGCAAGCACTTTTACTTTCCTCCCAACGTTTGGCGCGCAGCGGATGCGTGCCACAAGGGGGGAGACTCGCAGAATGAGGGGGAAACTTTTCACGCTGCTGGCTGGGGTCCTGTTGTCAGGACATTGGGCCATGGGCCAATCGACGTTCGGCAGCATTCGCGGCACGACCCTGGATCCGACCGGTTCGTTTATCCCGGAGGCGCAAGTTACTCTGCACAGTATGGATGAGAACATCGATTTCTCGGCGACCAGCGACGATCACGGGAACTATATCTTTGAGAACGTTAAGCCGGGTCACTACAGCCTGGCGGCAACGAAGGAGGGCTTCGCCCAGGCAGCTATTGACAACGTGGGGTTGGCAGCCCGGCAAGATCTCCGGGTGGACGTGAAGTTGGCCCTAGCGTCGCAGAATCAGGTGGTGGAAGTAAGCGAGACCGCTGCACTTGTGAACACCGAAAACGCCACGCTTGCCGATTCGAAGCTCAATAGCGACATTACCCAGTTGCCTTTGAATTCGCGCGCCGTATCCAGCAGTCCATTGGCTGCTCTGGCTGTTTCTCCGGACGTGGTGAAAGACACTCAGGGGAATATCGCCGTGGCCGGCGCGACGTCGGCCCAGACAGGCTTCTCCGTGGATGGAATCTCAACTGCCAATGTGCTGAAAAACGGCGCCCTACAAGACGCTTATCCCTCTACGGAGGGAATTCAGGAGATGGCCGTCACCGCGTTTAACAACAATGCGGAGTTCGCGCAGATCGGCGACGTGACGTTTACAACGAAGAGCGGCTCCAACCAGTTCCACGGCAGTCTGTTCGAGTATCTGCAAAACGACGCCCTGGATGCCAAAATTCTGAACTTCACCGAGAAGGCTCCCAAACACTTCAATACTTTTGGGGGCAGCCTCGGCGGTCCGCTGTCCATTCCAAAACTCTACAACGGCAAAGACAAGACATTTTTCTTCTTCGACTACGAGGGAAACCGAAAACATACCTCTGCTCCGGAACAACTCCTGGTTCCAACGCAAGCGGAAAGAAACGGTAATCTGAGCGCTCTCGTGCTCCAACAACAGGCAGGGGCCTTGATGGATCCGTTCACCGGCCAGCCCTATCTCAACAGTACTATTCCGAGCGGTAGCGCCTGCAGCAATCCGCAGGACTGCGTAAATCCCGTCGCTCAGGCTCTTTTAGACTACTATCCGCTTCCGAACGCGAACCCTGGCCTGGTCAACCCGTCGTATAACTATCAGACCTTGGTTCCCATCCCTTCCAACACCAATGGGTGGGACGTCAGAGTCGATCAAACCATCACACCAAAGCAGCAGATCTACGCCCGCTATAGCTGGAAAAATGCGCTTTACAACGAAGGCGCGATGGGGGCGCCGGCGGGTCAGTTTCTTCCGAATGTGGTGGCCAAGGAACAGAATCGGAGTTTCCTCGTTTCCTACAACTACGTGATCCGGCCGAATTTGGTCAACGAATTTCGCTTTGGATTTACGAACTTTCATGAAAATGACAATTTCCCGATTCAAGGCAGTTCTGCCATCAGTCAACTTGGTCTGCAAGGCATAAATATCTCTCAGCATCCTACGGGCGATGCCTTCCCGACGTTCATGTTCACAGACGGCATATTCTCGTCCATCGGACAGGATCGGACGGGGACGACGATTTCGAAGAATATGCAATTTACCGATAACTTCACCTATATCGTGCATAACCACACGCTGCGGTTTGGGGTGGACGTGCGCAAGGTGAGCTACAGCGGGGTGATGTTTTTTGTACCCTCCGATGACTTTGGCAACTTTACCTTCAGCCCGGGTTTGTTCACAAACTACTCTTTCGGGGACTTCCTGTTGGGTCTGCCGCAGCAATCTTTCTTCGCGGTCACCTGTCCGCAAATTAACGCGGGCACGACTCAATACGGCGTCTATGGTCAGGACTCCTGGCAGCTGAATAGCCACCTGACGGTGAACTTCGGCTTGCGGTGGGAGCTACTTCCGCCCTTTGACGAAACCATTGGCGATCTGGCGAGCTTCGACCCTCGAACCAACAGCGTCCTGATTCCGAATCAGTTTTTGCAGACGGTGGCGAATAGCTCCGATCTGCAGGCGCAATACAACGGATTCTTGGAGTCGTTCAACGCCTGCTCGCTTCCTGGGAGAAATACGTCCTTGCAATGCAGCAATGTGAAAACGGCCAGCCAAGCGGGCGTTACGCAAGGGTTGAGGCAGCTCTATCTGCGAAATTTTGACCCGAGAATCAGTGTGGCGTACCGGCCATTTAAAGACAGCAAGACGGTTATGCGCGCCGGTTTCGGCATCTTCACCATGACCAGTCTGGGACCCATGTCCTGGAACAATGCTGGGAACCCCACATCCGACTTGATCACCAATGTAAATTCCATCTCCAATGGGGCGCCACAGTTTCAGTTCCCGCAGACGGCTCCAGCCATATCTTCGATCACATATGGCGGAGGGAGCCTGGAGGAGGCCAATGATCCGAAGTGGCGAGATCCACAATCGGCTCAATGGAATCTGACGGTCGAACGCCAAATTACTCCCAATACCATTATACGGGCCAGCTACGTTGGCATGTCTTCGTATCGCTTGCCGTTCACAATTGACTTGAATCAGATTCCTGCGAGCACGACTCCTTACACGGTGCCCGCAGGAGCAGTTGTTGACCCACGAGCACCCTATCAGAACTGGCTTCTCTTGATGTCCTCACAGAGCGGAGGCAATGCAAGTTATCAAGGGATGAAGGCGGGAGTGGAGCAAAGGTTCTCTCATGGCTTGTCCTTCCAGGCGAGTTATGCCTGGGTGAAAAACATCAGTGACGCGCAAGGCAGTGACGCCCCCACAACTTTTGCCAGCGAAGAACCGTACGCGATCGAAATCGCCAATCGCTTCGACCTTCGGCAGGATCGAGGCAATGTTGTGGCGACACCGCGCCAACGGCTGCTGCTTACGGGTATTTATCAATTGCCTTTTAAAAGCGATCGCTCGCGCCTTCTGAAGGCCGTCGTAGAAGGCTGGAACGTAAGCACGATCACGACAATCCAGACTGGACAGTGGCTCACACCGACGATTAGCCCGATCTACGATCAGTCGAACACGGACATGGTAGTTCGGTCTGGCGGAGGCGCGATTGCGCGTCCAGACTGCATAGGAAATCCGATTCCTTCAGACCACACTTCCCGGACTTTTTTTAACATCAATGCGTTTGCCCCGACGCCTCCCGGTGCTGGCCGGTTTGGCAGTTGCGGTTTGGGCATCCTGCAGGGTCCGGGGATGATTGATGTGGACGCCGGCTTGGCCAAGCACTTCCAGCTTACCGAGAGAGTTCGCTTGCGTCTTGAAGCTTCCTTTACAAACATACTGAACCACACGAATTTCGCACCACCAGCGACAAACGTAAGTAACCCGAGCACTTTCGGGGTGCTCCAATCTGCTCTGCCACAAGGCGCGGGAGGAAACCGAACGGGACAGGTGGCGCTGCGGTTGGATTTTTGAGGAAGTTGGAAGAGAAGCCCGAAGTTGGTGTCGCCACGCGCGTCGGAAGGAAAAAGGTAAAGAGCGGACCGTCTTGGAAGGCGGTTGCTACAGGTCACGAGAAACCTAAAGAAAGAGAAACCCAGGACCCCACATGCAAACGCGGCATGTGGGGCACCCGGAGGAAGAGTTCACTGTTGACAGTTTCGGGAAACAAAAACTAAACACAGCGGGAAGAATCCCAAAGCTAACGAGAGACGCACTGGTCTGACGCCCCCCACTTCGAAGGAAACAGCAAAATTCTCTTTTCGGAAGAAATGTCCCTTTCCTTTGCTCGCGCATCCAAAGACCCACATAGAGAATGGTCCGGGACGCCACCTACGGGAGGCCCAGGCCGTGCCTCCCGAACCTAGAAGCCCACACAGAAGCGGCGCGTGGGCGCGCGAAGGAAGCAAACGCCCAGGCCGAACAGTTTGCGGAAAGAGCCGGAAGGGGAGTCTTCAGGGGCTGAAGCCCGACTTATCAAAAACGATTTGCGTGGAGGCTGAAAGCCCCCGACTCCCAAGGAGCAGCGTTTTTCCGCAAGCTACAAAGCGTGTGCCAGCGAAACCCAAAGAGGAAGGAACCAAAATGGCAAGTCAGCGACAGACAGTGATTGTGACCGGCGCTTCGCAGGGGATAGGCGCGGGAGTGGTGGAGGCGTTTCTTGGGCGCGGTTGTAACGTGGCGGCGAATTCGCGAAATATTACGAAAACGAATCCGTTCGCGGCGTCGGCGGAGCTTGCGCTGGTCGATGGCGATGTCGGTGATCCGAAGACCGCCGCAAAGATCGTGGATACGGCAGTGTCCCGATTCGGGCGGGTGGACGTGCTGGTCAACAACGCGGGCATTTTTATTCCGAAACCTTTCACGGAATACACGACCGAGGATTTCAACGCTTTGGTCTCTACGACGCTTGCTGGCTTTCTGTACGTCACCCAACTCGCGGTGAAGCAGATGTTGAAGCAGAAGACCGGGAGCATCGTGAACGTGTCGACTACGCTGGTTGACCGTCCGATCGCGGGCGCGAACGCGGCGGTTCAGATCATGATTAAGGGCGGATTGAATGCGGTTACACGCGCCCTCGCCGTGGAATATGCAACGGACGGGATTCGCGTGAACACCGTTGCGCCTGGTGTCATCAAAACGCCGATGCACGAACCGGAGACGCATGAGGCGCTGAACGGATTGAACCCTCTTGGCAGGATGGGAGAGATCAAGGAAGTTGTGGATGCGATCTTGTTCCTGAGCGACGCCACGTTCACCACCGGCGAGACCTTGCACGTGGATGGAGGAGCGCACGCAGGAAGATGGTGAGGCGAGAAGCTTCCGGCCTGCCAGCGCCGAGGAGCGATTGAAGGAACTTGGCATCCGACTTCCGGCTCCGCCGGAACCCTTCGGCATCTATGTGGAAGCGGTACGCACGAAAAATCTCCTTTTCTTGAGTGGGATGTTACCGACGGAAGGGGGCAGGGCGAAGTTTGTTGGGCGCGTCGGAAGAGAGCTGGACGTGGAAGCGGGGCGCAAAGCGGCCCGCCTAGCGGCGATGAATGGCCTGGCTGTCGCCAGGCAGCACTTGGGGTCGCTCGACAAGGTGACGCGGGTCGTCCGACTTGGCGTATCGGTGGCCACGTCGGGAGATGCCCGCGAGCAGCCGAGGGTTGCTGACGGGGCTTCGGAGTTGCTGCAGGATGTTTTCGGGAAAGACAAGAATCCTTCCCGAATGATCTATGGAGTTGCGAGCCTTCCCCTTGGAGCTCCTGTCGAACTGGAACTCATTTTCGAAGTGGAAGGTTAACGGAGGCTCCATGAGGAAGGTTCTGCGCGCGGCGTTGGTGGCTTCTGTGATGCTTGGGTCCTTGCTCTTGCTGGCACAAACGCACGAAAGGGAGCCCCTTGTGGAAGACACGACGTCTTATCGCACGGTATCGGTCGATGGCTTGTCGATTTTCTATCGAGAGGCCGGCCCGAAAGATGCGCCGACGCTTCTGCTGCTACACGGACTTCCCTCTTCGTCGCGGATGTTTGAGCCCCTCTATGCGCGGATTTCTGACCACTATCACCTGGTCGCGCCCGATTACCCGGGCTTTGGACACAGCGATTGGCCGGACCCGAAGAAATTCGCGTATACGTTCGATCATATCGCCGAGATCATGAATCACTTCACAGAGGCGCTCAGGCTTTCGCGTTACACGCTTTACTTGCAGGATTACGGCGGCCCTGTAGGCTTTAGGATGGCACTGGCGCATCCGGAGCGGATTGAGGCAGTGATTGTGCAGGACGCCGTGGCGCACGACCAAGGTTTGGGAGCGAATTGGAAAACACGACGAGCGTTTTGGGCGGATCGCGCAACGAACGAGCGCGCCCTTCGCATAAACCTGCTGTCACTGGCGACCACGCGGACGCGGCACGTGGGCAGCGATCCGAATGTGGAACGATATGACCCGGACCTTTGGACGGACGAGTTTTATTTTCTCAACCAGCCGGGGCAGGTCGAAATTCAGAGTGATCTGTTCTATGACTATCGCACCAACGTGGAGAACTATCCGAAGTGGCAGGCGTGGATGCGCGAGAAGCAGCCTCGGCTGCTGGTGATATGGGGCAAGTATGAGCTTTCGTTTGACCCATCGGAGCCGGAGGCTTACCGGCGAGACGTACCAAAAGCGCAGGTGCATATTGTCGACGGCGGCCATTTCGCGTTGGACACGGCGGCGGATCAGATTGCGGAGCTGGTGCGAGGCTTTGTGAGGTAGCGGGGAAGCAAGCTTTCGCCTGAAAGTGAAGCAATGGTGGGTTGTTGACAGGGAGGCAAAGTTCACAGGATGATGCCGATCGATGGGTGGGAGAGGAGTTTCGATGAAGCGAGAGTGGGTTGGGGCGGGAATTGTGATGGCGGGGTTGGCAGTGCTGGCGTCGGGACAGGGACTGCCATCGGGCCCGATGCCAGTGCCAACGGTGAACGTCGGCCCGGCGGTGGCGGCGAAGGCGGCAAATCCTGCACCAAGCCCGGCGGCAAAAAATCAGACACAGAAAACAACAATTGGAACAGCGGTAGTGTCGGTGAAGGCCTCCGAACCTTCGGCATATTGGACGGACCTGGTGGACATAGACGCGGATGGAGTGGAAGAGGACAACCAGTTTCTGTTCGACAAGAAACGCGGGATTCTGTACACGTACAGGCTGGACGATTACAAGTGCGCGGACGGAACCTCACAAAATGGAGATGTATTGATGGGGATTTACGCGCAGGGGAATCCCCAGGGAAGGCCGGTGGGTTCGGGATGGTTCGTGGTGGCGGTGAAAGCGGGACAATGCGGAGAGACCAAACCGGGACTATATGGGTGCCGGTTCGATGCAAGCGGAAAACCGACGACGTGCGGAAGCGCGAAGGTGAGAGAAGAGTCCGGAGAAGTAGAATTATTCGTGGAGAAACAGAAGAAGTAGCAAGAGCGCGTTGACCTGCCAGGGCTTCTTTGGCCTAGTGCTGCTTCTCCAAGTCGCTCTTGAACACGGTCAAGGACTTTTGGAGATCGGTGACAGAATGACCGACAGCGACGCGGCGAATAATGGAGCCCTCGAATCCGGTCAAGCCAGCCTGCTCTGATCCCATCACTTTCACAAGATAAAATCCTTTTTGCTTCGGGTCGCCAGACCCCGAAATGCAGAACGTCAGATCCAACGCAGTCTCGAAATAGTGACTGGAGTAGAGCTGCTTTTCCGCAATCACGTAGGCGGCTTCCTGGGGACTCTTTCCGGTCATGGTAAAAACCTGAACGATTCGCAAGGTAGGTTTCAAACCGAACTTCACGCTGTCCCAGTAGATGCTACTGTCCGCATTGGCAGGCTTGGAATTCGGGAAATTGAGGATGTAACTGTAGAAATCGGGGAGATACTTCGGCAGGGCCTTCGCATTGCTGAGTATGTAGTGAAACTGATCGGCCACATTCACTTGCTGCTTTTTGTCGTTGTAGACAGCGTCAAATATCTGGTCGCCCTGTTTGAGGTAGAGCTGCAGTCTTTCGAGGGCGTACTTCTGAAGATACTGGTTCACCTGGTCGACTACGTCCGGGGCGGACCAATTAATGGACTGACGCAGCGCGGTCATGGCGCTGCCGGGAAGCTGGACGGTGCAATTTCCGGGTTGGCATTTCTGCAGGGCTTGAACATCGTCACTGCCAAGACCGAAACCCTGGAGATCGGAGAGCTGTGGCGGGCTGCTAATCGGCTTCACTGCAAGATAACCGGGGACAGTGCGCAGACGACTAAAGTCGGCAGCATACTTCACATAGTCTTCGGGATAGGCGTTGATATAGATCACACCAAAGACAGAGATTTCGGCAGGTGTCCGAGACTGGAGATTTGTGGCATAGGGCTGGCCGTTGCGGATCGATGCGATCTGGTCCTGGCTCAGCTTTATGGTCTGGCTGAGAAAATTCTGCAGGTCCTGGCTCGATTGGGGAAGACAGGGGGAGACAACTGTGGCACACAAAAGAGTGAGCGAAACGACCTGAATTGTCCTTCTCGACATCCCTTCCTCCGAAAAGTGACTCCTGTTGAAAAAAGCCAACTGCCAAAGCGGTGACGGCTCTTCCTTGTTGCATCAAAGTATAGGCCGAATGGAAGATCAAGGCAGGTATTCAAATTTTTCAATAACAACCTCGGATTCCTTTTGCATTGGCGTCCTATCACTGGCAACAACGTAAAAGATAAATTGAAATGATTCCTGGCTGGGGGACGGCACGCCGGACGTGAAAACGTGCTGGGAGATCACGGGCGCTCCGGGACGTAAAGAGGAACCACGAACCGTTTCAAATCTTGCAGTTCCCGGTTCCCAACGGAACAGGTGCGTCAAAGTGCCGGACGGCTCCGTGAAAGGGGCGACATTCCCCGGAACGTAGAATGGCTGCACGGCATACTGGGCATTGCTCTTGCGCGCTGCTTCGCCCCAGCGGCCGACCTCGACGTCCATCTCGCGGAAATGTTGGACGCCTCCCGAGTCATCGAACGTGAGCAACTGCAGAACGGCGGCGGGTTCCAGAT
>Ga0187782_10000106_pt1 | contig 48243 bp, 42 predicted proteins | sample 0715_SJ02_MP15_2_FD_132454 | JGI IMG/M metagenome (GOLD analysis project Ga0187782, IMG submission 132454) | Tropical peat soil microbial communities from peatlands in Department of Meta, Colombia - 0715_SJ02_MP15_20_MG | ecosystem: Environmental > Terrestrial > Soil > Wetlands > Peat | place... | reverse complement strand
TTGCATCAGCACCGGCACCTGCAGGCGCGCCAACCGCAAGGTGTCGGCGATGGCCCGCTCGTCGCCGAAATTCGGCAGCGTGACGATCACCCCGTCGATCGCCGAGGCTTGCGAACGAAACAGTTCGGCGCAACGTTTGGCTTCCTCGTGTGTTTCCACCGCCCCATATTTGCTTTGTTCCGGGGTCAGCGCCACCACCTCAAAACCGGCTTGCCGCAGCACCGCCAGCATTTCTTCGCGGCCGCTCTTGGCCAGATGGTCGGGAAAAAATCCCCGGTTGCCCACAATCAACCCCATGGTCATCTTTCGCTTGCTTGCCATGTTCAACCCCGTCTCTCGAGAAGCGGCTTGGTAGTTATTCAGCGTAACATTCATTTTTGTGTGTTTCCTTGACCGTAGTAGGCGTTCTTGCCGTGTTTGCGCAAAAAATGGCGGTCGTGCAACGCCTTCCCAATGGAATCCGCTTCGGCGTTGATGGCGATCGTCAAATAGGCCATGCGCGCGACAGCTTCCAACATCCAGGCATTTTCCGCAGCCTTCTCCACATTCGTTCCCCAGGCAAAAGGGCCGTGATTGGCGACGAGCACCGCGGGAATGGCGGCTGGATCCAGGTTTTTGAAGGCGCGGACAATCACCACCGCGGTATTTGCTTCATACTCGCCATCGATTTCGTCCTGGTTCATGGGCTCGGTAACGGGAATAGGACCATGAAAATAATCGGCGTGTGTAGTTCCGAAACAGGGAATCGGCTTGCGCGCCTGGGCCCAAGCAGTCGCATATTCGGAATGGGTATGGGCGATACCGCCGATCGCAGGGAAGGCCCGGTACAAGGCAGCATGAGTGGGAAGGTCTGAAGAAGGACGCAATTTGCCTTCGACGATTTTGCCGTGGAGGTCGGTCACGACCAGATCTTCCGGGCGGATTTCATCGTAAGGCACGCCACTGGGCTTGATGACCAACAGGCCTTGTTGGCGAGCGACGCCGCTGGCATTGCCGAAGGTGGATAGGACCAAACCACGGCGAACCAAGTCCAGGTTGGCTTGCAGCACTTCCTGCCGCAGATCCGGTAGCAGCATTCAGCCTCGACCTCCGCGCAGCGGATGGGAGTACTTTAGCGCACCGGATCGCGATACGGATGTGACGGTGGCCAAAGCGAAGATAAATTATCAAACCACGAAGCGGCCCCGGGCAAAGAGGGGTAGCACGCGCGGCGGAGGAATCCCAGTAAACGTTTACTACGATACCCCTTTGTTGGCCAATTGTAAAGTTAATCCGATCAGCATAATCAATGGGCGCAGTCGAGCCGCCGACGGCCATCGGAAGCTATTCCGATAGCGTATACTGAAAGCACCACGCATAGGCGGTTCGAGAAGAGAGGCTTGTGGACATACGCGATGTAGCCAGGCGGGCCAGAGTGTCGACCGCCACCGTGTCCCGCACGGTCAATCAAGTGGCGACGGTTGACGCGCAGTTGGCGAAGCGAGTGTGGAAGGCGGTCGAAGAGCTGGGATATTATCCGAACCGATCCGCGCGCACATTGGTATCGGGACGCAGCCGCGTTTTTGGATTGATCGTTTCCGAGATCACCAATCCATTTTTCCCAGAGATCGTGCAAACCTTCGAGACGCTGGCGGTGGAGCAGCATTATGAAATTCTGCTGACCTCGACGATCCACGATTCGAAGCGTATGGAACTAGCGGTCCGGCGGATGATTGAGAGCCGAGTGGACGGCGTAGCTATTCTCACGTTCGGCATGGAAGAATATTTGCTGGAGCACCTGCGTTTCCGGAATTTGCCGCTGGTGTTTGTGGACGTGGGACCAAAGGCGCCACGGGTGAGCAACATTCGGGTGGATTACGCCGACGGCATTCGCCAGGCGGTGCAGCATCTGGCGGCATTGCGGCACCAACGGATCGGTTTCATTACCGGCCCGCTGAAATTGCGGTCGGCGCTGGCGCGGCGCGACGCTTTCGAAACGTCCATGCAGGAGATCGGATTACCGGTGGATCCACAGTTGGTAGTGGAAGGCAATCATGGCCTGGACGGAGGCAGGAGCGCATTGCGCAGGCTGACGGAGTTGCGTGAACGTCCCACTGGTATTCTTTGCTCGAACGACATGACGGCGATCGGGGTAATGAGAGAGGCGTTTGAGCTGGGAATCAGGGTGCCGCAGGATTTGTCGGTCATCGGATTTGACGACACTCGAATGGCGGAATTCACGATTCCACCGCTGACCACGGTGCAAATGTCGCAATCGGAATTGGCCAGGCTGGCGTTCGAGGCGCTGCTGAACGAAGTGAAGCGAGAAACGCCGGTACCCGAAGGCAGCGAATATGTTCTGAAAACGCGCCTGGTTTTGAGAAGTTCCACGACGTTTTCCCCGCCGCAGAACGTGAACAAGTCGGGAATGAGCACGCGAGGCGCCGCGAAACGCCGGTCGCAGCGCTAGACTCCTGAACCCTTAGGTTCCGCAAACGGAAGTTGACCTGTATCCATCAACAAGATTAGGAGACCGATCATGGCAACAACCACGGCGAGCACGGGACGCACAGCGGTGCGCGGACTTGGGGAGATCGCGCTGCGGGTCAACAATCTGGAGGCCATGCAGAAGTTCTACGAAGAAGTGGTCGGCCTGGCGCTAATGACCAGAGTCCCAGACTGCGCGTTCTTCAGGATCGCCGATGGGTTCGGCGGACATACGCAGGTACTCGCGCTGTTCGACCGTTCCAAGAATCCCGGGTATAGCGAGCCGGAGGCAGCGAAGTCCACCATCGACCACATCGCGTTTGAGATACCGCTCGCCGATTTCGAAAGCGAACTGAAACGGCTGAAGGCGCTTGGACTGCAAGTCGAGACTACTGGACATGGATGGGTGCACTGGCGTTCGCTTTATGTAAACGACCCCGAAGGCAATCAAGTGGAATTCGTGTGCTACGACCGCAGTGTTATAGTGAGCGCGAACGCAACAGCCAATTGCGCAGTCGCTGACCAAACGAACTTTGAGGCTCCGCCATAGGTCCAGCAGGCGCCGCGGACCAGCGAAATGGTCTCGTGAAGCTGCGGTTGATGGTGATATGGCGTGGGCATGCGTGGGGACCGTGTTAGGAGTGAGGGATGCCCAAGCTGAGTGGCGGGATTTTGATGTTCCGGAGGTGCGAGCAGGTGGTGGAGTTTTTTCTGGTTCACCCCGGAGGGCCGTTTTGGCAGAAGAAAGACGTTGGCGCGTGGTCGATTCCTAAAGGTGAGTACGATCCGGGCGAGGATTCGTTTGAAGCGGCCAAACGAGAGTTCGAGGAAGAGACCGGAATGAAAGCGCAGGGGACGTTTCTGCCACTCGGCGAAATCAAACAACCGGGCGGGAAAATCATAAGCGTGTGGGCTGTGGAAGGGGATTGCTCAGCCGACGCCATCCACAGTAATACATTCTCGATCGAGTGGCCGCCGAAGTCGGGCCGAACGAAGGAATTTCCAGAGATTGATCGAGCGGCATGGTTCCGTTTAGAAGAGGCGCGAGTGCGAATCGTAAAAGGCCAGGTGGGATTCCTGGAGCGGTTGATGTCGCAGCTAGGCTGAGGCAACGGTTGAGTAAGACGGATTGCGGCTGAGATTGCGTTGTGGGATTACTGGGGAACCGGGCGGAGGGATGAGGAATGGTAAATTTCCTCGGCCCGTTTTAGTGCTTCGTGGATATTCCGGCAGATATTGCCGGCGCCGACGTGGCGGTCGAAACCGCTTTCGCTCATCAATGCGGCGGGTTGCGGCCTGGCACCACAGACCAGCATGGTGCGGCCACTGGACTTTAGTTCATCTGCAAGCTCTTCCAGGGCGGCAATGCCGGTGGCATCGATAGCGGTCATATTGCGTAGCCGGACGATGACGATGGGAGGCAGTTGCTGGAGCTGCTCGGTAACCACAGCAAGCTTATCGGTCACTCCGAAAAGAAAAGGACCGTGGATGCGGTAGACCGCGGCATAGGAGGGGATTTCTTTGTCCTGCAGAATGTGGACGCGGCCATCCTTTACATAGTCTTCGGTTACCTTGCTGACTGTGGTTGTCTGCGAAATTTTTCGAATGAAACTAAACGCAGCGAGGATCATGCCTACTTCCACGGCTACGGTGAGGTCAGCGAAGACGGTGAGAGTGAGGGTGATGATCCAGACAACGATGTCGGCCCGGCTCAGCTTCAGGATTTCGGGAATTTCCGCCCAGTCGCCCATGTTGTAAGCGACCACAAACAAAATGCCCGCGAGCGCGGAGAGCGGAAGGTTCTTGACGAGCGGCGCGGCGAACAGGATGACCGCGAGCAGGGTAAGGGCATGAATCATTCCGGCTACAGGGGATTTGGCGCCGGCCCGCACGTTGGTTGCGGTGCGTGCGATAGCACCGGTAGCGGGTAATCCGCCAAACAACGGAGAAAAGATATTCGCAACGCCCTGGGCCATGAGCTCGACGTTGGGATTGTGCTTATCGTTGCTCATCTTGTCTGATACAACCGCGGAAAACAGCGATTCAATGGCACCCAGCATGGCCACGGTGACCGCCGGCGACAATAAATGCAGCAACAGCACGGGCTGAAGTTTGGGAACAACAATGTGCGGCAGGCCACTGGGAATACCGCCGAAACGGCTGCCGATGGTTTCTGCGCCGATGTGGAAGAGAGTCACTATCGCCGTGGCGCCGAGACAAACGATGATGGCACCCGGGACTCTTCTAAAAAACCGGGCGCAAACGACCATAACCAACAGCGATGCCACGCCGATCGCGGTGGCGGCCCAATGGAGCGTGTGAAAATTGGCGGCGATGGCGCTCATGCGATGGAAAAAATCGCCGGGCACATGCTCCATAGTGAGGCCAAAGAAGTCGCGTATTTGCGTGCTGGCAATCAAAATGGCAATGCCGTTGGTGAACCCTACAACCACCGGGCGAGGGAAAAACTTGACCATCGCGCCGAGCCCGGTGATGCCCATCAGAACGAGAAGAACACCGGCGAGCATGGTGCAAGTGAACAAGCCGTCGATCCCGTAGCGGGCAATGATGCCCAGCACCACGACGACGAAAGCACCAGTGGGGCCGCCGATCTGGGTTTTCGATCCACCCAGCGCGGAAATGAGAAAGCCGGTGACGATCGCACAGTAAATTCCGGCTTGCGGTGGCACACCGGAGGCAATGGCAAAGGCCATGGCTAGGGGCAGGGCGACGAGTCCGACGGTCACACCAGCGAGCAGGTCATGCACGAATTTTTCGAAGGTGTATTCGCGAGAGAGGATGACAGATTTGGGCAACCAGGCGTCGATGGTTCCGTTCATTTGGAGGGGCGCAATTACGGCTGGTGATTACTTTAGCAGCAGCCAGATCGCACCAACATGGATAGTCGGGATCAGTTTCGGATACCGCAATAGAGCCGCAAGCTGGTGTTGATGCGTAAGCGGGTTAACGGGGGCCACTTTTCGCTGGCTCGGGAGATGCGCAACACGGATGTCAGGCTTCGCCCCACCGCAACTTGCTGCGAAGGATTTCGAAATAGGTTTTGTTGGGAGGATGAATCAGCTTCAAGCGTTCGGCAGCGCGGGTGATTCGAACATGATCGCCGAGCTGAAGAGGCACACCGGTTTGACCATCCAGCGTCAGGAAGACCGAATCGGAGTTCTCACTCATGCGCAGTTCAATTGTGGATACATCCGGCACGACAATGGGCCGGTCGCTCAAGGTGTGCGGGCAAATAGGAGTAATCAAAATCGATTCGACGGCGGGATGCACAATGGGTCCGTCGGCGGACATGGAATATGCGGTCGAGCCGGTGGGAGTAGCGACAATCAGACCGTCGGCGCGATACCGGCAGACGAAACCGCTATCGATGTAAAGCTCCAGTTCGATCATGCGGGCAAGAGTGCCTTTATGGACGACCGCCTCGTTGAGCACACGCTGTTGGGTCAAGGCATTGCCGTTGTGGGTGCGTTCGGCTAGCAGCATGACGCGTTCGCTGACCGGTGCGCAGCCCTGGAGGGTTTGTTCTAGAGCCGGGTACAGCTCCTCGAGAGTAAAGCTGGTCAAGAATCCCAATCCACCCAAATTGATAGGCAGGATGGGAGTTCCGTGCGGGGCGGCTTCGCGGGCGGCGGCGAGAAGAGTGCCGTCGCCGCCGAGCACCAGTAGGAGATCGGCCTGCAGTGCAATCTGGTGGCGGGTTAAGCCAGCATCGGGGCGATGGACGGCATTGGCGGTTTCGGAATCGAGCAGTGTGGTAATCCCGCGCAGTTGCAACCAACCCAGCAGGGTGGGAACGACTTCCGCGAGAATGGCGCGGCGCGGCCGGGAAAAGATGCCAATCGTTTTGTAGCAAGCGGAGAACGCCATGGATTAATGGAATTCTATCCTAGCCTGTAGGCTTTCTGGCATGAAGAAAGTACTCCTGATTGCCTTCCGCTCCTGCAAGCTGGCTGGGCGAGTGGCCCAAAACGTTGAGCCTTAGCGACTCCGCTGCCAAGCGAACGACGGAAATGGCCTTTTCGTGGAGTTCAGGATCACGCACGATTCCGCCTTTGCCCACATGGGCGCGTTCCAGTTCAAACTGCGGCTTGACCAGAATCAACAAGTCGGCACCGGGCTTGGCACACGCGCAGGCGCCCGGAAGGACCTTTCGAACGGAAATAAAGGAGACATCGACGACCACGAGGTCGACCGGTTCGTTCAGGTCCACGGGCGTCAACTCGCGGGCATTTTTCCGAATGGCCGCGACGCGCGAATCTTGCTGTAGTTTCCAGGCAAGTTGGTCAGTATTCACGTCGACAGCGTAAACTCGCGCGGCGCCGTGCTGCAACAAACAGTCGGTGAAGCCACCGGTAGAAGATCCCACATCCAGACAGACGAAGCCGCGAGGGCTGATCTGAAAGTCCCGCAAGGCACCTTCTAGTTTGAATCCGCCGCGGCTGACATATTTCTGGAGGCGGCTATGCACTTCGATGCGCGCCGATTCGGCAATTGTCGAGCCGGGCTTTTGGGCTTTTTGCCCGTTGATTTGGACTTCACCGGCCAGGATCATGGCCTGCGCTTTCTGGCGAGAGTCTGCTAGGCCGCGCTCGACCATCAAGAGGTCAAGGCGTTTGCGGGAGGAGCTGCTGTTCATGGAAATGCGGCGATTATGTACGGCGGCGGACGAGATACTCTGCGATGGTTCGCAAGTGATCGGCCCGGGCACCGAAAAGTTGCAACTCAGCGATGGCTTTGGCGGAAAGCTCCTGGGCGATTTGATGAGCGCGTTCCAAGCCGAATACCGCGGGATAGGTGGCTTTCTGCTGCTCGGCATCTTTTCCGGCGGTTTTGCCGAGTGCCGCGGAGGATTCTTCGACGTCCAGAATATCGTCGGTGACCTGGAAGGCCCAGCCGATGGTTTCGCCGAAGCGGCGCAATCGCGCAACGTCGTCGGCCGGGGCACCGGCGCACAAGGCGCCAGCAGTAACCGAAGCGCGAATCAGCGCGGCGGTTTTGGAGCGATGAATGTACTCGAGCATCTCCGGAGCAATTGCTTTGCCTTCGCTTTCCAGGTCCGCGACCTGGCCGCCCACCATGCCATTCACGGTACCCGCCGCAGTGGCAATTTCAGTGGCCATGGAGGCGCGGCGATCGGCGGGAACGGGAGCGGCGGCAATGGTTTCGAATGCGAGGGTCAAGAGGCCGTCGCCGGCGAGGATGGCAATGGCTTCACCAAACTTTCTGTGAGAGGTGGGCTTGCCACGGCGCAAATCATCGTTATCGAGAGCAGGCAAATCGTCGTGGATTAGAGAATAGGTGTGGATAAATTCCAGAGCGCAACCCGGATACAAGGCGTGCTGGATGTCCGCGTCAAACATGCGCGCCGATTCCAGGCAAAGGACCGGGCGAATCCGCTTGCCGCCGGCAAAAACTGAATACCGCATTGCCTGGTGAATCGAGGTTGGCGGGACCGATTCGCTGGGCAGCAAACGATCGAGCTGGGCATCGACGGCCTGGCGGTCTTGTTCAAAGAAAGGGGGAAGTGTCATTGGGATGCAGGGCGTTTGCGGAGAATCGAGAGAGTCAAGATTTGTTCTCGCCTTCGGGCTCAAAGGGCTCGGCGGTCATTTTTCCATCGGCTTTTTTCAGCAGAATTTCGACTCGGCCTTCGGCTTCCTCAAGCTGTTTCTGACATTCGCGGGAAAGCTCCACTCCTTCCTCGAACAACTTCATAGCTTCGTCGAGAGACAGCTGCGGACTCTCCAGGCGGCGCACCACTTCTTCCAGACGCGCCAGGGAGCGCTCAAAATCCGGTTTCTTGGGCGGTTCGGGTTTTTTTGGTGCTGGTTGGTTCACGCGATTCCTCTTGTGTGGCGCGCCGGTAGAAAGCGGAATACGGGCTTGAATGTGCGCCGCGGCATCAAATGTTGGTGGAAAGCTAAAAGCATTCTAACAGGTTGCCTGGAAAAAGTGGCTGGTCCTCATTCGAAGCAAAGCGGGAGAGCGAGAATCACTGTATGGCTTGTCCGCCGGGCTTGAGTGTCAAAGTGTGCTTCTTCACTTTTGCTTCGGCAGCATCAGAAAACGGGGAGTAGATGGCTTTGCCCTCAAACCAATAAGGGAACTGGTCGCGATAATGTTCGCTGCCCGGCTGACCGGATTGGCCGCCGGTAATCAGCATGATGGAATCGTCCCAATCGGAGAGATCGGCTACGAATCCTTCGGAAGGCCCATGATGGCGGGTGGCGGCGCGCGGACTCCATTCGGTTCCCGATTGCGGCTGATTGGTGATGCTGAGCAGCAACTTCAAGACACCCTGGTGACCGAGAGGATGGAGCATGTCCAGGTAATTGAATTTTTTCCAGGCCCAATCGTTGGGATCAGACTCGCCAGTGCGCTGTTGCAAATTCTTGACCGCCAGATCGGCAGCAGCGCTAAGCAGCTCATCGTAGTTTTGGTAGTTCGCAGGGAGCCATCGGGCGGGACGCTCGGTAAGGATGCGCTGGAGAAAAGCGACGCGGCGCCAATGGTATTGGTCCATGTCGTTGCCGAGATGAGGCTGGAGAATGAGTTCGAGGGTCTGAAACAAAGTGGCATTCAAAAAGCTAACGACCGGGGAATTGGCGTCAGCCAGACCATTCCAGTTCTTGGCGTCTTGAATCAACTTTTGAGCGCGAGAATCTTTTGGTGGGGCCACTTTCGCGGCGGCGACCAACTGTTCGGCAATAAACACGTGGGGATAGCTGTAAGTGTCGGTCTCAATCTTGAGCATGTCTTGAGGGCGCAAATCGCGCTTGTCGTGGAGCAGGTCATAAATGCGCGCGGTCCGGTAGGGTTCCTCCCAATGGTCGGTGATGTACGGCTTGTAGTTGGGACCCACGACACGCGCGTTGGCAGTGACAATCAACCCGCTCCCTGGATTGAAGACCTGCGGAAGCTGATCGAAGGGGATGTAGCCGGTCCATTCGTAATCGTCGGTATCGCCGGGGACGGGCACTTCGCCATGTCCTTTTTTGCGCACGGGGACACGCGCACCGAGAATATAGCCGATGTTTCCGTCAACATCGGCATAGACCACGTTCTGTCCGGGTCCCCAGATGCCTTTGAGAATTTCGCGGAATTCGCCCCAGTTCTGTGCCGAGCCGAGCCAGTTGTAGAAGTTGCAGAGCGCACTGGGCTCCAGAACCGTCCAACGCATCGCGTATGCCTTATCGCCGTCGTGGTACACCACGGGGCCGTGGCGGGTAACCACCAGACGCAGATGCTGGTCGGGCGCGCCTTTCACTTTGATGATTTCGTCGTAGACGTCGGCCTTCTTCCACGCTCCATTGACGCGATACTCATCGGGATTGGCGGGGTTGAAGGTTTCGATGTAGAGATCCATAACGTCGGCGCCGTTGTTGGTGAAGCCCCAGGCAATGCGGTCGTTGTGGCCAGCCACAACCAGAGCCGCACCAGGCAAAGCGAAGCCTTTGACGTTCCATCCCGGAGCGGTGAGGTGAACCTCATACCAGATCGGCGGAAGGGTCAATTCCAAGTGCATGTCGTTGGCCAGCAGCGGCTTTCCGGATGCGGTGTGCTCGCCGCTGACCACCCAGTTGTTGCTTCCCAAGGAATGACGAATATCCCGAGCCGATTCGGCAAGCCATATCTTTGCCTGCTCGGCCAACGTGGAGGTTAAGTCCACGGAAGGGGCAGCGGTTGGGGACGGTTCCACTTGAACACTGGCCTTCACGACGTCTTCCGCATCGGTGTCATCATCACCGTCGGGATCATCGTCGGAATGCGCGGCAGCCTTGGGGTCTTTCGCGGTAGTGTTGTCCCCGACTACGAAATGATCCATAGCGGCGTCAGGACTGTAGAGATCCTTGGCCAATTCCGGTCCAACCTTGGCGGTGACGATTTCGCGTCCTTTTTCTTCCTCGCGGGTGTCGGTCAAGGTGCGATACATGTAGCAACCGAGGGCTAGCGAGTCGCCCGGCTGCCAGGGCTGGGGTTTGTAGTTGAACAGGGTAAATTCGATGGGCAAGCGATTGAGGTGTTGCTGGGCGTACTGATTCACGCCCCGGGCGTACGCTTCCAACACGCGGCGGAGTTCCGGTTTCATCATGCCGAAATCGCGGTCGGCGGCGCGGCCGCAATTCAAAACGCGGAAGTCCTTATCAATTTTTAGAGTGACAGGGCCGAGGACCTCGGAAAGCTGCCCGCGAGCGGCCCGGCGCAGCAGGTCCATCTGCCAAAGGCGGTCCTGGGCCATGACGTACCCTTGGGCCTCGGCCAAGTCCTCAACGGACTGAGCACGAATGTGGGGCACACCCCAATTGTCGCGTTCCACGGTAACGGGCTGCTGCAGACCGGGGAGAGCGACGGAACCGTCGAGCTGGGGCAACGGTCTGTAGACGAACCACCAGATGGCTGTGGCCACTACAACCACCACCAGACCGGTGATCCACAGCAACAGCCGAAGTATGGTTCGCACCAGGGAGAATCACTCCTTCGGGAAAGTCCAGTCTAGTGGAGGCAGTTCCGAGGTGCAACTTGGCCGGTAGAGCAGTGGAGCGCAAGGCGAACCAAGAGGCTGTGTAACTCTCGACTCACGGAGCGGGGCAAAAAAAACTGATGGGGCGCCTGCTGCTACAATCGCACAGGGGCCATCAAGGGATGTTTTTGTTGCGTCTGATCGGAGTGTTCGTGCTGGTGGGACTCAATGGCTTTTTTGCCGCCGTTGAGTTTTCGCTGGTGGCGGTGCGCATTTCACGAGTGCGGCAATTGATAGCCCGCGGAAACGCGCAGGCGAAAATCGTGGAGCAGTTGCTGGGAGATTTGCACCGGGTGGTTTCGGGCGTCCAGGTGGGCATAACGCTGACCAGCCTGGCGATTGGCGCGCTGGGCGAACTGACGGTGGCCACGCTGGTGCAGAGTGTGATGCCGGCCCACGGCTCACCACGAGCGCTGTTGGCAGTGCACGCGATGGCGTTGGCCATCTCCTTCCTGTTCTTGAGCGCGCTGCACGTGGTTTTAGGGGAGCTGGTTCCGAAAACGGTGAGTCTGGCGCGAGCGGAACGCGTGGCGCTTCTGGTGGCGCGCCCGTTTCTTTGGTTTTTGAACACGTTTCGATGGGGGATCGACTTTCTGGACGGCGCGTCCAGCGTGATCGTCAAGGCTCTGGGCATCATGGCGCCTTCGGGCCACGGGGTCGCGCACTCGACCGAAGAACTGCAGATTCAAATCCAACAGGCGCGGGAACGCGGGTTGCTGGCGGCAACCGCGGAGAAGTTCATTCTCAGCGCGATTGAATTGAGCCGACTGCAGGTGCGGGAGATTATGGTGTCGCGTCCGGACATGCACACGTTGCCGGTGGAGGCCAGCCTTGATGAAGTGATGCGCATGTTCGCAACCACGCAACGCTCGCGCATCCCGGTGTACCGCGACAGCATTGACCACGTGCTCGGGTTCGTGCACATCAAAGACATGCTGTGGGTGTTGCTGGACCGGGAACGGCGCCTGGAGGAGCAGTTGCCGGCGCCTCCGGCGTTCGATCTTCGGCGGGTGCTGCGAGAAATTCTGATTGTGCCGGAAACCAAGCCAGCGAGCGAACTGCTGATGGAGTTGCGCTCGCGGCACGTGGGCATGGCCATGGTGGTGGACGAGTTTGGGAGCATCCTGGGCCTGGTCACGATGGAGGACCTGCTGGAACAGTTGGTGGGGGAAATTCACGACGAGTTCGACGTGGTGGAGAAGCCGCTGACGTTGGCGGACGGCGCGATTATTTTTGATGGCGCACTGAATGTGCGCGATCTGGACAGCCAGTACAACATCGTCCTTCCCGAAGACCCGGCGTATGCGACGGTTGGGGGATTCGTGATGGATCAGCTGGGGTTCATTCCGCGTGGCGGGGAAAGCTTTGAGTTTGGCAATTATCGTTTCAGCGTGGTGGAAATGGATGGCCGGCGGGTGGCGCGAGTGAAGATTCAATTGAGCCGGCCAAAAGAGGCGGAAGCCAGCGCCGCAGCGGGATCCCCAGCGAGCAATGCGGTGGTGGCAGTCGCGAAGCCGCAGCCGGGCGGCAAGACAAGCTGAGTGGCGACGATGGCGCGTTACTTACTTCGACGATTGCTGCTGACTCTGCCGGCTATCTGGCTGGTGCTGACAATGGTGTTTCTGCTGATTCACATTGTGCCCGGCGATCCCGTGGAACAGATGCTGGGCGAGGGCGCCGCTCCGGGACAGGCGGCACAATTGCGGCACGCACTGGGGCTCGATCAACCGCTGTATGCGCAGTATGGGCATTACCTGGGCCAGATCGTTCGCGGTGATCTTGGGCAATCGTTCAAATTTCAGGCGCCCGTGCGCCACATCATTTTCGAACGCTATCCGGCCACGCTTGAGCTTGCGTTTCTGGCGTTGCTGGTTTGCGCCGCGATAGCGATTCCAGCCGGGGTTCTTGCCGCACAGTGGCGCGGGTCAAACGCCGACCGCTCGATTGGAGTATTCACGCTTCTGGGGCTGGCGGTTCCCAATTTTGCCCTGGGGCCGCTGCTGATTACGTTCTTCTCGATCCAGTTGGGGTGGTTGCCGGTGTCGGGGCGGGGCGGAGGGTTGAACTACGTATTGCCCGCGGTGACGCTGGGAGCGGCGCTGGCGGCGATTCTGACGCGCATGGTACGCAGCTCCATGCTGGAGGAGCTGTCCAGCGATTATGTTCGAACAGCTCGGGCCAAGGGGCTCTCCACGGCAACGGTTCTTTTGCGGCACGCGTTGCGGAATGCATTGATTCCGATCATCACCATACTGGGCTTGCAGTTCGGGACGCTGTTGGCCGGAACCATTGTCACGGAGACAATTTTTTCCTGGCCGGGAATCGGCCGGCTGACGGTCAACGCGATTTCCGCGCGCGATTATCCGCTGCTGCAGGGCTGTATTTTGGTAATTGCGCTTTCGTATGTGCTGGTGAACTTGATCACCGATGTTTTCTACGCTTTCATCGATCCGCGGGTGAGGCTGTCGTGAGCAGCGGCGGCGCGTTGCGAGAGTTTCTGCGGCAAAGCATGCTGGCGCGCATGGGTTTCGTTATCGCATGTTTGATGGTAATTGCGGCGGCGTTTGCGCCGTGGATTGCGCCAGACAATCCGGCCTCGCAGAATCTGGCGGGGCGGCTCGAAGGACCGTCGCTGTCGCACTGGATGGGTACCGATGAGCTGGGCCGGGATATCTTGTCGCGAGTGGTTTATGGAGCGCGGGTCTCGTTGTTCGTGGCGGTGTGCGTAGTTGTGGGGTGCGGGGTGACGGGGCTGACGCTGGGAATGCTGGCGGGTTATCACGGCGGAACGCTGGACCGGGTGGTGAACCTATTGCTGATCAATGCGTTTTTGTCGTTTCCGGGAGTGCTGCTGGCGATCGCATTTGCCGCATTTTTTGGCCCAGGGATTGGCAAAGTGATTTTGGCGCTGATCATCACCGGATGGGCGGGTTACGCGCGCTTGGCGCGAGCGCAAATCCTGAAAGCGAAAGAACTGGAGTTCGTGCTGGCCGCTCGTTCGCTGGGCGCGTCACACCTGCGCATCCTGCTGCGGCATCTTCTCCCCAACATTCTGCAGCCGGTGCTGATCCAAGCAACGATTGGGGTGGCTGGGGCTATTTTGGCGGAAGCGACGCTGAGCTTTCTAGGTTTAGGGGTGCTGGCGCCGCTGCCGAGTTGGGGCGCGATGCTCAATGACGCACGGAATCATCTGTTCGACGCGCCGCACATGGTTATCTTTCCAGCTCTAGCCGTAGTGTTGGCGGTGTTGGCGTTCAATCTGCTAGGCGATGCTTGGCGGGATTGGTTGGACCCGCGCACACGGTCGCAAATGGCCGCACTGGACCAATCGCGTTGACCCGCGGGAGCGAACACGCGCGCGCTGTGGGACTATCGAAAACGAGTCTGGTGCCTTGTTAGGACGCAAGCGCTTGGCTTAACTCAGTATGACGGCGTCGCTGGGGAGCGGCGGCTACTTCTTCGTCAGTAGCACCGGGGTGCCACGTCCGATGCCCAGCGTTTTGGAGGCGTTGCCCTTGTTTACGGCAATTTCTATATATCCACTCGATCCGATATAGGCCACCGGCTCTCCCGGATTGCCACTGGCAAACATCAACACCATGCGAGTGACCGGATGATTGCCAACCTGCAGGTGGACTTCCCCCTTTTCCACCGATTCCGGGGACAAATCGTCGGCACGGAAATTGGTAACCAAATTTCCAAAGCCGTCGACTTTCAACACCACACCCTTGAGCAGGCCCTCAGCCTCTTTCGGCTTGGGCATGGCGAACTTTTTGAAGTCGTCAATCGCTTCACCCATGCTGGCGGGCTGCCAATGTTTGGAAAGCCAGGCGGCCACGGGCGCAAACACGTCGCGCCCATGGAAAGTTTTGCTGACGGGCTGCAGAAAATAATGTTCGCTGGTCAGGTGGCGGACCACAACATTCTGCTCTTTCTCGTAAACACCGGAAAGCACGCCATTATCGGGAGCAATGAAATATTGGTTCTGCCCGCTGACCAGGATGGGCCGGCGTTCCGTGCCTACACCCGGATCGACAATCACCACATGAATGGTGCGGGGCGGAAAATATGAGTAGGCTGAAGCAATTGCGAGCGCGCCGTCCAGCAGATCGTAGGGAGTGACCGCGTGGGTGATGTCAACGATGACCGCTTCCGGGTTGATTTTGAGAATGACACCCTTCAAAACACCCACCAGATGGTCACTGGTGCCGTAGTCGGTGGTCAAGGTGATGATTGGATTGCTCAAGTCGGTCTCCCTCTCCGTTTGGTGCGTGTCAGGCCGGCGAGGTGGAGAGGCGCCCCGCATCTTTGACGCTAGCGGACCCTGCGGCACGAATCAAGCGCGCTCGGCTGCAACCGTTCGCAATCGCCAACTCCGATGCAGGAGCATTTTGGCAGGCCGCAGGGAATCGTAAATGCCAGGAAGCTAAAGGTTGTTAGCGGGGAAGTTCCTGGTTAACCGCCAGAACGGGCACATCGGCCTCTATTTTTTCACTGAAGCGTTCGATCGCCGCATACAATTCGGCGGGACGCACGGGTTTGGACAAGTAGCAGTCCATTCCGGCGGCGAGACATTGCTCCTGGTCTCCACGCATGGCATGGGCGGTCATGGCAATGATGGGGACGTGCCTTTCTGTGTGCTGTTCTCTGGCGCGTATGGCCGCAGTGGCTTGGTAGCCGTCCATATCGGGCATTTGCACGTCCATGAGAATCAGGTCGAACTCCTGGCATGCTGAAAGATCGACGGCCTCGCGACCATTGGCCGCTAAGGCCACTTGGTATCCCCGTTTTTCCAGGAAGCGGATGGCGATTTTCTGGTTCACGACATTGTCTTCAGCCAGCAGGATACGCAATTTACGGCGGTTTTCCGGAGGATGCGGAGCGACTGCCGGCGTCAGCGGGTTTTGCATCGCTCCTTTGCTTTCCGACGGGACCTGCTGCGAAACCTTGAGTCTGAAGGTGAAATGGAATGTGCTGCCAACGCTCAACGCACTTTCCACCCAGATGCGCCCGTTCATTCTTTCCGCCAATCGTAAACAAATGGCAAGTCCCAAGCCCGTTCCGCCATAGCGGCGGGCCATGGAATTGTCTGCCTGGGAAAAGGACTCGAAAGATGACTTTCTGCTTATCGTTGGCAATGCCAATTCCGGTACCCTTCACTGACAGATGCAGGTGCGACTCGTCGCCGGCGCGGATTGCTGCTCCGTGTTCAGTGAATTTGATGGCGTTGCCGATCAGGTTGAGGGCGACTTGGCGGACACGGCCGGGATCTCCAACGACCGTCTCGGGCACGTCGGGTTGTACATGGTAGGTCAGGCGCACATTTTTCTGCTCAGCGCGCAACCGCAGGGTGTTGAGGGCATCGCCCAGGGTCTGACGAAGATCGAAGGGAATGGCTTCCATTTCCAGCTTATTGGCTTCGATCTTGGAGAAGTCCAGAATGTCGTTGATGATCGAAAGCAGGGCTTCGGCCGACAGGCGCACCAGGGTGAGACTTTCGCGCTGATCCGGCGTCAATTCGGTATCCAGCACCAGTTCGGTCATTCCCAAGATACCGTTCATCGGAGTGCGGATCTCGTGGCTCATGGTGGCCAGAAAAGCGCTCTTGGCCGAATTGGCGGATTCGGCGGCCTCTTTGGCGGCGCGCAGGGCGGCCTCGGATTTGCGGAGTTCGCGTTCCGAGCGTCGCAAGTCGGTAATGTTGCGAAAGCTCCAGACGCGCCCGATATTTTTGCCTTCTAAAATCTGCGGTTCAGAGTGGCGTTCGAACACCCGGCCGTCGTGCAGTTCGATGACGTCCTGGCTAACGTTAGCGTTGCTGGCAAACTCCTTGAGAACTTCACGCATGAACTGGCGCGGGTCTTGTAGTTGGCCGAGCGCAACCTTCAGGAACTGGCTGCCGTTTTTCCAGCTTACGGGGGCGTCGGGAGCGTTCCACATCTCTGCAAACTTGCGATTGAGGGTGACGATTTTGCCTTGACGGTCGGTAACCAGGATGCCGTCGGCGGTGGATTCCAGGGTCGCTCGAATCACCTCGGTGGCGGAACGGACGCGCCGGCGCAACAGAGCAGCCCAAGCCAAGGCTCCGAATATGGCCAGGAGGAGCACAGCAACCAGGGCGGCGGTCCGTTGCAGATTCCACCAAGGAGGCAACTGGAGCACCACCACATCGGCGGGTGAACGCAGCAGCAACCGGAAGGTGTTGGGGACACCGTTCTCATCCAGTTCGATAGTGGCCACGCCAGTGACCTCGAGTTGGCTGCCCTCCATGAGGGTGGCGAAGGTATCGGCGCGGCCGTTTTCGGGAAAGCGGGCCTCAAACACCACGTTGCCATTTTGCAGTAACAACGCGCGATCGCCTTCGTTCGTTGCGGAACCCATCAGGCGTCCGCGAACGCGAATTAACTCGGCATTGTGATTGCGAAAATGAAAATTCTGCACTTCGCCCTTTAGGGCGTTAATGGGTGTCAGTGGAATGGGCACGGGAACGGAGGCTTTACCAGTGCGGCGGTAGATGGCATCATGCAATTCTGGGGTATAAGGGCCAACCACGGGGAAGCCGACAATGTCGACTTGATCGCCCGGTTCGAGCCAAGGGACGGTTTGTGCGGTGCTCACATACAGCGAAGTTGCTTGATCCTGAATGAAAATCGCGCTGCCCGGACGGAACATGGCGACGATTCCCCGCACTTGAACGCGCTGTTCGAGTGTACTTTTGGGGTTGAAGCGCAGGATGTCGTTGATCGGGCGAACCGGGGTGTCGAATGGGTCGGCCAGCGCGGGTTCGAGAATCTCCAAGCCGGCCAGATTTGGGACGTGAACGTAGATCCCCACGAGTTGATTGTTAACGTTGAAATCCGCGCCGCAGGGACCGCGCAACCTGACTTTGGCGGAAACCAGAGTGCCAGGGACCGCCGCCGGATAGTTGGGAATTCAGCCGAGTATGTGGCCGCCGTCGATGGCTACGTCCATATTCAGCACATTGCCATCTTTCCAAGTGCGATGGACGATTCCTTCCACTTCGACGCGCACGCTATCGTCCATGGTGGAAGCCATCGCGTGATAACTGACGCGCTTGGGAGTGGGCAACGGTGCGCGGCCCAACACGGTGAGATGTGGTGTTCCGACCTGCGGCGCGAAGTCAGGTTGTTCGGTCACTCCGGTAACTTCGACGAGGTCTCCCGCCGATACCGGAACATTTAGCGGTGTGGTTTGGACGTTGAGCCAAATGCCGCCACTATGGTCGTGCACGAATAAGTCCTGGCCTTGCGGGTCGTAGTAGGTGACTACGGCGGTCAAACGCACGGGGTAATGGCGATTGGCTTCCGCGACAGACAAGCTGTGAATGTCGGCGGCTCGGGTGATCAGGCGGAGAGTTTGCTTAGCCTGAGTTGGATAAGCGGGTTGAAGCAAGCCGCAGGAACACGCCAGTAGGAAGAGCAGCGCCGGAGCTGGGCGCGCGCTTGTTCCCCTGAGTGTTTTCGCGGATGGCAACGGTCCTCCGCACCGGTTCGATGCGCGGTCATGTGGTGCAAGTGCGGTGCGTCCACACGATCAGCAGTTGATTCCGGGGGATGCACGAGGATATCCAAAACCGTGGTCGTGCTTCGAAGATAAGTGCCGCGCAGGGAGAAGGTTAGTGCGACATGGTGATGCCCAGCGACGCGCAGCTGTGTCAAAACGGGGCATGAGTCGATTCGGTTGGGCTGAAAGCTGCTACGGCTTGATCGGCAAAGGGTGATTCCGCTGCCATGCGGGCGCGTTTCGCTTGGCGCTATGTCTTGCGTTCCCCTAGTGGCCATCGTACGATCTGAAATTGGTGTGTCGCGGGGATTTTGCTCTGTTTCGTCCGGTGGCTTCGGGTTCCGCGGATTCCACCCGTATCGGTCTCGAGCAAGGAGAAAGTCTGCATGAAATCGGTGGTGGTGGTGGGTGCGCAGTGGGGCGACGAAGGGAAGGGCAAGGTTGTCGATTATCTTGCCGGATCGTTCGACTATATCGTGCGAGTAGCGGGCGGTCACAATGCCGGGCACACGGTGATCATCGGGAAGGACCGCTATGTTCTGCAGCTGATCCCGTGCGGGATTTTGCGGCCGAAGCGGCACGCGGTGATTGCGGCGGGGGTGGTGATAGACCCAGCCGCGCTGGTGGCGGAAATCGAAACGTTGGGCAAAAGCGGCGTGGACGTGAAAGGCCGCTTGCACGTCAGCAATCGAGCCCATCTGATCTTTCCCTATCACCGCGAACTGGACCTGGCGGCGGAGGCGGCCCGCGGCGCCAATAAAATTGGGACGACCTCGCGCGGGATCGGCCCGGCGTACGAGGACAAGATGGCGCGGCGAGGGTTGCGGGTGGTGGACCTGCTGGATGCAGCGCTGTTCCGGGAGAAAGCAGCGCGGGTGGTGGCGGAGAAGAACCAGATAGCTCAAGGCGCGTACGGAGCGCAACTGGACTTTTCGCAGGAAGTCGAAGGCACGCTGGCGCTGGGCGAAAAGATCAGGTCGTACATCTGCGACACAGCGGAACTGATCAATCACGTGCTGGACGAGGGCAAATCGGTGCTGTTCGAAGGCGCGCAAGGCACCATGCTGGATATCGACCATGGCACGTATCCGTTCGTTACGTCGTCGAATGCGACTGCCGGCGGAGCCACAACGGGGGTGGGAATTCCGCCGACAAAAATCCGGAGTGTTTTGGGCATTTCCAAGGCGTACACCACGCGGGTGGGAGGGGGTCCGTTTCCTACGGAGATGCCGGACCTGGAAGCGAAAGAAGTTCGCGAACGCGGCAACGAATTTGGGGCGGTGACTGGGCGTCCGCGCCGGTGCGGCTGGCTGGACCTGGCGGAACTGCGGTACGCCAAAATGATCAATGGTATTGACTCGCTGGCGATCACGAAATTGGACGTGTTCGACACGCAGCGGGAGATTCGGGTGTGCACCGGCTACACGTACAAAGGATCGCCAATTCATGAAATGCCCGCGTCGGCAGAAGAGTACGATCGGGTCTCACCGGTATATAAAACTCTGCCGGGGTGGTGCGACAGCACTTACGGGGTGAAAGACGGTGGACAACTGCCGAAAGCCGCGCTGGATTACTTGCGGTTTGTCTCTGAATTCCTGCAAGTGGAAATCGGCATGATTTCCACGGGTCCCGAACGCGACGCGACCATAGTGCCGCCCGGCACGCTGCTGGCTCGCTGGCTGTAGTGAATCGCTGCCATGCTTTCGTACGCCGACGCGCGCCAAGTTGTGATTGCGGAGTCTAAGAACCATGCCGGAGCGCGCCCGACGGTAACGCTGAAGATTTCCGACGCTTTGGGCTACATCCTGGCGCAAGAAATTCGCTGCGATCGCGATTATCCACCGTTCCACCGTTCCACGCGGGATGGATACGCAGTGCAGGCCAGCGAAGCGAACGAAGGCGCCCGATTGCGTTGCGTGGGGGAAATCAAAGCCGGGGATACGGTTTCCGAAGCGCTCGAATCCGGGACCTGCATACAAATCATGACGGGGGCGGCTGTTCCACTGGGTGCGGACGCGGTAGTGATGATCGAATTCACGCGGCGCTCCGGGGACAGCATCACCTTCGAACGGCCAACGCAAGTCGGCCAGAACATCGTTCGCAAGGGAAGTGAAGCGCATGCGGGCGATGTGGCGTTGCAACCGGGAACGCGGCTGGGATTTGCGGAATTGGCGGTGGCGGCGCAGGTGGGCGCAAGCAGTGTTCGCTGTCACAAAAAACCGCGAGTGGCTATCTTGTCCACCGGGGACGAAGTCGTACCGATCAGCGAGACGCCTGGTCCGTTCCATATCCGCAACAGCAACACGGTGTCGCTAACGGCGCAAGTCCGGCTAGCGGGCGGAGAACCGGTGCCGCTGGCGAACGCACGGGATCGCGTGGAGGAGTTGTCGGCGAAGGTCGAGCTGGGGCTGCGCGAAGACATTCTGGTGCTGTCGGGCGGAGTGTCGATGGGGAAGTACGACCTGGTCGAATCTGTGCTGAAAAGCATGGGCGCAGAATTTTTCTTTGATGCGGTAGCGATCCGGCCGGGAAAGCCCGCAGTGTTTGGGCGCTGCGGCAGAACGCTGATTTTCGGGCTACCCGGCAACCCGGTTTCGACCATGGTGACGTTCCAGTTGTTGGTGATCGCCGCGATGGACGTGCTAAGCGGCATGGAGGCGCGTCCGTTGCCGCTGGTCGAAGCGACACTGGCGGAGAATCTGCGGGAGAAAGCCGGTCTGACACACTTTCTGCCGGCGCGTCTGGATTGGCCGGGGTCTGTTCCGCAAGTTCGCGTGCTACGGTGGCAAGGTTCGGGAGACGTGAGCGCGCTTAACCGTGCCAATTGCTTTGTGGTGGTTCCCAGTGACCGTCCGGACATTGCCGCGGGCGAGAAAGTTTCCGTTCTGCCGCGCTTGGACGTACTCTAAGCGGTCGCGATGGCGAGACTGTCCCACTATGCGAAGCGCGGTGAAATCGCCATGGTGGATGTGTCCGCCAAAGCGGTCAGCACACGCACGGCGAGAGCGCACGCGTTTGTGGGAATGACACCGGGTGTGGTTCGCGCAGTCCGCAAACTGAAAAACCCCAAGGGGAACCCGCTGGAAATTGCCCGGATTGCCGGTATTGCGGCAGCGAAACGCACAGCGGAGTGGATACCTCTTTGTCATCCGATAGCCATCACTCACATTGATGTGACCCCACGGCTATGCAAAGATGGGGTGGAATTAGTGTCCCAGGTAACAGCGACGGCACAGACCGGGGTGGAAATGGAAGCACTGGTGGCCGTTAGCTGCGCTGCCCTCACGGTTTACGACATGTGTAAAGCCCTGGACAAAGGAATGGAGATCAGCGCGGTGCATCTGCTGGAAAAGACCGGGGGCAAGAGCGGGGACTATCACCGCGGTTCAGGGAAACCGGCGGGGAGAAACAGGCGATGAGCGCGGCCACCGGAAAAACCGTCAAACTGCTGGTGGCCGAAGATAATCCCATGGTGCGTGATCTGGTGGCCAAAGGGCTGGAGCCGATCTGCGAGGTAGTGGTGGCGGGGGATGGGGCGGACGCGCTGCTGAAGGTGATCGACGAACCGCCCGACGTGATTCTGTGCGATTACAACATGCCGGGGTTGAATGGGCGGCAACTGTTCGAGAAATTGCGTTCGCGCGAAGCCACGCGCCACATTCCGTTTCTGTTCATGGCCAGCCGCGCGGACATTGAAGAGCGGCTGCGTCCGTTGATTGAGGGAGCCGAGGATTTTATCGCCAAGCCGTTTCTAGTGAAGGACCTGGTTCGTTCGGCCAAGAAGGTAGTGGATCGGTTACACCTGGAGAAGTTGCAGAAGCAAGCCTCGCGTCCGGGAGTGATCCAAGGACGCTTGGAAGAGATGAGCATGATCGATTTGCTGCAATCGTTGGAAATGGGACAAAAGTCCTGCCGGTTGGTAGTGCAGAAGGGCAATGAACGAGCCGAGCTGTTCTTTGCATCGGGGCAATGTCGCGACGCAAAGATTAATGATCTGGCCGGGGATGAAGCCGTGCTGAAAGTGGTTTTGTGGACGGAAGGCGAATTCGAAATTGATTTCAATGCGGCCAATGCTTCGACAGCGACCACCACGACGCGCAGCACCACGGGATTGCTGATGGAAGCGATGCGCCTGCTGGACGAAGCGAACCGCGACACCGTCGGCACGGGCTGACCTGGCCGTCCAAGTCAAATCACTTCACGCGCCGTCAATCGTCAATCCAGAAGTGTGGAGGGGAAGAATTTCCATCCTCGCGGGATACGTCTGTATTTGGCGCAGCTTCCGAATTGAGAAAAAGTGGAATAAGCTTTTCTCCTGAATTGTGTGGCTTCAGGGGTGGCGTTGTGCACGGAAGGTTTCGGGCGCAGCGGTTGTAATTGTGTGGGCGGAATGGGAGATAGGATGAGCTGGAACAAAAACGACCGGGAATTAGGGATGGACCGGCCAATTCGACGGCGCGATTTTCTGAATGGCGTGAGCGTGGCGATTGGAGCGTCGTTGGTCGAACCAGGCAGCTTCTGGGGACAAGTTTTTGCTGATTCGGGCAAACCCTACGCGCCCGAGAAGCAAGCTGGATACTATCCTCCGGGGAAGACCGGAATGCGGGGAAGTCACGATGGTTCATGGGAAGTGGCGCACGCGATGCGTGATGGCAAGAGGTGGGACAATCCCGCACCGGAAGCGGACTCTTACGATTTGATTGTGGTTGGCGGGGGAATCAGTGGATTATCGGCCGCTTATTTCTGCCGGCAAGCGCGGCCAGAGGCGAAAATCCTGATTCTGGACAATCATGACGATTTTGGCGGGCACGCCAAACGAAACGAATTCCATAGTGGCCAGCGGTTGATCATCGGTTACGGCGGCACGCAAACGATCACCGGTCCGAACCTGTACAGCACTCAGGCCAAGCAACTCTTCAAAGACATTGGGATTGAAGTGCAGCGGTTCAACAAATACTACGACCAGAATTTTTATAAATCGCGAGGCATGGGGCAGGCTGTTTTTTTCGATAAAGAGACTTTTGGGGTGGATCGATTAGTTCCCGGATTTTACCAGACGCCCTGGCAGGAATTCCTGGGGAAGACGCCACTTTCATCCGTGGCCCAGAAAGATATCTTGCGGCTGTACACGGAAAAAGTGGACTACCTGGCAGGGATGAGCGCGCAAGAAAAAAAGGATTATTTGGCGAAGACCAGTCACAAGAACTACTTGCTGAAGAACGTGAAAGTGACGCCTGAAGTAACCACGTTTTTCCAAAGCTCCACGTACGGGCTGTACGGAGTTGGCATCGATGCGGTTCCCGCCGGGGATATGGCCGGGCTCGGTGAACTGCCGGGCTTCGCGGGATTGGGAATCACGGATACGGATGGGCCAGGAATAGGGCTGGAAGTGACTCGGCAGGACCATGAGCCATACATTTATCACTTCCCGGATGGCATGGCGTCGGTGGCGCGATTGCTGGTGCGCGCGCTGATTCCCGGGGTCGCAGCGGGAAACACCATGGAAGATGTGGTGCTGGCGAAGTTCAATTACGCGAAGCTGGATGAGCCGGGTTCGGCCGTACGCATACGATTGAATTCGACGGCAGTGCACGCCACCAACAGAAAAGATGCTGGCGGAGGGGTACAGGTAACCTATGTGCGAGGGGGGAAAGCGTACTCGGTGTTCGGGGAGACGTGCATTCTGGCGTGCTGGAACATGGTGATTCCGTATATGTGTCCAGAAATGCCGGAAGCGCAGCGAGAGGCGCTGGCGTATAACGTGAAGGTTCCGCTGGTGTACACGAACGTGCAGCTAAGAAATTGGCAGGTGTTCGACAAGCTGAAGGTACACGGAGTGCACTGTCCCGGGGCATTCTTCTCCGGTGTGGAAATGGATTTTCCGGTGAGTATGGGAGGGTATAAGTTCACGCAAAAACCCGAGGAATCCTGCCTGCTGCACATGCAATACGTGCCGGTGGGGCCGGGATCGACGGCGCGGGAAATGCAACGGACTGGGCGCATGAAGTTGCTGACGATGAGTTTCGAGACGTTCGAAAGGAATATTCGCGATCAGTTGGGGCGGATGTTGGGCAGCGCCGGGTTCGATCCGGCCGTGGACATCGAAGCGATCACGGTGAACCGCTGGCCGCACGGCTACGCGTACGAATACAACTCGCTGTACGATCCGGTGTGGGCGCCGGGGCAAGCACCGAATGAAATCGGGCGGAAGCCGTTTGGCAACATCCACATCGCCAATTCCGATGCCGGGGCGTTTGCGTACACCAACGAAGCCATCGATCAGGGGTATCGCGCGGCGCACGAAATTATTTCCAAGAAGGAGCGGACACCGGCCGCCGCGGTGAAATGAAGAGACGCAAGGCGAAACTCGAGAAGGGCAACGAGGCGCGGCGGGCGGCGCGGAAGTCCGGTTTAGCGCCGAAGGCCACGCGCGTGATTGCGGATAAGCGCCAGAAGCCACCAAAACACAAACAGGACTATCTGAAAGAGGTGGGAGAACCTTAAGTTGTCGTCAGGTCCCGACCGGACCTAGTTTTTTGAGGTTCATCCAGGTTTGTAAGCGGGAACGCTTTCGTTTGGCAGGAACAGAGACACGGCGGAAATCTTCTGCCGCTGCGCGAGTTCGCCGGCAATGTTCTCCAGAGCAGCCTTGTCGAAGCCGGTGCAGGCCACTTTTACCTTCCGATCGGGATTAATGAGAAAGACCGTGGGCACGTTGGTCAAGCCGTAGGCGTTGGACACGGGATAGCCGGGATCGTCGAGCAGAGTGGGAAAGGTTACGCCGTAGGCTTGGTTAAATTCCTTGGTGCTGCGGGCGTCGTCCTGAGAAATGCCGATGACCGAAACATTCTTGCCGAAGCGCTCAGAAATTCGTTGCAGGAAAGGGAAAGTGAATTGACACACCGGACAGGAAATCTTAAAGAATGCAGCGACCACGGGCCCGCGTTCGAGCAACGAGTCCAGCGAACAGGATTTGCCATCCAGCGCTTTGAGGGAAAAGCCTGGAGCGGAACTACCAGCTTCCATGTTCGTCAAGGGCGCCTCCCGCGTGAATCGCCGAGCGATGCTGTGCCACCACGTCACGCTTCTATTTTAGCGTAAACGCCAGTGGAATGCGGGGATGCGCCGCAGGATTCAAGAAGGTCCATTCCTTTCCAGCAGAGTCCGGAAAGGAATGGACACGAATGGGTTTCGGTTACTTTGCCGCCGACGATTGCTGGGCGGCATCCGGTTGGATTTGCAGAACCTGATGACCAAGGTAGATTGCGGTCAGCGCGCGTGTGCCATCCGGCTCAGCGATGGAGCCGTAGCCGCCCTGGCCTGACGGAGAATTTTCCTGGCTCAACTGAGCCGGGAAGGTGGCGACGTTCTCGTTGTTGCGAAACAGCTTGACTTGAACGGTGGGCCCGGTGCCTTCCCACTCGACTTTGTAGTTGCCTGGATCCAAGGTCTTGCCCTCGACCGTGAGTTTCTGCTGGAGCTTGACGGACCCTTTGTTGGCAGCTCTGGCGAAAGCGCTTGCAGACAAAAGAAGCGCAGCCCCCAAGAGCGCGACGAATATTCTGGACGTTTTCATGAACAACTCCTTTTGTATATTCCGCTCCGGGCTGTGCAGGACACCGGCACCGGCCGCAGAATCGGTTTAATTTTGTTATGCGGGATTAGACGGGAGCAGGGAATGCGAAGTTACTAAGTCAATGCTGGAAATGTCTGATGGCTTGCAATCAGGATTTCGATGTATCCGGCGAGTGGTTGATGGCATCCAGGTAGGCCGACCAAGCAAAACAGACACAACGATCCTGCGGCAGTGAATCACGGAGGAACGCGATGCCAGAACGCGCGTCAGGCCTGCTGCCATTCCATTCCACCTTGTAATCGCCGGGAGTGAGGGTGTGACCTGCCACGCTGAGCGTATCGGTGAGGTGCAAAGTACCTTTATTAGCCGCCCGAGCGTAGCCAGCCGACGCGAGCAACAGCGCGGCGCCGAAGAGGGTGATCAAAATTCTCGAAAGTTTCGTTAGCGACTCTCTTTGATGTCTCGATCCGTCCCACGATGCAGGACACAACCACGTGGCCAACGGAGTCACATTTAATTTGTTCACTAACAGTTAGACGTATGAGCGCGAGCAGTCGCTGCAGGAAACCGAACTTCGACGCGGGAATTGATGCGTGGAAAGAAGGTCTAGGGGATTTCCTGTAGGGTAAGTCAGTGGATGGTTTTGGTTTTGCGTTGCATGTAATCCATGAGCAGATATTGGCCCAGAGTATAGGGAGTGGTGAAGTACGCCTTGCCTTTGCACATCTGGGTGATTTTCTGTACGAACTGCACCAGGCTGTAATCGGAAGCGAGCATGAAGGTGTTGATCATAATGCCGGCGCGCTTGCACTTGTTCACTTCCTCGAGGGTTTCACTGACGACGAAGGGGTCCAGGCCGAAGGCATTTTTGTAGATGCGGCCATCTTCCAGAGTGAGCGCGGAGGGCTTGCCGTCGGTAATCATGATGATCTGGCGCATGTCTTTGCGCTGGCGAAGGAGGATGCGTTGGGCCATGCGCAGGCCTTCGCGGGTGTTGGTGTAATAGGGGCCGACTTGCACGCGAGCCAATTGCGCCAGCGGGATTTCCTCAGCGGAATCGTGGAACAGAACCAGACTGAGAGTGTCGCCGGGATATTGGGTGCGAATCAGGTGCGCTAAGGCCAAGGCGACGCGCTTGGCGGGAGTGAAGCGGTCTTCACCGTACAGAATCATGCTGTGGCTGCAATCCAGAAGCACCACGGTGGCGCAGGAACTTTGGTATTCGCACTGGTGAACCATCAGGTCGCGATACTGCATGTCGATGGGAACCTTCGCGCCTTCGCGGCGGATGGCGTTCGAGAGCGTCTGACTGATGTCCAGGTTGAGCACATCGCCGAACTCGTACTGGCGAGAGATGCCGCCGGACTCGACACCGGTGGCAAGATCGCGAGTGTCGTGGCGGCCAAAACTGCTGCGGCCTAAGGAGCCCAGCAAATCGCGAAGCGTTTTGAAACCCAAAAAATCAATGGCCTTGTCGGTAATTTCGAAGCGCGCTTCGGGGATTCGTTCGACGGGCTGGCCCAACTGGCCGCCGGGAGTAGTTTGAGGAGGAGGAGTGACCTGGGGAGGCTGCTGGGGATTGATGAAACCCTCTTGGGTGAGGCGTTGGATGAGCCTGTCGATCAAATCGCGCACGTCCGGATTATTCAAAGCGCCGGGGTCCTGCAACAATTGCCGTAGCTCATCGCTCATGGAATTGTCGGGAGTCAGATCACCTTCCTGGAGGGCGCGCAGGATGGCATCGCGCAGGGCTTCCATGGACTGGGCGGCATCGAATTCGGATAAGCCGTAGTATTGCGATTCGAAACCGCTCTGGAGCAGGAAGTCGCCGAGGCGCTTCATGAGCTCGTCGAGATCGATTTCATCGACGGGCTCGCCGACGTATTTCCCGTATTTGACGATCTTCATCAGGTAACCTCAAAAGCCAATCACAGCGAAGACCCTGGACAATTAATTGTACGTGCGCCGAGGCCGATTGGGATTGTCGCGGTCGCGGGGCTCGGAAAGGCGCTGCGGTTTTTCGGCATAGAAGCCGCGCTCTTCACTGCGCCCGACGCGACGATGGGCCCAAAGGCCTTCGAGGATCATCTCGGCGGCAGCCGCCGCGGCGGCTTCATCCTTGCGATTGGCACCGAGCTTGGCGATATGCTCCATCAAGCACTGCACCTGACAAAGCTGCTGGAATCGCCGGTTGGCGGGAACGTCATCGGGAATTTTTAATTCGCCACCCGCCTCGAACCACTGAATCACCGGCTGAAAGCTGACCTCTCCAAAATGCTTGGTAAAGACACGGCCAACAGCGGTGCGGATCAGCTCGCGAGCGATGGTTTCCGCGCCCTTTAGTTCGCCTTCGTATTCCAGTTCCAGTTTGCCGGTAATCGCGGGAAGCGCCGCGTAGACGTCGGCGATTCTGGCCACGCCATGGGTTTCCCCGGCTCGAGCGGCATGCTGCTCCGCGCTGCTGACCACGCTCTCCAGAGTGGTGATGGGTAGACGCTGGCTGACGCCAGAACGGCGGTCGACGCGCTTATCTTCGCGGGCTTGAAAGGCGATTTCCTCGACCACCTGGCGAAGGTAATCCGGCACATCAATTTTGATGTGCGAATCGCGCTTGGTCCAGGCTTCCTGGCTGGTGATGGTCATGCCTTCCTGGATGGTAGCTGGATAGTGGGTGCGGATTTCGGCGCCGATGCGGTCCTTCAGAGGGGTGATGATCTTGCCGCGCGCGGTGTAATCCTCGGGATTGGCGGTGAAGACCAGAAGAATGTCCAGAGGCAGACGCAGCGGATAGCCCTTAATCTGAATGTCGCCTTCCTGCATGATGTTGAACAGACCCACCTGGATTTTACCGGCGAGATCGGGAAGCTCATTGATGGCGAAGATGCCGCGATTGGCGCGGGGAAGCAGGCCATAGTGAATGGTCAACTCGTCGGAGAGGTCGCGCCCGCCGCGAGCCGCGCGGATGGGGTCCACGTCGCCAATGATGTCGGCAATGGTGACGTCGGGAGTAGCGAGCTTCTCCACGTAGCGCTGGTCGCGGGGAAGCCAGGCAATGGGGGTGTTGTCGCCGTCGGCGGCGACGCGTTCGCGGCAAGAGCGGCAAATGGGGCGAAAGGGATTGTCGTTGATCTCGCAGCCGGCGATCACGGGGATATCGGGATCCAGGAGCTGAATGAGTCCACGGAGGATGCGGCTCTTGGCCTGCCCGCGAAGTCCCAGAAGGATGAAATTGTGGCGCGACAGGACGGCGTTGACGATTTGCGGAATCACACTGTCTTCGTAGCCGTGAACGCCCGGGAACAGAGTTTCGCCCCGCTCGATGGCCCGCAGCAAGTTGCGGCGGATTTCGTTCTTGACCGGCAGGGTGCTGGAGCGGGCGTCAAAATCGGGAATGCGCTTCAACTCACCGATCGTCTGCGGTTTGGAATGACCTGCCGAATGCGATGAAGTACCCACGTTCATGGAGCCCCTTATCCGCGGATCGATGTAGCAGACCCGCCCACCACTAATTCAAAGCGTGCCCGCTGCCTGATTTACGAAGCCGCTCAGCGTCCACCTTGTGTAGATGCAGCGCCCACTCGCGGAGATACCTAAGCAAGCGATCCTGGCGTTCGGCTTCGGAACGCAGTTCCAGAATCTGCTGCTTCCACAGAAGATCCAACGGCAGGGAGCGAGCGACGGCGAAGGAAAGCGATTCGGGAGCACCCTGGCTGAAATTGGTGGGCATGCCGGAGAACAGCAAGGTGTGGCACACCTCGTAACTTTCGACGAGTTTGCGGGCGTTTTCCGGATCCAGCAGGGAATCTTCGTCGTCAAGATAATCGACGCTACCTTCGAGCAAAGGATCATCGGTGCACAAGGTCACTACGCGATAAGGATGGCGGCCGACGGTCAGAATGTCCATGCGCCCATCTTCATAACGCCGGGTGACCTCCAAAATCTCGGCAGTGCAGCCCACCCGGGCGACACCATCCGGGCGCGCCAATAAGATACCAAATGGCGCTTTGCTATCCAGACATTCGCGGACCATGCGGCGGTAGCGCGGCTCAAAAATGTGCAAGGGAAGAAGTTCGCCGGGAAAGAGTACGACGTTTAGAGGGAAGAGCGAGATGCGATCGGGTCGCATGTGTCCCGGGGGGAATGATACCAGAGCGCGCAAGAGGAGAGTCTTGAAACAGCCGATGCGGAAAGACCAAGGAAGATTGACGGGCAGCTAAGCTTTGGCGGCGTTGGTGGAATTGCTGGCGGACCGCGAACGAATGGTGAAACGGATATTGAAAAACGGCGCGGACGCCAGCACGCGCTGGAAGTCCGCATCATCGGCGTAGCGGCGCTTGGGAACGCGGCGCGCCAGGATGGTGAAGTCCAGAGGATCGCGGCGAAACGGGTACGGGTTGATGGTGAAATTGCTTTGACCCGTGGGACGAAGCTCCCAATCCACTTCGTCGCCGTTGTCGCTGGTGGGGACGGCCTCGATGACCGCATCTTCGGCGGCGCCGAGGCAGAAATACAAGGACAGGCGGTCGAGCGCCTCGATGCGCTGCGCGTTGGCTTTGATCAATTTTTCGTCGGTGAACGGCTTGGTGGCCGGGTTGTTGCGCAGATCGACTTTCAAGCGAAGCTGCTGCAAGCGCAGGCGCTGCACGAAGTCGTTGGCCACGTGCTGTTCCTGGGACTTCACATATTTCGCGGAATAACCGGGAATGGTGGCGCGACTGCGATCATACAGTCCCATGCAGTGCGAGACGACCAGCAGGCCCGCGTACAAATCGACTTTGACCACCCGCTCGATGCCGCGCTGGTACAGGAAGATGTGCTCTTCGGTGGGCACGGTCATGAAGCTGTACGGAGCGAAGGTGCGCGGATCCACACCCGGGGCCAGCTCCCATTCGTGCCAGCCATTATCGTGTTCGGAAGCGGCCAGGCAGAAGGAGTGGAACGGTTCGGGGCGAGAGAAAGTGTCGTTGCCCCATTCCCGCGCAAAGAAGCCGGACAGGAAGGCGTGGTCGGTCTGGCGAATCACTGTAATGGGGTCAGTCTGTTGGAGGATCAAGAGTTAGCCTTTTTGGCGTAGTGGTACTGGATGGTAGCCATTATCCACGGAGTTGCGGGTGGTTTCCAGTATCACAGGGAGGTGTTGACCGCTAAAGTCACTGGGAGTTGCGTCATCGGAATGACGGGTCGCGAGGACATAGCATAAGATGGGTAAACTGGCGTAGTGACCGTGCGGGAGTGGCGGAACTGCGGGTTGTAGCTGATTGAGACCTACGTGAACGAAAACCTGAAAGTAATTAAGGTCCTGCACCAAGTTGTGATGGTTGTTACCGCGGTTATTGTGGCGTTCTTTTTGAGACCAGACCAGACGCACCAATACGAGGCTGCCATTGACGAGCTTGCCGCACTGAAGCAGGTTTCCTATGGAAGCTGGTCCAACAACGTCGCTAAACAATTCAAACCTGAGAATGACCGAAACGAGAAGTTTCTTTACAGCGTGGTTCGACAAGCTGGAGTGCCTGTACAGGCGAATTTGCATATCGGAATTCCCGTTTTCGGAGACCAGTTGCCGTTACCGACTTCGCGGCTTCTCGATTTAGACACATTCCTGACCAGGACTCAAAAAATCGGAGCCTTAAAATGGACAAGCGACCGCGAGAAAATTCTCAAAGAACTGGCAAACTGGAAGGCTAGTCGAAGCCCTCAGGCGAAGGTCATACAATTGAGTCTGGGTTTTAATTCTGGCTTACAATATCCAGACGGCTCACCAATGTTGGATTGGATTAACCGTTCGCCGTCCGACGTTTTGGGCTTGACGCTTTATCTCCAAACCGATGAATCAAGCCTACAGCCGGGACACATAAATCTCCAATACTCAATAACTCCAAAAACAGACTTTTTTGCGTCGGATTGGCTACGAAATGACATGTTTGGCCAAAAACTAATCGACCCGAAAACGGGTGTGGTTTTTCCTCACTCGAAAGTATTTTGGCATCAAATCAATCAAGACAGCCCTGACCAAGCTACAGTCTTTCTTCAGGGGGAACTAGCTGCAAGCACCCGAGGCACTTTGTCTTTCTTTGGTATTTCTGTCGAGCGAAGCCTAGCTGTTTTGGCGGGACCGATAGTAACTTTCTGCGTCCTTCTATTTCTGGTGTTGCACCTTAGACATTTCCGCTCTTTGAATTTAGATCCGAGCGAAATTCGCAAATACCCTTGGGTCGGGCTTTTTCGAGGGTGGTTTGCCGCAACTGTGACGAACATCTCAATACTTGTTCTACCCGCTCTTGCGAATACTTGGCTCGTTTACAAGTTCGGGCAGCTTAGCGAATTGAGTACCAAAATTGGTGCTACGGCAACTGTACTTCTGGTCATCGCGGGAACAGTTGCTGTAATCGACGTACGTAAAATTCGCAAACAAACCCCCGGCAGAATTGGACACGCTTAGCCAAAAGAATCAAGCAGTTGACTGAGAGAAAGAACGGTGAGAATTTGGTGAGAGGTTTCCTAAGCCTCTCATCTAAGTCGTAGAAAACAAAAGGGCGGGAGTGGCGGAACTGGCAGACGCGCAAGACTTAGGATCTTGTGGGGTAACACCCGTGGAGGTTCAAGTCCTCTCTCCCGCACCAGTAATGTGAAATCACGCAAATCCCACTAAAATTGAGCCGGAACTCCGAGGCTGAAGGATTTCGATCCTTCACCCACGTGCAGGTTTGTGCTAAGAGCTGCCGATAAGCCAGCCGGTGATGAAGACTAACACGCCGCCGACGATGACCTGGAAGGCGGCTTGGAGGAACGGCGTATCCATGTAACGGTGGCGGATGTAGCTGATAACGCCGAGCTCGACGGCCACAACCGCGGCGGCAATGCCGGTGGCCAAACGAAATTCCGGGATCAGGAAAGGCAGGGTGTGACCAAGTCCGCCGGCGGCGGTCATCAAGCCCGTGACCGTGCCGCGAATCCACGGCGAACCGCGGCCGGTGAGCGAGCCATCGTCGGAAAGCGATTCGGCAAAACCCATGGAGATGCCGGCGCCGATGCTGGCGGCCAAACCGACCAGGAAGGCGTCCCAACTTTTCTGGGTGGCAAACGCCGCGGCGAACAAAGGAGCGAGAGTGGAGACGGAGCCGTCCATCAGACCCGCAAGGCCGGGCTGAACGAATTGCAGGACGAAAAGGCGTTTGTGGGATTCTTCCTCCTCAGAGCGGGCTTTCTCGGTGAGATGCTTTTCTTCGTACTCGCTGGCGGCGCGGGTGTGCTTTCGTTCTTCATCGGCGAGCATGTTGAGCAATTCGCGGGTGGGCACATCGGAAGTACGGCTGGCGGAGCGGGTGTAAAAACGGCTGGCTTCCATTTCCATGATTTCGGCCTGGCGACGGGCGACCTTGACGCCGAGAGGACGCATCATCCACACCGGGCGGCGCTGCAAGAAGCCGCGCACATCTTCACGGCGAATCGGGGGAATATGGTCGCCAAAACGGTGGCGAAACATGTTGAGCAGGCGGTCGCGATGGACGGCCTCTTCGGCCCGCATCTCTTCGAACATTTCGGCGGTGCTGGGATAAGACTCGCGAAGAGCATCGGCGAACTCGCCGTAAATGCGCCCGTCCTCTTCTTCGCTGGTAATGGCTAGGGCTAGAATCTCGCGTTCGGTCAAATCCTTGAATTTTTTGGGCATGGTTAGGTGGTCCGGAGGAAATCTGGAGGAAAGGATGGCATAAAAGGAGGAGGGAAGTCACGCGCAGGGAGAAATGTGAAAAGAATTGCGAGGGGCTGACGGTGGACGAGGCGGATTCAGATTTGCGGATCGATGGCAAAGGTGAAGACCGCGCTATGGCGCACTTTGCCTTGATAGTTAGCGGAGCCGAGGAAGGCGTACTCTCCCGGAGGCAGGGGTTGGCGTGGGCTGATCAAGAAAGACCGGTGGTCGCCGTAGGGCAGCACATCGCACAGGACTCTGTCCTTATCAACATCCGGCCCGGTAGCGTATAGCGGCCACCTGGCAAGCTCAAGTTTGCGCTTGTGCTTTTTGCTGTTCACGTGGAACAGCCACACGTACGTTCTCATTTGGTCTTCCGACGCGCGCAGGTCTTCCGTATGGTTTCCGGAAAGGCGGATCACAAATTCCTGGGGCTGAGCCGGTTTGATTCGGAACGAAGAGTGGGGACCGGGAAATTGGACTCCCGCATTGGTATAGCCAGCGAAATAGATGGCGAAGAGGTTGTTGCTGACCCATGGCAGCGCATCCCCTTGTTCCAAAGGGGAGAGTGTTCCGGTTGTGGGATCGGCATAGTAGTACAGACCTGCGTTCGGAGGCTCTTGCAATTTGCCGGCATCGGCGAGCAGTTTCGCTGTTGGGCACTCGCATTGAGGTTGGGCGATGGCGCGAGAGAAGACACCGAGGGAGCTCCCGAAGATCACCAAGCCTGCAGCGCAGAAGAGTTGACGGAAGGAAAGGATACGATCCATGGGGTCCTCCATGGCCGGGCTGTTGTGGCGCGGATTGCCCGGAAGTTTGCCGATTAGCCTTGGGTCCCGAAGGTTGGACGGGCGCAGGTGCGCGTAGGTTTCGCGCTTTCGTAACCAGAACGTCGCAGGCTGGTGTACGGAGGCGTGGAGCGAAAACTGTTGACAGCGTTTGGGCGCGGCGTATGCTACAGCGACCACACGTAACGGAAATCCAGAGGAAAACTAGCTGAGTGGAGGCAGCCAGGGTGCCGGGTACGGCATTTTGTCGAGGGCGGCGGGTCAATGGAGAGAGGCGAGCGCGAGGTCTCGGTGAGCACCTTGGAGGAGAGCAAGAGCGTCGGCTCGCAAACTGCCATCAGAAGTGTCGTGGAAATAGGCATTAACGTCGGTGACGACAGCATTGGGATCGTGAAGGAAAAGGGCGCAGAAAAGTATGGTGGCAAGGCGTCTGCGCTTGACGCATCAGCGTGCGTTCCCCCCTCAGGGGCGGGGAATGCGGACACCCAAGAGCATTGGCGGAGATGGTACTTTCGTACTACCATGTTCAAAAGGTGGCCTACTTTTCTCCGAGTACGGTCTCGCTATGGGTTTTCGGCGCAGGCCTCGATAACCTTAATCCCGTCAAGAGTTAGGAACCGAACGGGAGAGGTGAAGGCCATGTCGTCCGCACTGGAATTTATGAACAAACCAGGTTCAACGCCCGGCGCTAACGCGGCGCGCGTGTCACATACCGAACGGCGCTCCAGCCGCCGTTGCAAAATCAACCAGTTGATGCGGATTCGGCCATCGGATCCGGAACGCGATCCGTTCGAAGATATTCGCGGATCGTTGAGCGTTTCGCGCAACGGCGTGTTTTTCCAGTCGAGCGAGGCCGGATACGAAGTGGGTATGCGGCTGTTCGTGTCCATGCCGTATTCGAAGGAGCCGGCGGCCATGACACACGAATACCTGGCCGAAGTCGTCCGCCGGGAACCGCTGCCGAACGGGCTGTTTGGCGTCGGGTTCAAGATCCTGATGGAGATGGGGTTGCAGGGCGGATACAGCGTCGGCTACCACCAAAGAAAGTAACAAGCGGGATTCACGACAGATTTTCGGAAAGCTAGAATGGCGGACAACGAAAGGGCGTCCGCCATTTTTTTGCGTGTGCGACCCCGGTGGGGACGGACAGCGCCAGCCCGCAACGCACGGGAGCAGGCAAATTGACGGTGAAAGATTCAGAGTACCGTGTGACAATGCGGTAGTTCTCTCCGCAGCAGCGGCCGGAACAGGCGGACCGGGTCAGCCAGAATCGAGGCGTGCCAATGAGACTGGCACCCGCAACAAAGGCTCCGGTAGAGAGCTTCCCGGTGGTTTGCCTGGGCGGGTCTGCCGGGGGGTTATCGGCCTACAAGCAAATCCTGCGGGAACTACCGGCCGATTTCAACATGGCCATTGTGATTGTGGCCCACCGAGCGAGACAAAACGCGATGTTCCTGGTGCCACTGCTGGCCAAAGTCACAACAATGGAAGTGGTGGAAGCGAAGGAAGGGATGCGCTTGCAGCCTAACCGGGTGCATGTGGCGCCACCGCAGAAGGCCATCACCACAGACGGAATGGTACTGAGGTTGAAGCGGACGAAAGTGATTGGCTGGCCGACGTCAATTGATGCGTTCCTGTTCTCGTTGGCAAAGCAATGCGCCTCACAGGCGATCGCCATCATTCTGTCGGGGATGGGCTACGATGGAAGCGTGGCGTTGCAGGCGATCAAGGATGCGGGCGGAGTGACGTTCGCTCAGTCGGACGCGAGCTGGGGAAGCATGCCACAATCGGCGGTCAATACGGGGCATGTGGATTTCGTGCTGACGGCCAGCGAAATCGGCAAGCAGTTAGCCATGATGAGCGAAGAAAGCCAAGCGGCGAAGCAGCGCAGTTGAGAAGTGTGGGAACGGCGCGTAACGTGTGCGGAGTGAGGAACAAAATCCGGGAGCTTAACGTCCAACGTATATAGTAGGTGTTCAGGAATATCCCAGATATTCCGGACAGCTCGATGACCGAATGGATCGAAGCTCTCGGGCAAGACCTGCGCTACGCTGCTCGCGGCCTGCGTAACAGTCCCAGTTTCACTGTGGTCGCCATCCTCACCCTGGCCATCGGCATTGGCGCCAACACCACGATTTTCAACGCCATCAACGCACTTTTGCTCCGCCCACTTCCGTATCCCGACCAGGATCGCTTGGTAAGAGTGTCACTCTACGACCCGAAATATCCGCGATACGACGGACCCGTTTCCTGGACGGATGTGGCGCATTGGAAAGCTGCAACCGACGTGTTCGAACAGATTGAGGCCACATCGGGACCCGACATCGTTGCCATGACCGGCGGGGGTTTTGGAGAACGAGTGGCCGTGCTACATTTCAACGCGCTACTCCCCTCAATGCTGGGCGTGAAAGCGTTTTTAGGTTCTATGCCGACGGATGAGAAGGCCGAAGCAACTGGCTTTGGAATCAGCTACGAATTTTGGCAGCGGCATTTCGCGGGAGATCCCCACGTTCTTGGCCGGCCGATTTTTGTGGACAACGGTTCTGCTCCGATTATGGTGGTGCTTGATGCCGGCTTTGATCTGTTCCAGACCGGGCCTCCCGATATTTTCATGTTTGAGGCGAGTACGAATCCCGCCGAATCAGGACTTGGAGATCCGCGGTGGATGCTGGCGATCGCCAAACTGAAGCGTGGCGGCTCCATCCAACAGGCACAGGCGGACATGGACGTGGTCGAGCAGCACCTGGCGCAAGCGTTTCCGGACGAGTACAAAGGCATGAGCGTTAGGGTTGAGCCGCTGAAGCAAGGGTTGTTTGGCTGGTCTTCCAACTTTCTTTCCGTGTTACTCGCGGCAGTGGGGCTCGTCCTGCTCATCGCGTGCGCCAATGTCGCCAATCTCCTGCTGGTGCGAGGTGACTCGCGCCGCAAAGAGATGGGTGTCCGCGTGGCCTTAGGGGCCGGGCGGACTCGGCTAATTCGCCAACTGCTGACGGAAAGCCTGGTGCTTTTCTGCGCGGGTGGTTTGGGCGGACTGCTGCTCTCCATTTGGGGCATTAAGTTGTTCGATCTGTTGTCCCCCAGTTGGCTGCCGCGCACTGCAAATGCCCCGATGGACGTACGAATCTTGCTGTTCACGTTTGGCATCTGCATTCTGACTGGGACGGTCTTCGGGTTGGCGCCGGCTCTTCATGCTTCGACAAACGACGTGAACGAAACCTTGCGCGGTGAAGCACGCATGACCGGTTCCGTGTCGCGTCATCACACGCGAAATTTCCTGGTGATCGCCGAGGTCGCCGTGGCGCTGGTGCTGCTGCTCTGCGCGGGCCTGATGATCAACACCTTGACCAGGATCTTGCAGACCAATCCCGGCTTCACTGTGGATCATCTCGTCACTGCCCAGGTCCGCCTGGCAGGAGACAAGTACGTTGACTCGACCAACGTTGATTTCGTCGCGATCCGACCCTCTGTGGCGCTTTTCTGCCGGCAGCTCTTAGAGCGGCTGCAAGCTCTGCCCGGTGTGGAGGCTGCCGCCTTTGTCGACTGGCTGCCGCTGGCGGAAGACACGCAACACGCGCATCCGGCTTTCCGCATGCCGGGGCAAGCGCCATTCTTACCTGGCGAGATCTCAGCTATGAACGTTGATTCCATCAGCCCTAACTATTTTCAGGTGATGGGCATTCCCGTACTGCGGGGCCGCGGCATCGACGAGCAAGACACCGAAAGCGCACCGTGGGTGGTGGTCATCAACGAAACCATGGCCCGGCAATTCTGGCCAAACCAGGATCCGCTCGGTCAGGTGATCACCTTTAACGATTCTCCGGATGAAAGGCTGCGGCAAATCGTCGGCATTGTGAAAAACGTGAAGGACTACGGGCTAGCGCGAGACCCGCTGCCACAGGCTTTCATCTCATACACCCAGTTGCCGGTGCGCATTTCAGACTTTCACGAAGCGCGATTGCACAAAAGCGTGGTGGTGCGCTCGCGGTTTGTCTCCAAGGAATTGATGGAGAACGTGCGCAAAACCATTGCAGAACTGGCGCCAGACTCTGCAGTGTTCGGCGTCACTACGGTTGAGCGAACGGTTTCCGCTTCCGCAGGAAAATGGCGCTTCTTGTCGCAGTTGCTGGGACTCTTTGCGGCGGTGGCGTTGCTTCTCGCCGCTATCGGGATTTACGGCGTCATGTCCCATTCCGTCAGCCAACGCAATCATGAAATTGCTTTGCGCATGGCGCTCGGTGCGCAACCCGTGCAGGTGCTTAGTTTGGTGTTGCGCCAGGCCACGACCCTGTCTTTGGTAGGGGTGGCGATCGGAGTGGCCGCGTCGTTTCTGGCTACCCCTTTGCTCGCCAGGTATCTTTACAGCGTGAAGCCTCACGATGCGTTGACTCTCACGTTGGTGTCAGTGCTTCTCGTGGCGGTGACGTTTCTCGCCAGCTACATCCCCGCTCGACGCGGGACTAGGATCGACCCCATGCAAACTCTGCGGCACGAGTAAGTGCGTCCAAAGGGAGCCGGTCGAAACAGACTTCAGAAACAAAAAAGGCGGTGGCACGAAGCCAGCCGCCCTTTTTGCGTTTGGGGGTTGGGGAAAAGCGAAGCCGTCAAGAAGTGCGGCCGAAAGCCTGCATGGCCCTGTGACGCAACATGCCGAAATGCCGGTTCAGCGGGTGCTTGCGTTCCAGGAAGCTGAAGACCGGCGAGCGGCGAGGGGTAAGCTTGGCCATGGCAATGTTCAGACGAATGTCGCGGCGAGCAAATTTCATTCCGGCGATGAGCGTTTCGCGGGCGTCCTCCTTGCGTCCGGCGGCCATATAAACTTCAGCGAGATTGAGATACAGCTGAGCCTGATTGCGTTTCATGCGCACGGCAGTGTCGCAAAGGCGCTCGGCGTCGGCCCAGCGCTGCTGGGTGCGAGCTAGCGCGACGCCCAGGTAAGACATGTAGTAAGGATTGCTCTTTTCCATATCGGCGGCGCGCTTGATGTGTTCGAAAGCCCGGTTGGCGTAATTGTCGCGGAGGTAGGTGAGGCCGGTCTTGAATTCGCGGAATGCTTCCGTATCCATCATTTATTCCACCTCATAGGACGGGAAGATTGCCCCGGGAAGGTGAAAACTCCTGGGAAAGCGGCAAGCTGCCGGGAAGACGAGAACCGGCGCGGAAGATGATAGCCGTGGGAAGCTGCCACTGGAGTTTCGCATTTCTCGGTAGAAGTAAAGCTACGGTTTCTGGGCCGGGGAATCTACTGACCGGAGGGCCAGTCTTCGTTCAAGGGCTTGGGGTCCTAGGGAATTTTGGGGTGCAGAAAAAGGAATAGTGACGAGAGTGCGTTGAAAAGTCTAACTCATTGGATGCTCTAGCCTTGGTTACTGTGGTGATGCTTGGTTCGGGAGCAATTTGTCGAGATCAAAAAGCTATCGAGGCTCAAGGCAAGCAAGCCGCCTCACTCTTGAAAAGACAACGGCAGGGCTGGCCGGCGCAGCTTAGACGCGGGCGTGGGCCACGACCGAGGGCAAGCGCGATTCGTAAATGGGGAAGCGCGCGGCCAGTTCCGCCACTTGTTGGCGAACCTTTTGCTCTACGTTGGCGTCGCCGAGATGCGAGAGAACCTCGGCCACCCAACCGGCGATGAGCTGCATCTCGGGTTCCTTCATACCGCGGGTGGTCACCGAAGGGCTGCCAAGACGAATGCCACCGGCTTTCATGGGCGGCAGAGGATCGAAGGGGATGGCGTTCTTGTTGACGGTGATGCCCGCGCGGTCGAGGGCTTGCTCAGCATCGCGGCCGGTCATGCCGCGGGAATGAACTTCGATCAGGAAGAGGTGATTGTCGGTGCCGCCGGTGACGATGCGGAAGCCTCGGCTGGCGATAGCGGCGGCCATGACTTTGGCGTTTGCGACGACTTGTTTCTGGTACTCCTTGAAGGAGGGCTCCATGGCTTCCTTCAGGCACACCGCCTTGGCGGCGATGATGTGAACCAGGGGACCGCCTTGGGTGCCGGGGAAGGTGAGCTTATCGAGTTCCTTGGCGAAAGCGGAGCGGCACAGCACCATGCCCCCGCGTGGGCCGCGAAGGGTCTTGTGGGTGGTGGTAGAAACGATGTCGGCGTGCGGCACCGGGCTGGGATGTAGGCCTGCAGCTATCAGTCCAGCGATGTGCGCCATGTCTACGAAGAAAATGGCGTCGACCGATTTGGCGATGGCGCCCATGCGTTCGAAGTCGATGATGCGCGAATAGGCGCTGGCGCCAGCGACGATCATTTTGGGCTTGTGGGTGTGGGCCAGTTCCTCGATTTCGCTGTAATCGATCTGCTCGGTGTCGCGGCGGACGTGATATTCAACGAACTTGTACATGCGCCCGGAAAAGTTGAGCGGGTGACCGTGGGTGAGATGGCCGCCGTGAGCGAGAGCCATGCCCAGGACGGTGTCGCCGGGCTGCAGCATGGACATGTACACGGCGACGTTGGCGGAACTACCGGAGTGTGCTTGCACGTTGGCGTGGTCGGCGCCAAACAGCTCTTTGGCGCGATCGATGGCCAGTTGCTCGACTTTGTCGGTGAACTCGCACCCGCCGTAGTAGCGCTTGCCGGGATAGCCTTCGGCATATTTGTTGGTGAAGACCGAGCCCATCGCTTCCAGAACCGCTTCGGAGACGAGGTTTTCCGAGGGAATCAATTCCAGGCCGGTAGCCTGGCGGCGAGCTTCTTCTTGCAGCAGGGTGTCGATTTGCGGATCGACCAATTGGAGAGGGCGCTTCATTCGTTCGTTTGCGTCGGTGGTCATGACTGCTCCTGAAGGAACTCCAGAAACTGGCGACGATTTTTCGTCTGTTTGGGGATTTTAACGGAGTGCGCCAGCAACCGCAATGCAGCGCGGCAACGGTCCATAAAGCGAAAAGGAATGGAGTGGATTTACGGAGCTGATGGCGAGTGGACTAGAAGCCATGCACCCTTAGAAGGGAAGGGCAGCAACTTTTCCTTGCTCACACATTTGCATTTGGGGTCTTATAGTATGTGGCTGATTCCCGAAACAGCAAATCTACTTAACTGAGGATAAATGATGGCCAACACATACGCGGATAACTCACTCAGCATTGGAAAGACTCCTCTGATCAAACTCAACCGGGTGACCGACGGCGCGAAAGCAACGGTGCTGGCGAAGATCGAGGGGAGAAATCCGGCGTACTCGGTGAAGGACCGCATCGGGGCGGCGATGATTTGGGACGCGGAGAAGCGCGGGGTATTAAAGAAGGGAATTGAGATCGTGGAGCCGACCAGCGGCAACACCGGAATCGCGCTGGCGTATGTGGCCGCGGCGCGGGGGTACGGAATCACGCTGACCATGCCGGAAACCATGTCGCTGGAAAGGCGGCGGGTGCTGGCGGCGTTTGGGGCCAAGTTGGTATTGACGCCAGGGCCGGAAGGCATGAAGGGGGCGATCAAGAGAGCGACGGAAATTTACGAGTCGGACAAGAACCACTATTTCCTGCCGCAACAATTCGACAATCCGGCGAATCCGGAAATCCACCAGAAGACCACTGGCCCGGAAATCTGGAACGACACCGATGGGCAGATCGACGTGCTGGTCAGCGGAGTGGGCACAGGTGGAACCATCACGGGAGTCTCACGCTATATCAAAAACACCAAAGGGAAGAAGATTCTTTCCGTGGCGGTTGAGCCAAACGTCAGTCCGGTGATCACACAAACCATGGCGGGCCAGCCGGTGGTGCCCGGACCGCATAAGATTCAGGGAATCGGAGCCGGATTTGTGCCGAAGAATCTGGACCTGAGTGTGGTCGACCGGGTGGAGCAGGTCACCAACGAGGAGTCGGTGGAGATGGCACGGCGCCTGACGCGCGAAGAAGGCATCCTCAGTGGCATTTCTTGCGGGGCGGCTGCGGCGGCTGCAGTGCGGCTGGCGAAATTGCCGGAGTTCGCGGGGAAAACGATCGTGACCGTGTTGCCCGACGGAGGCGAGCGGTATCTCTCCACGGTACTTTTTGAGGGCATCGGGTAAAGCGGGGAGTCAAGAAACAGCAGAGCACGGCGACGAAAGACCGCGCGGGGATGCGCCGCGGGTTCCTAGACGTACATCGAAATGGTGTGAGATCCATGACCATGACAACGTCGAATCACGAATTGGGTTCTTTGGCGAAGGAGTTTCGTTGCGCGCTGGAAGAGCGGCTGGCGGGAGATAGCAGCGACCAGTATCGTCTGGCGTCCAAAGAGGGCGTCGGTGAGTTTTGCCGGCGCTATTTGGAAGGACTGTTCCCGTTGTACTACACGCAGGCGCCGAGGGAAGCACTGCTGGGGAAATTTGTTGAGGAACTGGAAGCGCAGCTGGGCGAACAGATCGCGCGAGCGATGCGGTTCGATTGCAGTTGTCGCGGGGAAAAAGCGCCGCGGGACCTAAAGCGGTCGGCGGAACAAACCGTAGCGGAGGTTCGGAACAGGATGCCGCGTCTGGCGCACCTGCTGGCCACGGACCTGCAGGCGGCGCTGAAGAACGATCCGGCAGCTAGCGGGCTGGAAGAGATTCTGTTGAGTTATCCCGGCGTGGAAGCGATTTCGGTGCAGCGGCTAGCGCACGAATTGTACAAGTTGCGGGTGCCGTATTTGCCGCGAATCATGACCGAACTGGCGCACAGCCGCACGGGCATCGACATTCATCCCGGCGCGACCATCGACGATTCCTTTTTCATCGATCATGGCACCGGCGTAGTGATTGGAGAAACCGCGACGATCGGCAAGCATGTGACCATGTATCACGGTGTGACCCTGGGGGCCTTCAATCCTACCGCGCGCCGCGACAATGTTGGGGAGTTGGTACGCGGACTGGCCAATAAGCGGCATCCCGACATTGAGGACCACGTCACCATCTATGCCGGCGCCACCATCATTGGCGGGGACACGCGCATCGGCCACCACAGCGTGATTGGCGGGAATGTCTGGCTGACGCATTCGGTTGCGCCATATAGCCGTGTGGCCATGCGCGAGCCGGGACTGGTGATTCGCACCAATGCCAAAGAGTCCGACCAGGAATGGTTTTTGGGCAGTGCGATCTAACAGTGCCGTGCGATTCGAATGCATTGATCATTTTTCCCAGTCAACATCCGTAAACTGAAGAGAGATCCTTCGCTATGCCTCCTTGCCCCGCCCACCGCAGGCGGGCGCAGGCACACTCAGGATGACGGGCCGCGCAGCTTCATGACCCGCAGGCGTTGCGTTGACACTGGGAATGGGTGTCCGTTACGCTCGAATGCTTGCCTACTGCAGCGGAAACGGATAGGACATGGCTGACGAGAAACTGCCGACCAGGGCGGAAGATTTTGCGGAGTGGTACAACCAGTTGGTGCTGCGGGCGCAATTGGCGGACTATGCGCCGGTGCGCGGATGCATGATCGTGCGCCCTTACGGGTGGGCGTTGTGGGAGAACATCCAAGGAGCGCTGGACCGGCGATTCAAAGCGACCGGGCACCAAAACGTCGCGTTTCCTTTGTTCATCCCCAAAAGTTTCATCGAAAAAGAAAAACATCACGTGGAAGGGTTTTCGCCGGAACTGGCGGTGGTGACCATAGGCGGCGGGGAAGAACTGGCGGAGCCGCTGGTGGTACGGCCCACGTCGGAGACGATCATTGGGCACATGTGGTCGAAGTGGATTCAGTCATACCGCGATTTGCCGGTATTGATGAACCAGTGGAACAGCGTGGTGCGCTGGGAATTGCGAACCAAGCTGTTTCTGCGCACCTTGGAATTTTACTGGCAGGAAGGCCATACCGCGCACGCTACCCGCGAAGAAGCGGTGGCGGAAACGCGGCAGATGCTGGACGCGTACGCGGATTTTGCGGTGAACGACGCGGCGATTCCGGTGATTCCGGGGGCGAAATCGGATTCGGAGAAGTTCGCAGGCGCTGATACCACGTATTCGCTGGAAGCCATGATGGGAGACTGCAAGGCGCTGCAGTTCTGTACTTCTCATTTTTTGGGACAGAATTTCGCGCAGGCATTCGAGGTGAAGTACCTGGATCAGAACGGGGCGCAGCAATTTTGCTGGACCACGTCGTGGGGACTGTCGACTCGTGTGATTGGCGCGATCATCATGGTGCACGGAGACGATCAGGGGTTAGTGATGCCGCCGCGGATCGCGCCGACGCAGGTGGTGATTGTGCCCATATTCCGGACCGATGAGGAAAAGGCCGTCGTGCTGAAGACCGCCAAGGAAGTGAAAGCGGAACTGCTGAAAGCGAACCTGCGCGTGACCTTGGACGAACGCGAGGGTTTCAGTCCGGGATGGAAGTTCAACGACTGGGAGATGCGCGGCGTGCCGGTGCGGGTGGAGTTAGGACCAAAGGACGTGGCCAAACAGGCGGCCATGCTAGCCCGGCGGGACAAACCCGGCAAGGAAGGAAAGGTCAGCGCGCCGCTGGCGGACTTGGCCGGGACCATCGAAAAACTGCTGAGCGACATTCACCAGTCGATGTTCGACAAGGCGCTGGCCTTCCGCCGCGCTAACACCCACGAAGCCAAAAACTACGCAGAGTTTCAGAAGGCCGTGGAGACCGGATTTGCCTACGCCTATTGGTGCGGCGGCGGCGAATGCGAGGAGAAGATCAAGGAAGAAACGCGCGCAACTATGCGGTGCATTCCGTTGGATCAGACCGCGGTGCTGGGGCATCCGGTGGCAAGCGCTTCGGCAATTTGCGTTTATTGCGGCAAACCCGCCAAAGAACGGGCCATCTTCGCGCGGGCCTATTGAGGGCGTAGCCGGCGTTCGAAAACGGGACCCGGCGAATTGGCACAATCGGAAGGACGACGCACCACGTCCCTGCAACTCCTTAGACCCTAACACTAAAGCTAAGTGAGCACGCGAGATACGGGCGACAACGTTACCAGGGAAGAACACCTGAACGCGGCGATGCTCGACAGCGTGGGCCGGCGGTGCTAGCGTCAATTTATAGACGGAAATCCCAGCCGCTTGGCCGGACGCCGGCCTTGGCGCACGAGGTTGCCTTGGTGAAACGGAAACTGAGCCGTGCCCGTCGAACGGAACAGGGCGAAGGCAGATTGAAAGCGCTAGTGTATTTTGCGTTCCTGATTGTTGCGGTATTTGTGGCCATCAAGGTGGTGCCGCTGTACGTGGCCGATTATCAACTGAAAGACAAGATGACCGAGACCGCCAAGTTCGCCATCGTGAACCGCTACACGCCCGAGCAAATTCGCGACAATATCTTCCACACCATTCAGGACTTAGACATTCCGGCCAAGCGTGACGACGTGAAGGTGGAAAACACCAGTCATGGCATTGCCATCAGCGTGAACTACACCGTTCCTGTGGATTTCTTGGTTTACAAAACCGACATGAACTTCGCGACGTCCTCCGAGGGCCGCGACTACATGAAGTAGCCGGGTGCCGGGTCCCACATCAACTGCCCTGGCGTTGTACTTGCGATTTTGTTTCCGCTTTCATAGTGCGAGACAATAGATAGCTGGCCAGCTCTGGGGGACTTCTTTGCGATTCCGCCTTCAAAAGGGTTTCTGGACCTCCGCGTTTGGGCTGGGCCTACTTGGGTTCGTAGCGCTGTGTGTGCTCACTGCCGCCAGCGTCTTCACCTTCTATTACGTCAAGTATTCCCGGATGATCGATACGCGGTTGTCCGGGCCAATCTTTCAGAACACCACGCAGATCTTCTCCGCGCCGGAGCAGATCTCCACGGGCGAGGCCTGGGGCGTGGACGACCTGGTGTCGTACCTACAGCATTCGGGCTACCGGCCGCAGGCCGACAACAACGCCCTAGGGGAATACACGGTCGAGGGGAACGTGGTGGAGATCAAGCCCTCGAAGTTTTCCTATTTCGCCGGCACGAACGACTTGTCGGTACAGTTTAACGGGCGCACCATTCGGTCGATTCGGCCACTCTCGGGCGGCCCGGATATGGGGACGGCCGAAATCGAGCCGGAACTGATCACCAATCTGTTCGATAGCGCCAGGGAGAAGCGGCGTGTGGTGAGTTATCACGACCTGCCGCCGGTGCTGGTACAGGCAATTTTGTCGGCCGAGGACAAACGCTTCTTCGAGCACCCGGGGTTCGACTTCATCCGCATTTTTGGGGCGGCTTGGGCGGACATTCGGCACAGCCAGCACATTCAGGGGGCCAGCACCATTACCATGCAGGTGGCGCGCACCTACTTTCTGTCCACCGACCGCACCTGGAAGAGGAAGCTGGCGGAGGCGATGCTGTCCTTCGAACTGGAGCAGCGCTTCAACAAACAGCAGATTTTCGAAATGTACGCCAATGATGTGTACCTGGGGAATCGCGGAAGCTTCGGCATACGCGGTTTCGCGGAAGCGGGCGTGGCGTACTTTGGCAAAGATCTGCGGCAGCTTTCGCTGCCGGAGTGCGCGTTCCTTGCGGGGCTAATCCGGGCGCCGAATTACTACTCGGTGGCCGACCGTCGTCCGGAACGGGCGGTGCAGGCGCGCGACCGCGTGCTGGCACAAATGCTGGAGAACAAATTCATCAGCGAAGCTGATGTGCAGGATGCCAAGCGAGTTCCATTGAAGCTGGCGCGTGCGTCGGTGACCGGGAACGAAGCTCCGTATTTTGTGGACATGGTGAAGGATCACCTGCTGGAGAAGTACTCGGAGCAGGAGCTGCTGAGCACGAATTACCGTGTGTATACCACGTTGGACCCGCAGCTGCAGCGAGCGGCGGCCGCAGCGGTGGAAGCGGGCATGAAGAACGTGGATGCGCTGTTGGCCAAGAAGTACGAGCGGACGCGCAAGACGAAGACGAAGGGCCAGCAGGAAGGCGAGATCATCCCGCAAGCGCAAGTAGCGCTGGTAGCGCTGGACCCGCACACCGGGGAAATCAAGGCGCTGATCGGTGGACGCGATTATGGGCAGAGCCAATTGAACCACGCGCTGGCGCATCGCCAGCCGGGATCGGTGTTCAAGCCGTTCGTGTATGCGGCAGCGTTCAACAATGCGGTGGATGGAGGGCAACCGCTGGTCACCCCGGCAACCACCGTGGATGACGAGCCCACGGTGTTCGAATTCGATGGCCAGGAATACACGCCGAACAATTACGGCGAAAGGTTCATGGGCAAAGTGACGGTGCGGGAGGCGCTAACCAATTCGCTGAACGTGGCCACGGTGAAAGTGGCGGAAATGATCGGCTACGGCCGGGTGGTGCAGATTGCGCGGCAAATGGGTTTGTCGCCGAGTATCAAGCCGACGCCGGCGGTGGCGCTAGGCGCGTATGAATTGACCCCGGTGGAGGTGGCTGGGGCGTACACCGCATTCGCCACGATGGGAACACGAGCGGAGCCGACGTATGTGGAGAGTATTGCGGGCGCCAACGGAAACGTGCTGGAGAAGAACACCCCGACGAACAAGCTGGTTCTGGATCCGCGAGTAGCGTATCTGGTGGACAGCATTTTGGTCGATGTAATCAACAAGGGAACCGGCGCGGCCGTACGGGCCAAGGGATTCACGCTGCCGGCCGCAGGAAAGACCGGGACATCGCGAGACGGTTGGTTCGCGGGATTCACGAATAATCTGGTTTGCGTGATCTGGGTCGGATTCGACGACAATCATGACTTGGGCCTGACGGGCGGAGCAGCGGTGGCGCCCATGTGGGCGGATTTCATGATTAAGGC
>Ga0187782_10000105_pt1 | contig 48342 bp, 43 predicted proteins | sample 0715_SJ02_MP15_2_FD_132454 | JGI IMG/M metagenome (GOLD analysis project Ga0187782, IMG submission 132454) | Tropical peat soil microbial communities from peatlands in Department of Meta, Colombia - 0715_SJ02_MP15_20_MG | ecosystem: Environmental > Terrestrial > Soil > Wetlands > Peat | place... | reverse complement strand
TTCCTCATGCAGGTGTTCGGCTTCACCCTCAACCTGCTGACGCTCCTGGCCATCGTGCTGTCGGTCGGACTCGTCGTGGACGACGCGATCGTCGTGGTCGAGAACGTCGAACGTCACATCCGCGGCGGAAAGACGCCGCTGCAGGCGTCGCTCGCGGGAGCCCGCGAGCTCGTGGGTCCGATCATCGCGATGACCGTGACCCTTGCCGCGGTGTACACGCCGATCGGGTTCCAGGGAGGGCTTACGGGGGCGCTGTTCCGCGAGTTCGCCTTCACGCTCGCTGGCGCCGTGCTCATCTCCGGGGTCGTTGCGCTGACGCTCTCGCCGATGATGTCCTCACGGATGCTCAGCGCGGCCCATCACGGTTGGCTCACGTCGGCCATCGATCGTGGGTTCGAGTGGTTGCGGCGCACGTATGCGCGCGCGCTCGAGACGACGCTGCGGACGCGACCGGCCGTCTACGGCGTGTGGTTGGCCCTGTCGCTCGCCGTGGTGCCGCTCTACCTGTTTTCGCCCCAGGAGCTCGCGCCCGTGGAAGACCAAGGCGTCCTGTTCGGTGCGGTCGACGCGCCCGCGAACGCGACGGTCGAGCAGCTCATGCCTTACGTCGACTCGATCCACGAGGCGTACGCGTCGACGCCCGAGTTCGAGCAGAGCTTTCAGGTGACGTTCCCGACCGGTGGCTTCGGCGGCATGCTGGTGAAACCGTGGGAGGAGCGCCGGCGTACGACCTTCGCCATCCAGGAGGAACTGGCGCCCAAGCTGAACCGCATCACGGGCATTCGCGCGCCCGCGTTCCTGCCATCGGCGCTGCCGAGCGCCGGCACCTTCCCCGTCGAGTTCGTCGTCTCGTCCACCGCGCCGCACGAGGAGCTCGTCGCCTTCGCGCAGCAGCTCGCGGAGCAGGCGGCCAAAAGCGGTCAGTTCGCTTTCCCGCCCATCACCGACGTGCGCATCGATCAGGAGAGGAGCGAGCTCGTGATCGATCGCGACAAGGTTGCGTCGATGGGGCTCACGATGCAGTCGGTGGGGGCGGATCTCTCGTCGATGCTCAGTGGCAACTTCGTCAATCGGTTCAACATCGACGGACGAAGCTACAAGGTGATCCCGCAGATCGAGCGCGCGGCGCGGCTGACGCCCGAACAGATCGCGGACATCTATCTGGGCGGGCCCGGCGGACAGCTCGTCCCGTTGAGCGCCGTCGCGTCGATCAAGACGGGCGTCGAGCCGCGGACGCTCAATCGCTTTCAGCAGCTCAATGCCGTGAAGATTTCCGGCGTCGCCCCGCGCTCACTCGACGCAGGGCTCAAGGTCCTCGAGGACGCTGCGGCCAAGGTGCTGCCCGCCGGCTACCGGATGGATTACACGGGCGAGTCAAGGCAGCTCCGGCAGGAGTCCGGCAAGTTCCTGCCGGCGATGGGTCTGGCCATCGCGCTCATCTTCCTGGTGCTGGCGGCGCAGTTCAACTCGTTCCGCGATCCGTTCGTCATCCTCGCAGGCTCCGTGCCGCTCGCGATGTTCGGAGCGCTCTCCTTCACCTTCCTGAAATTCGCCGGACCACCGGGGCTCCATTTCAGGCTTACCGAGGGCTGGACGACCACGCTCAACATCTACTCGCAGGTCGGTCTCGTCACCCTCGTCGGCCTGGTATCGAAGAACGGGATTCTCATCGTCGAGTTCGCGAACACGCAGCAGCTGGCCGGATTGAGCAAACTTGCGGCCGTGCAGGCTGCGGCGGTCACGCGTCTCCGTCCGATCTTGATGACGACCGTTGCGACGGTCGTAGGTCACTTCCCGCTGACGCTCGTGACCGGCGCCGGAGCGGTCGCGCGCAACTCGATCGGCATCGTGCTCGTGGGCGGAATGAGCATCGGTACGCTCTTCACGCTGTTCGTCGTTCCGTGTGTCTACGTGCTGCTCGCGAAGGATCATTCGGCGGAGCGTCAGGCCGCTGGGGGGGCGGCGCAAGCCGACGTTGCGCCCGAGGCCATTCCGGTGCCCGCAGAGTGATCACTTGCTCTCTACCCGACCGACCGTTGCACGATTCAGCGCTGACCAGACGCGGCGGGGTTTTGGTGGGCGCAACAGGATTTGAACCTGTGACTTCGTCCGTGTGAAGGACGCACTCTGCCGCTGAGTTATGCGCCCGCCTGCGAGGTCCAAATCGCCAATTACCCCACTATGCTCGCGCCGGCAAGCGGACCGCCGAGGATCGCGCCGCGAATACGCTGCCAGAGCTCCTCGCGGCCGCTCGCATCTTTGGCGCTGAAGCCGATCACGGGAGCATGGGCGGCCCGGCGCAATCGTGCGAGCGCCGGCTTTCTGGCGGCGACCGCGATCTTGTCGAGTTTCGTCGCCACCCAGATGACGTCGATGGGCCTTCCTCCGCCCGGTGCGCCCGCTTGGCGCACGAAATCGACGAGCTGCGTTTCGTCGTCGCCCGGACCCCGGCGCACGTCGACGACGAGAACGATGGCGCGAAGGCTGACGCGATGGGCCAGGTACCGCTCGACCATGGCCTGCCACTGTCCTCGCTCGTGCCTGGAGCGCTGCGCCCAGCCGTAGCCTGGGAGATCCACCAGCCGGAGCGTCAGGCCGTCCGAGCAGCGCACCTGGAACATGTTCAATTGGCGCGTGCAGCCGGGGGTGCCGCTCGTCCGCGCAAGACCTCGGCGCTGCATCAGTGTGTTCAAAAGGCTCGATTTGCCCACGTTCGACCGACCGGCGAGCGCGACTTCCAAGAGTGTCGGCGGCGGCAGCGATCGCGCGTCAGTCGACCCCGCCTCGAACGAGGCGTCGACGACCGTCGTCGAGGGCTCTGCTCTCGGTTTCATCGGGGCGCGCCCGCCGACTTCGCCTTGCCGACGCGCAGCCGGCGTCGAGCCCCGCCGGCGATCTCGTCGAGCTCGGGGCTTCCCAGGGCCCACGCCGCCGAAATGAATATGATTGCGAAGAGCAGGACCCCGATCGACCCGGGAAGCACGCGCAGGATCGCGGTCGCCCCCGGGCCGCCAGGCGGCGGCGTCAGAAGGCGTGCGGCTCCCCAGCCGGCGACCGATGCGATGGCCGAGGCCGCGGTCGTGCGCCCGACGGACCGCGCGATGCGAGCGCCGCAGAGCGTACCCATGCGCCATCGGAGGGCGACGAGAAGAAGCCCCATTTGCACTGCGCTCGATCCCGCAACGGCCACGCTGATGCCGACATGGCCCATGGGGCCGCGAAGCCCGAGGGCAAGCCCGATGAATGCGCAGAGGTCGATCCCGCTGACGATCACGGGCGTTCGCGTATCACCGAGCGCGTAGAGCGCCGGGACAGTCTGGCGGACCGCTGCGACGGTCCAAATCGCCCCCCCCTGCCACATCAGCGCACGCGCGGTCTCGTGCGCTTCTCGGGCATGGAAAGCTCCTCGCTGGAACAGGGCGACGACAATCGGCTCCCCCAGGACCGAGAGCAGAGCGCTGGCGGGCAGCGCGATGAACAGCGCGAGAGTGATCCCGTGCGCCCAGGTCACCGAGAGCTCCCGAATCGCGCCCTTCGCTGCGAGGGTCGAGAGCGATGGAAGGGCTGCAGTCGAGAGCGCCATCACGAAGATGCCTTGCGGAAAGTCGCAAAGGCGCATCGCCCAGGAAAAGTAGCTCTGCGCGCCGCTTCCCAGGCCCGCCAGGAAGCGGCGAGAGAGCACGAGATCGATCGAATAGATGCCGATGCCGAGCGTCAGCGGCGCGATGCGGCGCAGCGCCCGGCGAACGTCGTCGTCGATGACGAACGCCGGCGCATCTGCGAATCCGATGGCCCGCAGAGCGGGCCATTGCGCCGAGACCTGAAGCAGACCGCCGCCGAGCGCTCCTACGCCGAGCGCGAGCACCGGGTCGACGCCCCTCGAAGCGAACAGATGGGGGAGCAGAAGGGCGGCGGCGAGCAACGCCACGTTGAGCAGTCCGGGGGCGAAGGCGGCAACGGCGAAACGCCGCTTTGCGTTCAGCGCAGCCATCCCGAGCGCAGCGGTGCCCATCAGCGCGATGTACGGAAAGATCATCCGCGTGAGTCTCGCCGTGCGCTCGAATTCGCCCGGACGCCCGCCGTAGGTACCCACGAACAGCTCGGTCAACGGACGCGCGAACGCCACGCCGAGGATCGTGACCGTGACGAGCGCGATGAGCGATATGCCCCGGACGCGCGCGAAGAAGCGGCGGGCTGCCTCATCGCCCTCGTTCGCGAGCTTCTCGGAAAGAATGGGAACCACCGTGCTGGCGATGGCGCCCTCGCCCAGCAGTTGACGCAGGGCGTTGGGAATGGTGAACGCCACCCACCAGGCGTCCGTCGCGTCTCGATCGAAGATCCCCGCCAGAGCGACGTCGCGCAGTAGCCCGAGCACCCTCGACGCAAGCGTTCCGGCGCCGACGATGGCGGCGCTGGCGACGAGCCGCCCGCGCTCGCTGGCTCCTTCCCGCTCCATCGCCCCATCGTGCGCCGCGGTCATCGCGCTCAGGGCCCGGGTACGGGATCGTCGGACACAGGCTCGTGCCCGGCGGGGCTGCAGACTGGGCAATGACAGAGCGCTCGCAAGTACTTGAACGAGTAGATGCCGCTCGCGTGCCCGTCGAACCACTTGAGTGAGATCGCGTACCCTCCGACGACTTCGATCTCGTCGAGCTCTTGCTGCGCATCGCTCGGCTGGACGAAGTGAATGTCCCCGGTGTGCCCCTGGCAGCCCGCGCACGGGCAATAGCCGCGCAGTATCGCGTGGGGATACACGCTCCGGTGTCCGTCCGCCCAATCGATCTCCGTCGAACGACCCCCCCGCGGCGAGCGGATGGCGACCGGTTTGAAGCGCGGATCCTTGCTCACGCCGGCTTCCTGCGCGCGGAGGCGATCGCGCTCCGCACGCGACCGAGGTCCACCAGACCCGAGACGGCGCCCGTGCGCGAGACGGCTTTTTTCCCCATTGCGTGGCCGACCCGAAGCGCGGTTTGCCATAGACCGGCATCGCTCCAGGCGGGTCGGCCGGGCACCGCTCCCCCCGAGACCAGCGTTGCGAGCGCCCCGGCGATGAATGCGTCACCGGCGCCCGTTGCGTCGACGCAGCGGGTGCGACTCGCCGCGACCTCGACCTCGCCGTGCGAGCCGACGGCCGATGCCGGCCCCGCCCCTCGCGTCAAGAGCCACGTCGCGCGGGGCGCATGGTCGCGAAGCCACTTCAGGCCCCCCGCTCGTCCCTGAACGGCTCGAAGATCGTCGCTGCTCGCTTTGACGACGGTTGCCCGGCGAGCGATCCGCGCGATCGCTTTGGTCATCGATACGCGATCGCGCCAGAGGTGTTCGCGCACGTTCAGGTCCAGAAATATGCGCGCTCCGGCGTCCTCGGCCACCTCGAGAAAACGGCCCGTCGCATTCGCGAGCTCCGGAGTGACGAGCGTGCTCGTTCCAACCAGCGCCCAAAGCGCGCGCCCCATCGCCGACGTGATGTGCTCGGAGCGAATGGCGAGATCGGCGGAGTCGTGACGGTAGAAGATGAAACTGGGCTCCCCACTCGAATCGCGGACGACGAATGCCAGACCGGTTCGGTTGGGCAATCGCTTCACGAAGCGCACGTCGACGCCGTCGGCGTCCAGATGTGCGATGAGCGCGTCGCCGAAGCGGTCGCGCCCAACGCCCCCGACCACGGCGACGCGGACACCCAGCCGGGCCAGGCCGGTGGCGACGTTGGCGGGCGCGCCGCCGAGGTGACGCCGGAAATCGCGTGCGATTGCTTCGCGCCGCCGAGAGCTCGAGCCGCCGCTCACGGGTCGCTCGAACATGTCCCAGAGAATCTCCCCGAAGCAGACGACTTCGACCATTCGGGTCTCAGCGCTCGAATCCTGCGTGAACGGCCATCGCCCGGTCGACGACGCCCAGCACGACCTGAGCCTCGGCGTCGCCCACGTCCCGAGCCCCCCCTGCTGCGAGAGCGCGCGCCGCGTCTCGAGCCGCCGGAGCGAGCACGGTGACCGCCCCTCCGCAAGACCGGCAGACGATGCCTCCGCGGGCGGGATCGAGGCAGGCCGCGCGGCCCTCGGGGCAGCGTCGACCGCAGCCGACGCATTGGTCGAGCTCGAGGCCGTAACCGACCGCGCTCAGCATCGCCAGTCCCGCGCGGGCCAGGGCATGTCTTGGCGCGGCATTCGCGTCGTCGAGCGCGTCGAGCAGCTCGACGAGCACGCGCCAGCCCTCCGGCTCCGGGGTGCGCGGAGGAAAGAGGTGGCGCGCCCACCGAAGTGCCGTCCCCGCCGCCTCGAGGGCGTCGAGACGGGATACAAGCGACGCCCGAAGACGCACGATGCTCGCCTCTTTGAGCGTTGCCAGTTCCGCGCCCCGGTCGTCGAGCAGAACGGCCACGCCGTGCACGGGCTCGAGCGCGCCGCCGATTCGACGGGAACCCCGTCGTGCGCCCCGAACGATGGCAGAGACCTTTCCCGCGCGCTCGGTCAGGAGCGTCGCGACGACGTCGCTCTCGCCGACGTCCACGGTGCGCAAGACGAGCGCGTCGCTCTCGAGCCGCGTCACACGAGCAGCATAGGCGCGCTTCGTCGCGCGTGCCGCTGCGATAGCTCCGTGGGCATATCGCGCCCGCGCGGCTTGAGGACGATCGACAAGGCCAGCGACAACAGGATGAGCATCAGGACGAACGCGATGGTTACACCGAACCGTCGCCCCTGGCCCTCTCGGGCCGCCTGAAGCGGCGTTTGGATCGGCAACGGCGTGACGTACGCGACGCGTCGGCTCGATGTGTAACGGGCCAGGATCTCGGCGGGCAGGAGGCCGAGGGCCTGCGCGTAGGCGCGCAGAAACCCCCGGACGAACACTTCGCCGGGCAACTCGTCGAACCGATCGGATTCGACTGCTTCGAGCGAAGCCGTAGGAATGCGCGTGACGCGCGACAGCTCGCTCAGGCTCATGCCTCGCGTTTCGCGTCGTTGCCTCAGGTACCGGCCGAGCGTTTCGGTCGTCATCCCCGACTTCGTTCTTTGATAGTCGACTTCGTCCTGCGCCGGCTGGGCGACCGGATCGGGCGCCGGCGGCCTGCTTCGCACGTCCGTCGGTTGCGTGGGCGTCATTGGATCCTCGCCAGCCCCTCTACACACCGTTTTCCCGTCGACGTCTCGGGAGAAAGGTCGCGGCACCGTTCCAGGTCGGTACGGGCATCGGCGAGCTTGCCGAGCTGCAACCTGACCTGAGCCCGTTCGCTCCACGCGTCCTGCAGACGACGGCATTCCTCCGCGTCGACGGAGATCGCGTTCGTGAAGCTCTGCTCCGCCGCCGGCAGGTCCCCCTTTTTCTCGTAGGCCATTCCCAGGCGGTAATGGCCGACGCAGAACCGAGGCTCCGTGATCGAATTTTTCAGCGACTCGATTCCTTGGTCTAGACGGCCGGCGCACACCTGCGCCCACCCCAAGTTGCCCCACGCGAGGTAGCTCGATTCGAACGCGGCATCCTTGGTCAGGGGCGTCAGCACGTCGATGGCCTCCGTACAGCGCCCTTCAAGAATGAAAATCTGTCCCAAGGTGTTTTTGGCCTCGCGGAAGTTTCCGTCCGCCGTCAAAGCGCGGTGCACGTACGTTTCGGCCTCGTTCAGGTGGCAGTCGGGGTCGCGCAGTTCCAGCTTGCCCGAGCAGAAGAAGAGATGAATCGTCGAAGCAAAGTAGAGGGCCTTCGCGTTCCGGTCGTTGACGGAGATGGCCTTGCGGACATGGTCGAGGGCAAGCCTCGGCTGACCGCGGAAGAAATAGTCCCGGGCCAGGTCGTATTCGGCTTCGCTTTGGCGCTCCGGGTTGGCTCCTGGTGATGCTGCGCTTCGGGGAGCGCAGCCGGTTCCGACGATGCTGATGAGGAGCGCGCGCCCGAAAAGGCAGGCTGCCGCCCCTCGTTTCAAAATCGCCACATGCTTCAGGCCCCGGGAATTACCTTAGAATCGGTTGCGAAGTCAACCGCGCCCGAACGCTCCCTGGAGCATCTGCGCACGGGGTATCGAGTGATCAGGTAAGTGGTCTGTCGTCGGCCGAAAGTCGTTACTATCGTCGCGAGAGGGATCGGCGGCGATGGGCAGAGCGGCCAGCGTTTCTCGGACCACCAAAGAGACGAGCATCGAAGTGACGCTCGATTTGGACGGGTCGGGTCGGTCGGACATCGAGACGCCTTTGCCCTTTCTGAGTCACATGATCGATCAGCTCGCGCGTCACGGGCTTCTCGACCTCACCGTGCGCGCGCAGGGTGACGTCGAGATCGACGGCCATCATACGACCGAAGACCTGGGCCTCGTCATCGGCCAGTGTGTCGCGAAAGCCGTTGGCGACAAGGTGGGCCTCGTTCGCTACGGGTGGGCCACCTTGCCGATGGACGAAGCACGCGTCACGTGCACCCTCGATCTGTCGGGCCGCACGCACTTCGTCTGGGAGGTCCCCCTTCCCCACGGATCGAAGCTCGGAACGTGGGACGTCGAGCTAGCGCCCGTGTTCTTCGATGCCTTTGCCCGTGGTGCACAGTGCAATTTGCATCTGGTCCTGCACCGCGGAGAGATCCTGCACCACATCGTGGAGGTGAGCTTCAAAGCGCTTGCGCGGGCGCTTCGCGAAGCACTTCGTGTGGAGCCGCGCGCAATCGGGGTGCCCTCCACGAAGGGGGCGCTCAGCGACTGACCGCTCGCACGCGGCGCGGATAATTGGGCCCGCGACGGCGGTCTGCGCCAGGATACGCGCCATGGATCAACGAAGGTCGGGCCTGCGCAGCGACGATCGACGCGTCAAACGCAGCAGGGATCGAAGAGAAGCGCTTCAATTTCTCGTCGAGACCGTCGCGGATCGGAACCGCGCCCGGGCGCTCGTGCTGCTCGACGGGGCAGGCCGGATCGTCGCCGGAATGGGGGGCCCGAACGAGGTGATGGGACTGGCCGCAACCGCCCGCGCGGTCGCAGAGCGCCGCGCTTCGGTCGAGCAGATCGAAACGGCGATCCGCGGAGGAGACGTTACCGCTCGCAGTCTCCCGACGCGCGAGGGCACGCTCTACCTGGCGGCCGTGAGCGATCGGATGAGCGGTGTCGGAACGGCGGTCCAGGCCGTCCGTCGGATCCTGCACGAGACGGCTCGCTCGTGAACCCGTCCCGCCACGCCGTCCACAGCGCCTGAGCCCGGCGCCCGGGCCGTCGAACGGGCGAAACCGCGCCGTTCATGACCCATCGAAGAAACGTGAGATGTTGCCCCTAAGTCTTCGGAACTAAAGGGGTGCGAAGGAGGGGACTTGAACCCCTATGCCAGTTACGGCGCTAGCACCTCAAGCTAGTGCGTCTGCCAATTCCGCCACCTTCGCGAACAGGCAGCGACCGTCTATACGGCGGCCTGCAGATCGTCAAGAGAAGCTCCACGCTGCGACCCGGAAGCTTTTACCAGCGCGCATGCACCGAGGTGCGGAAGTGACGGTCGTAGACGTCGCGAATGCGACGCATGAGCGTCTCGTCGAGCGCGGGCAGCGACGAGGCTGCCGCGTTTTCGACGGCCTGCGCCGGCGACTTGGCGCCGGGGATCGCGCACGTCACGGCCGGAAACATCAGAATCCAGCGAAGTGCGAGCTGGGTCAGCGTGACGCCGGCGGGGACGAGCCGCTTGAGCTCCTCCACGGCTCGGAGCCCGCTGGTGTAGTCGACGCCCGAAAACGTCTCCCCGACATCGAACGCCTGCCCGTGCCGATTGAAGGTGCGATGGTCGTCGTCGGCGAACTTCGTCTGCGCGCCGAGCTTGCCGGTGAGCAGTCCCGACGCGAGGGGGACGCGTGCGATGATTCCGACTCTGGCATCGCGGGCCAGTGCGAACAGGTCTTCGGCCGGCTTCAGGCGGAACATGTTGAAGATGATCTGGATGGACTGCACGTGCGGAAAGCGCAGCGCCGCCTTCGCCTCGTCGACGGTTTCGACCGAGACGCCGTAGAAGCGGATTTTGCCCTCGTGAACGAGCTCGTCGAGCGCTTCGAAGACCTCGGCGCGCGAGTAGACCGACGCCGGCGGGCAATGCAGCTGCAGCAGGTCGATCGTGGCCGGCTCCAGATTACGAAGGCTGCGCTCCACGAATCGGCGGAGGTTCGCGAGGGTGTACCCGTCGGCCTCGTGAGGGTTCAGCCTGCGACCCGCTTTGGTCGCGACGTAGAGCCTCTCGCGCCGCTCTCTCGTCAGTCGCCCGATCAGGCGCTCGCTTCTCCCGTCGCCATAGACGTCGGCGGTATCGAAGAAGTTGACCCCCGCGTCGACCGCAGCGTGCAGCGCGCGCATCGATTCGCCGTCATCGACGTCTCCCCACGTGCCCCCGATCGCCCAGGCCCCGAAGGAGATTTCCGAGATCTCGAACCCCGTTCGTCCCAGCGTGCGTCGATTCATCAATCCTCCAGCGGAGCGCGCCACGCGGCCGTGCCCGGTCGGGTCATGTCGGGATGCGTGCCGCGTTGACCAGCACGTTGACGATCTCGCCCACCTCGAACGGCTTGCGGACCCAGCGAATCGACTGGCCCTCCAGATCGTCGGGAAGTCCGGCTGCGCTGCCGCTGATGAGGACCACCACGGCATCCGGGGATCCCCGCCGAAGCGCATCGAGGGCCCCCCGTACGTCGTGCGCAATGGGCGACAGGTCGACGAGGGCGGCGTCGTGCTCCTCGGCCGATCGCGCGGCCAGCTCGGCGGCCGTTCGCACGACGACCACCTGGGCCCCTCGCGCGCCGAGGGCCGATTCGAGCAATGTGGCTACGTCGGCGTCGTCTTCGACAACGAGCACACGCGTTCCCGACAACACCGCGGGTCGGGGCGCCGACATGGGCGCCGGGGGAGGCTGGGCGCGCGGCCAGCGCAGTCGGAAACGAGCCCCTCGCGCGGGCTGATCCCTGTCGAGATCGAGGTCTCCGCCGGCGGCGCGGGCGATCGCCCTGGCGTGCTTCAACCCCACGCCCGCGCCTCCCTTGCGCTTCGATGAACCCTCGAAGATCTGCAGTGCATGGGAAGGTGCGACGCCGGGTCCTTCGTCCTGAACCAGGACACTGATCCCCGACACGTCGACATGGGGCTCGACGCTGACCGCCGTGCCCCGAGGCGCCCACGCGAGCGCGTTGAGAAGAAGGTTGGTGAGAACTTGTGCGACGTCGTTGGCGAGCGGCACACGTGCGCCCGGACAGCGACGGGTCGCGGTCAGCTTCACGCCGGCCCGTTGAGCCTCGACCGCCATCGCTTCGACGACGTCCGCGATGACCGAGTCGATGCCTTCCTCCGAGTCCTCCACGTCGGGATCCGCCCCAATGGCCCGCCTCGCCAGATCTCGCGCGGCACGGGCACGATGCTCGACGATGGCGAGCGCGCGATCGAGCTGCTCTCCGGAGCTGCGGCCTGCGCGTGCCTCGCCCACCCACCCGAGCAGGACGGTCAACGCGTTCGATACGTCGTGCAGCGCACCGGTGACGTCCTGATGTGGGTCGCCCGGAGGCACATCGCTCCACCTGTTCGTTCGGCCGGGACCGTCCTGCTGCACATCGGGAAGCTACGACATCTGCCTCGTCTGGTCACGTCTCGGAACACGACGCCTACCGGGCAGAATGGCGGACGGCTCAGTCGAGGGCCGTGGCTCCGTCCCCCGTCTCCGCGGCGAGCACCGACAGTGCCTTACGCGCACCTTCGATGGTGATATCGCGGGCTTCGACGATCATCGCCGCGATTCTTTCGACCTGGCTTCCGGTCGCACCGGCCGCGAGCGCGACCGATCGCGCGTGCAGGCCCATATGACCACGCTGGATTCCATCCGTGGCGAGCGCCCGTACCGCCGCGAGGTTCGATGCAAGACCCACCGACGCGGCGATGGCAGCCAGCTGCTGTGCGTCCTTCGTTCCGAGCACTCGGAGCGACAAGCGCGCAGCCGGATGAACCCGCAGGGTGCCGCCGACGGTTCCGAGCGCCAGCGGCATCTCCAGTCGCCCCTCGAGCATCTGGCCGTCTCGCCGCCACGTGGCGAGCGGTCTGTACTGGCCCGTTCGCGACGCGAACGCATGCGCGCCCGCCTCGACGGCGCGCCAATCGTTGCCGGTCGCGATCACCACGGCATCGACGCCGTTCATGATTCCTTTGTTGTGCGTCGCCGCGCGATAGGGGTCGAGCTCGGCGAACCGCGACGCGCGGACGATGCCGTCGATCACCTCGGTGCCCGTCATGTCGTCGGTCGTCAGGGCGTCCGCCGGTACCTGGCACCGTACGCGGACACAGCGCCGATCGCAGAGGTTCGACAGGATCCGCAGCCCCACCCGCCCACCCGCGATGGTGGCGATCTCGTCGGCGACGGCCTCCGCCGCGCTGTTCACGAGATTCGCACCCATCGCGTCCTGGCAGTCGATGATGATGTGCACGACCACCATGTCGTGCGCGAGGATCCGGGTCTCGATCTCGCGAGCACCGCCGCCCCGCGCCAGAAGGCCGGGCACCGAGCGGTTGGCCAGCTCGACGATGGCCTCCGACCGCTCGGAGATGCGGCGCTCCGCTTCTCGGGCGTCGGTTTCCACGATCTGCACCTGGGCGATCATCAGCGGCGGGTCGGTTTCCGCGGCGAAGCCGCCGCCGGCCCGAACCATTTTGGCCGCGTTCGACGCGGCCGCGACGACGCTCGGCTCTTCGATGACCATGGGGACGACGTAGTCGTGCCCGTTGACCCGGACGTTGAGGGTGACACCGTACGGCAGGGCGTACGTTCCGAGGACGTTTTCGACGAACTTGTCGGCCGTCTCGGAGTCCAGCCCCCCGGCGTCGAGAGCCCTCTCGATGTCATGGGGATCGGCGCCTGTCACTTCACCGACCAGAACGCGCCGTTCGTGAACGGTGACTTTGTAGAAGCCGGGCAATCGCGAGGTTCGCGCCATTTCAATGCCTCCCAGGGTGAAGCGCTTCGCGACGGACGCCGCCGCGATCGATGGAAATCGCGAGTGAAGAGAGACCGAGAGTTTCCGCGCGCGCCTCGAAATGCTGCGACGGAGCCGATTCTCCGAGCCATACCGCCACGTCGCCGCCCCCCGCGCCCGAGGGGATGAAGGCGGCGTCCTCCGATTCGGCGAGCTTCGCGAGCTCGGCGCAAGCCTCGGGAACGATGGGTGCGTCGGCCATGGCCCCGAGCCCCGCAAGGAGCTCCGAGTAGGCTCGGGCGCAGCGCACGAACTCGCCGGCACCGCTCCGCATCGCTGCCGCGGCGGCCACGGCGGCCGAAAACAGGGCTGCGTCCAACCGCGCCATGTCTTGCGTCGCCTGGAGACGGGCCGCGCGGACGCGCGCGAGCAGATCGCTCGTGCGAGCGCTCTGGCCCATGAAGAACGCCGCCATGACGAGGTCGTGTGGCCATTCGACGGTCTCGATGGCGGCATCGGGTCCATCGAGCGTGTAGCGGATGACTCCGCCGTATACGCTCGCTGCGACGTCCACACCGCTGCCGCCGCTCTGGGCGCGGGCGTGCGCCGTCCGAGCGAAACGAAACAGCCCGTCGCGAACCTTTGGATCGCGGATGTCTTCGCCCCGATCCAGCGCCGAAGCACCGAGGGCTGCCACGAGGGCCGCAGCGCTGGAGCCCAGGCCCAGCTTTCGACCGTATCCGTTCTGAAGCATCGCCACGTCGACGTCGGGGGCTCCGCGGTCCCCGAACGCCGCCTGCACCTCCGGCGATGGCGTTGCGGCGAGACGATCGGTGTCGGCGAGGGCATAGCGATTCACGGCGGCGGCGATTGCCGGAGCCCCCTGGAGGACCGCGTACGCGCCCGTCAGTACCAGCTTGCCGGGCGCCATCGCTCTCATGCAGCCGCCCCGGCGTCATCGAGGAGCGCGGCGGCGGTCCCGGTCCGGCTCTGGATGATCCGCCGGACCCCGGGCACCGCGGCCATGGCCTCGGTGGCGCACGCCGCGTCGTCCGGTCGAACGAGGACCTTGACGTGGGGCCCCGCATCGATCGTCGCATAAGCCTCGATCCCCCGCGCCCGGAGCGCGTGCACCGCCGAGAGCGCCTCGAGGGTCGCCGCCGTCCAATACAGTACGCCGGCCGCCATTGCGCTCGCATGCATCGCCAGCGCGCTCGCTTCAGCGAGCTGTCCGACAGCGGAAAAGTCGCGCGCCAGCAGCGCCTCGCGCAACCTTTCGTGCAGCCTTGGCGCGGCCTCGAGCCACGCGCTCGCATAGGGGCTCCGCTCCATCGTGGCGCGCATTCCGGCCGTCGAGCCGATGGCCTTGGCATTCTCGGTGGTGATGCAGACGAGGACGGCGAGCGGCAAGTGCTCCGGCGGCGCAAGCGGCCGTGCGGCGAGGAAGTCGACCTCTCGTGGAGCCACCGGGCCGGCGTCGAGCTCGACGAATCCGCCGAACACGCTGCGTGCCGCGCTCGCCGAGCTGCGCCGTGCGAGGTCGCTGACGCGCTCGGCGTCCCAGTCGAGGCCCGCCGCGCGCACGGCACACAGCGCCAGCGCTGCAAAACCCGACGCGCTCGAAGCAAGGCCCCCCGCGGTTGGAAAATCGTTGCGAGTGACGACCTCGGCCCGCCGTGATTCCCCGGACGCGCTCCGGACCCGGTCGAGCAGCTCGACGACCCGCACGCGCTCTCGGGGCTCCGCAGCACGGCCATCGAGGACGACCCGATCCTCGGGCACGCGATGGTCGAACCTCACGTGCGTCCGGGTCGCGAGTCCTCCGAGGGTGACGGAAAGGCTGGGAACGGCCGGAAAATTGCCGCAGCCTTCACGCTTGCCCCAGTACTTCGAGAGCGCCACGTTTGGATGAGCGATGGCGAGCGCCGCGCTCATGGCGTCGTCTCGGTCTTTCGATTGTCGGGGTCGTGCGCCCGCAATTCGGCGGTGACCTGGGTTGAAAATCCTTGAAATCCCGCATCGTTCCACGATCTCAGGACGGCTTCGGCGACGGACTGCGTTGGCACGAGCGCGACGACACTGCCTCCGCCACCCGCTCCGGTCAACTTCGCACCGAGGGCGCCGGCGTCGCGCGCGAGCGCGCAGAGGCGCTCGATCTCGGGCGTCGACACGAAGAGCGCTCCGAGCAGTGATTGATTCAGGTCCATCAATCGGCCGAGCGCTGCGCGATCTCCGGCCTCGAGCGCTGCGCGGGCGGCATTGACGAGCACGCGGACGCCCTCGAATGCCTCCTCCACCGTTTCGGGCTTTCGCGCGCGCAGACGGGCAACGGCTTCGACCATGGATTTTGTGCTCGACGCCATCCCAGTGTTTCCCACGCAAAGATGGAGGGCGCCCCGCGCGCGCACGGGTTCGAGACCCGAGCCTCGACGGAAGAGGACGCAACCCCCGCGGGTTGCGACGGCGGCATCCACGCCGCTGGGATTGCCGTGGAAGATGCGCTCCCAGGCCATGGCGCGATCCTGAATCGCTGCCTGCCCCAGCCGGGGCTCGAGCGCGCGCGCGATGGCGACCCCCATCGCCGCCGAGCATCCGAGGCCGCCGCCCGGCGGCAGGTCGGCATCGACATCCACTGCGTGAGGCCCGAGCGAAGGCGACGAGGTGCGCGCGGAATCGAGCAAGGCGCGAAATGCGCGCGCCAGATCGTGCTGGTCGTCGTTCTCGCGAACGTTGATGTTCCAGCCTTGCACGTGAAGCCGACTGGGCTCGCTCTCGAGCGCGACTGCACGCGCGCGCGCGCCTCTGTCGATGCCGACCGCGATGGCAGGAATGCCGTACACGACGGCGTGCTCTCCGAGCAGGATCACCTTGCCGCATGCATATCCGACGCCGCTCATCATGCCTGCCTGTTGGTTAGGGCGTGTGCTGCGCTCGCGAGGAGGGCCCGTCCCGCCGCCGTGAGCTGGGTCTGCTCGAGCGCCGCGTGCGCCTCGCCGACCAGTACGGCGATTCGGTTCTCGATCCGCGCCCGCACGCCGGAGCTTTCGAGGAGGGCCGTCGCCACTTGCACGTCTCGTGCAGGCGCATCGCGTCGTCCGAGCACACGGCCGAGCTCCTGGGTCAGGCCCTCGGACATCGCTTCGATGACCACGGCCGTACGCTTGCCCGCGCGGAGATCGCTTCCCGCAGGCTTGCCCATTGCTTCCGCGCTGCCGAACACGCCGAGCAGGTCGTCACGGAGCTGAAAGGCCACTCCGAGCGGTTCGGCGAACTCGGTCAGTCCGGAGACCTGCGCATCGGTCGCGCCCGCAAGCCGGGCGCCGACGACGACGGGACCCCGCACCGTATAGCTCGACGCCTTGAGCCGGTGCATCGTCTCGAGGTCTTTTGCGTCGCGGGCGTGACCGCCGACGTCGAGCACCTGTCCTTCGACGACCTCTTCCTCCACTCTCGCAAGCTCGGCGGCGGCGAGCACCAGACGATCCCGCGACACCGGCACCTCGAGGATCGCCCGACGAGACCATGCGGCCGCCAGATCTCCGGCCAGGATCGCCATGGCGTCCGCGCGGGTCTCGTCGAAACGAGCGCGCATCATCGCCGGCACGCTGGGGCCGCCGCGTCGTACGTCGTCGCCGTCCATCCAGTCGTCGTGAACGAGCAGATACGTCTGGAGAAGCTCCATCGCGACGCCGGCGTCTACGACTCTCTCCACGCCTCCCTCGCCGCCACAGGCTTCGTAGGCGGCGCCAAGCAAGGCCGCCCTCAGGCGCTTTCCGCCGCGCAGCGCAAGCTGCTGGACGGAGATCGCGACCGCCTCCACGTCGGCGCCGCGGCTGCGGGCGTCGCCGAGCCGGCCGTCGAGCCACTCGCCGAGCCGGTGCTCGATCGTCGGCCGGACCCGAGCGACGAAGTCGCCGAAGTCCGCCGTCGACTTCGGTTCGCCCGAGGTCGCGATGCGATGCGACGCGCGCGTCCCGTTCGAATCTGAACCCGGTGGGGTCATCGCGCGCGCCGAGCCTAGGGGCGTCCGCCTCCGTCGTCAACCTTCCGAATCCCCTAATTCAGACGAAGGAACGGGTACTTTCACGTTTCGTTGAACGAAGAACTCGCCACGCGACGCGCGCGTCCTTCCGACTGGAGCGCGCGCGACGAGATCGTCGAGCTGCACTACGATTGGCTCTCGATGAGCAGCATCGGTCAGCGCAAGGCGGATCATCTGACCATTTGCGCGGAAGAGGACGTCGGGTTTCGAAACGCCTCGACCCTCCTGGAGTGCGTTCGACTCGTGCACGATGCCTTGCCGGATCTGAGGGTCGACGAGGTCGACCTGTCCGTCACGATCTTGGGCAAGCGGCTGAGTGCCCCGATCGTCATCGCATCGATGACCGGCGGCACCGACGAAGCAGGTCGAATCAATCGCGAGCTGGCAAGCATCGCCGAGGAGCGTGGGTTGGGCTTCGGTTTGGGCAGTCAACGTGCGATGCATGCGCGTCCCGCCACGAGCCCTACGTTTCGCATTCGCGAGGTGGCCCCGACTGCACTCGTGCTCGGGAACCTGGGTGTCGTTCAGGCGCGATCGATGACGACCGCCCAGATCCGTGCGCTCGTCGAGGGCGTCGGCGCCGACGCGCTTTGCCTGCATCTCAATCCGGCGATGGAGCTCGTCCAGCCCGGCGGCGATCGGGATTTCACCTTCGGGCTGGACACGATCGCGCGTCTGGTCCGGGAGCTCGGGATCCCGATCGTCGTCAAGGAGACGGGGTGCGGTATCTCCCGCGCGGTTGCGACGCGGCTGCGATCGGTCGGAGTCGCGCACGTCGACGTCTCCGGTGCCGGAGGAACGTCGTGGGTCGGCGTGGAAACGAAGCGCGCGGAGTCCGCGGGCGACGAAGCGTCTCGAAGTCTTGGTGAGGTATTCTGGGACTGGGGAATACCGACGGCGGCCTCGATTGCTCTCGTCGCTCCGCTCGGATTCGAGACGATCATCGCCACGGGCGGAGTCGGGGGTGGCCTCGACGTCGCGCGTGCTGTCGCCCTCGGGGCCAGCGCCGCCGGATTGGCCCGACCGGTTCTGCGTGCCCTGAGCTCCGGGGGCCGCGAGGGCTGCATCGCCTTTCTGAGGCGCGTCGAGAGCGAGCTGCGCGCGGCGATGCTGCTCACAGGGAGCCGGGACGTGGGCCGGTTGCGCACCGCTCCGCGCGTATTGAGGGGTGAGTTGACGAGCTGGATCGAGCAGCTCGGCTCGTCTGGAAACGGTGATAGTCTGATTCCATGACGGAGAAAAAGGCTCCCGGCACGAGCGGAAGCGATCGCCCTCGCGAGGAGGTGACGGGAGAGCTTAAGGAGAAACGTGACGCATTCCTGCACACGTTCTTCCGTCGGGGCGCGGAGCTGACGGAGGAGCTGGTCGGCGAAAACAGGCGTTTGCGGGAACAGCTGGGCGAGCTGGAGAAGGACAATGCCGCGCTGAAGACACACCTCGCCAGCGACGCGGCCATACGGGATCTGCTCAAGAAAATCGAGGAGCTCGAGCGCGAGAAGGCGCGACTGCTGTCGACCGTGCATGCCCAAGCCGAGATCACCAATCGCTTCGCCGAGATCGAATCAGAGCTCGAGAGCTTTGCCAACCTGTACGTCGCGAGCTTCCAGATCCATTCTTCGCTACGCGTCCGGACCGCCGTACGCCACATCCGCGAATTGCTCGTTCAGCTTGTCGGGGCGCGACGCCTCGCGATTTACTTCGTCGACGAAGGGGACAAGCACCTCTCGCCGATCGCAGCCGACGGCGTGGATGTCGCGACGGTCCCCGTCATCGACTTGCGCGAAGCGGCGGCGCCTGCCTCCGCCGAGGCGATCGTCGAGCGAACCTATCTGACCGGCGTCCCGCACCTGGCCGACACGGACCCCATCGCTTCGCCGGCCGCCTGCATCCCCCTGCAGCTCGAGAACCGCACGGTGGGGGTGATCGTCGTTTATTCGCTTCTCGAGCACAAGAAGCGCTTCGTCGCCGTGGATCGAGAGCTCTTCAAGCTGCTCGGCGCCCACGCGGGAGGAACGATCGTATCGGCCTATCTTTGGGGTCAAGCGGGCGGTCGCAGCCCGTCCGCGGCAGCGCTTCGAGAGCTGTGCGCCTAGTCGCCGTCCGTCTCCCTCCCCGTCTCCCTCCCTCCGCCATCAACGATGCTCGTTTGGACCATTGAATCAGGAACTTCGGGATGAATGCCCAATACTCGTGCCTGGTCGTCGAAGATTCACCGATGATGCGTCAACTGCTCGTCGTCGCCTTGTCGCGTTTGAAAAATCTCCACGTCACGGAAGCCGACGACGGGGTGGACGGTCTGCGCAAGCTTGCCACCGGCAAGTTCGACATCATCCTGACCGACATCAACATGCCGATCATGGACGGTCTGAAGCTCGTGAAGCGCGTCCGGAGCGACCCGACACACAAGAACGTGCCCATCGTCGTCATCACGACGGAAGGTTCGAACGAGGATCGGCAGCGCGCGCTGCAGCTCGGGGCGAACGCATACATCACCAAGCCTATCCAGGCTCCGCAGGTCATCGCGAAGGTGCGCGAGCTTCTCAGGATCGAGGCGTGACGCGCATCAAGATTTGCGGTGTCACCTCGATCGAGCAGGCCATCGGATGCGTCGAGCGTGGCGCGGACGCAATCGGCGTGAACTTCGTCCCGTCCAGCCCTCGTTGCGTGGACATCCCCTCTGCAAAAGCGATCGCTCTTGCCGTAGGCTCGCGCGCTCTGGTCGTCGCCGTGGTAGCCGATATGACGGTCGAGGCGATGCAGCTCTTGCGGAGCGAGACCGGCGCCGGTTGCCTGCAGCTCCACGGAAACGAGACGCCCGCTGCCGTTTCGCCGCTCCTCCCCCATGCATACAAGGCGATTCGTGTGGCGACGGCCGAGGACGTTGAAGCCGCGCAGACGATGCCCGGAGATTACGTCATGGTCGACGCGAATGTCGCGGGAACGTTGGGCGGAACCGGCCGCACCTTCGATTGGTCACTCGTGACCGGTCTTGCCCGTCGGCGACGCTTGGTGCTGGCCGGGGGCCTGACCTCCGGGAACGTTGCGTCGGCGATCGCGATTGTCCGGCCCTGGTGCGTCGACGTCTCCAGCGGCGTCGAGAGCTCCGCGGGTGTCAAGGACCTCGCGAAAGTCGAGGACTTCGTCAGGTCCGTGCGCAGCGCGGGCTGAGCCCGGCTCACGCGTCCGTGGCCCCCGGATCGCCTTCGGCCCATCGAAGGGTCGTCCGGTCGATGATAGCCGCCGCGAGATTCGGGACTCTGTCCATTCCCTCCAGCAGAACGTCGGCGGGGGTGCGCCCTGCCCCCGCGAGCCCGCGCATGCGTGCGAGGTGCACTCGCTCGTCCTTGCCCCCGGCGGCATCGACGATACCTCGTCGTTCGAGGCCGCCTTCGGCGATCGCGATGAGCCGCTGCGCGATCTCGGCCAGCGGGCGGCCGCGGAAAGTCGAACGCAAGCCATCGCGCCAGGCCCGCCTCCGCAGCTCTTCGACTTCGTCGAACGACCAGCCGTCGATCAGGTCTTCGGCTTCCGACATCGCGCGGTCGTCGTAAAACACACCCGTCCACAGGGCCGGAAGCGCGCACGCCATGTCGGTCGATTGGACGTCTGCGCTTCGCAGCTCGATGGTGCGCTTCAGACGGACCTCGGGAAAAAGGGTGTTCAGGTGCACGGTCCAGTCGTCCATCGTCGCGAAGTGACCTTCGAACCCGTTCTTCAAGAAATCCCGAAACGTCTGTCCGGTGTTCGCGATCGCGTGACCCCCTCTCATCAAGAGGAACATCGGCACGTCCAGCGCCCATTCGACGTAGTCCTCGAACGAGGCATGCGTCTTCCAGAGAGGCCGTACCAGGCCGGTGCGATCGGGATCCACGTCCAGCCATACACGCCCTCGATACGTCAGGCCCCCGTGAGGCTTTCCTTCTTTCCACGGGCTGTTGGCGAACATCGCCATGGTCGTCGGCGCAAGCGCGAGCCCGACTCGCATCTTCCGCATCGCGTCGACCTCGCTCGCATAGTCGAGATTGACCTGCACCGTACAGGTTCGAAGCATCATGTCGAGCGCGTGCGAGCCGCGGGTGGGTAGATATTCGCGCATCACCCGGTACCGCTGTTTCGGCACCCACTGAAACTCTTCGCGCCGGCTGAATGGGTGGAAGCCCACACCCAACCATCGGATGCCGAGCGCACGAGAAAGTGGGCCGAGCTCCCGCATGTGCGCGCGTAACTCCGCGCAGACTTCATGGATATTGCGCGCCTGCGCTCCGGAAAGCTCGAGCTGCGCGCCGGGCTCCAGGGTGATGGCTTGCTCTCCGCGCTCCAGGGCCACGACGGGTCCGGCCGGGTGCTCGTGCTCGGGCGTCCAACCGAACCGAGCGCGCAGCTCGGAGAAGACCCGAAGGATGCTTCGCTCACCCTCGTAAGGGAGAGGTTTCCCGCTGCCCTCCAGGATGCCGAATTTTTCCATCTCCGGCCCGATACGCCACCGCTGCCGCGGTTTGCACGCGTCGACGAACGGGACGAGCAGGTCGTCATGTCGCCTGAGTGGCTGCATGTCTCGGGTATTTGTCGTCACGGCGTCGGCTCGCAGAAGGCGCGCGGTTCACGTTCGATGCCATCCGACGGCGCGCGGTGTCGCCATAGCTCAGCCCGGACTTGGTGCGAACGGAAATCGATCTCAAGCAGGAAGCACGCGGGCTCCATCGTCGCGCGCTCGCGGCCTGGCGGTGCGCTTGCGGTCGACCAACCGAACCCGTCGTACGAAAAGATCGAGAAGGAAGAGCACGATCGCCGAGGCGACGAATCGCGGCCAGATGTCCTCATGATACGGGATCGCCTCTCCGTCCGGATCGAATACGGCCGGGGTTGACGGATCCAACCAACCCCCCGTCGCCCGCACGGCATGATCGAGCGTGGCTACGTCCGGACTGATGGCGAGGTACTCCCGGGGGTACGGGTTCGTCACGTGTCCGAAGCTCTCGGCCACGGTCATCGTCTTGGCATTGCCGCTCGCGTCTTCGATAGCTTCGTCGAGCGATGCATGCAGCAGAAATGAGCCGAAATGATCGATCGGAAAATTCGCCTCGTAGCGGCCGGGAGCCGTCTGTCGCATGGGCACCTTGTGGGTCTCGCCGCCGGACTGCTGTCCGGAGATGACGAGCCAGCCCGTCAGGCCGTTCTGGAAGCGATCGTCGGCGCCGATGGCATCGAGCGCCGCACGGACGTTTCCCGTGGCCGGATCGATCTCCGCCTTCATGTCGAACACCTGACGTTTCTTCTGCCGCATGTGCTCCCGGACGAGCTGTCCCCAGAATGGCCCCCACTGAGGCCATCGCGTCCACTCGAATGCCCAGAGGTTCTTGACGTCGCTGGTCCATGCGATTGCCGAGCCCAGACCGACGTGCCATCGCGCGAGAATCGGTTCACCGAGCTCACTCTCGAGGATCTCCTGCGCCGGCGCAGGCTTCAGCTTCGTCGCGACATACCCGTGGAGGAACGGCGCGGCGGCCAGGTCCACTCCCCTCAGGAAGTCCGCGGGGGCGACGACCCGAGGCTGAAAGTATTCCTCGACGGCTGCCGAGCGACTGACCATCTCGGTTTCGCGCGTGAAGATACGCGGCAACGACTGCGGATCGGACACCTTGTAGAAACGGCCGCCGCCGGTTTCGGAGATCGAACGGAGCAGGGCTTCGTCGACGCCGCCGCCGAGCCCCACCGTGGTCACCGTGATCTCTTCGGCTGACATCGCTTGAACGAGGTCACGTATCCCGTTCTGCGGCGCTTGTCCGTCGGTCAGGAGGACGACGTGTTTGCGTTTTGCCCGCGTCGTGGATAGCGCCTGATAGGCCGCGTCCAGCGCAGGAAATATCTCGGTTCCGCCGCCGGCCTGAATGCGCGCGATGTCGCTCTGGATCCGCGCGCGCTGCTTTGCTGCCGTCATCCGCACGATCCGCGTCGGCTGCGAGTCGAACGCGATCACCTCCAGCAGATCGTCTGCAGCGAGCACGTCGGCAGTGGCCTTGGCCGCCTGCTTGGCCATCTCGAGGGGTAGACCGGTCATCGATCCCGAACGATCGATGACGAGCGCCATGGCTACCTCGGGCTCGTCGCGACGCTTCTCGGCATCCATGCGAACGGGCAGAATTCGCTCGATCGTCGTGTGGCTCCAGCCGCCCAGCCCGTAGCCGTTCTCGCCGCCGGCAAAAAGGAATCCGCCGCCGAGGTCACGAACGTACTGCTCGATGGTCTCCTGCTGAGCGAGCGACACCCTCTCGGCGGGCATGTCGCTGAGGACGATGAAGTCGTATCGTTCTGCCTCGCGCAGCGACGTCGGCAGGGGGTCGAACGTGTCGACGTTCAGCTGCTGTGCGCTCATGGCCGCCGCCAGATAGGAGGCGTGGGCCGGGTTCCCGTCGACGTACAAGACGACCGGCATGCCGATGACTGCAGCGACGGCGGTTGCGCGATTGTTCTCGCGGAAGTGGTCTTGCGTCGCGTCGCTCGCCTCCAGCGAGTACGTGACTTCGCCCGGCACCGCTGCACGGCTCTTGAACGAAACGTCGTTATCGCCAGCCTCCAAGTCGACGACCTTGATGCCCTCGAGCCCGTTGACCAGGTCGCCCTGTTTGAGCGTCAAGGTCACTCGTTGAGGCACGCTCGAGAAAACATCCGCATGGATGTCGAACGTCTCCTGCTCGTGGACCTTGTCCGGAATCCGCAGGTCCCGCACGGCCACCTCACCGGGGACGGGTCGCTTCGTCGGCACGGCGAACAATCTCACGCCGAAGCGCTTCGCTCGGTTCGCCTCGGCCAGGAGGTCACCGTCGGTCTGGACGCCGTCGGAGAGGACGACTGCATGCCGCAGGTATCCTTCCGGGAACAGGCCGTAGGCGAGCTGCAGCGCGCTCGCGATGTCCGTCGCCGCTCCGAGACCGGGACCGTGGCGCTCGATGACCGGAGCCGAGGAACCGATGGGCACGACGCGCGGGCGCTTCGCGAAGGTGACCACACGGACCAGATCGTCCTTCGGTTTGGCCTCGAACGCTCCTCGGATCTCGCCGCGCGCGTCGTCCAAGGCAGCGTCGGAAATGCTGTCGCTCACGTCGACGAGATAGACCGTGCACACCTTCTGCGTCGTTGCCGTTCGCGCGACCCGCGCAAGCGCGAGCGCGAGAGCGAACACGAAGGCGATCCGCAGGAGAACGGAGATCGCTCGCTGGGTTGCGGGAAGGTCCGCCAAGCTCCGACCGACGACCAGCACGAAGTAGGGCGCGAGGAGCGCAATGCCGAGCATTCTTGGCGCCAGCAGCTCGTACTGGATGCCCCCATGCGTCCACGCGATCGTGGCTCCCGCGCGCCAGACGTACCGCAGGTACGCCCACGCTCCGACGCAGGCCGCGCTCAGCACTGCGCCGGCGAGGAGCGCGCCGCCTGCGCCGCGCAGCGACAGCCGGCTCATACCGTGACCCGCCTGTGGTAGGTGGCCCACTCCAGGGCGGTCAACGCGGCCGCGGCGAGAAGAAGGATCACCCAGATGTTTCGCCGAACGCCGGCCCCACGGCTCACGACCGGGGCCGCCGGTAGCCCGTCGACGACGAGTTGCGCCCGCGGCGTGATCGCGCTTTCGCTCGCATCCAGCATGTTGGCAGCAAACGACGTGTGGATGCTGCCGTCAGGCATGGCGCTCGGCCCACCGGAGGTCGTCGTCAGGTCGTAAAAGCCCGCTTGCTCGCCGAGCATGACGGCACGCCCCTCGTGCACCGCCGTCGATTGGACCGAGCCGTCCGGCAGCTTGAGCAGGGCGCGATCGGCTCCAGGGCTGACGGGAACGCGCCAGACGTCGCCGGTTCGATAGCTCGAAATGTACTGAGCATCCTCGTCGACGAACCAGCCAATCGTGTCGATGACGAAGAGAGGCCACGCCGGCCGCAGCGGCAGATCGCTGTCTCTCACGTCGAAACCCATCGCGAGGAACCGGTGTCCGCCCCGCGTTCCCGCCACGAGGATCGGCGATGCTCCGCCGTCGGAGGCGCCCAGGACCTTGTCGCCGTTCTCCGGGACCAGCGCGTGCCCGACGGACACGTTCACGTCGTCCAGAGCGAGGAAACGAAGCGCCGGATGCTTCCTGTCGATCTTGTCGAATCCCGGAGCTTTCAGCTCGCGTCCGACCTTCACCGGCGAGCCTGGTCCCGTCGGATCCAGGTAGAGCGCGTTGGTGGGCGGCGGCTGCGCCGGTGTGACGCGATCGAAGATGACGACGTCCCAGCCGCCCCTCCCGACCGCGTCGACGTAGGCCGCGGGCGCCACGTCCGTCACGTCCAGGTACTCGTCGAGCAGCAGCGCCGCCTCGAGGTAGGTATCTCCTTCGGTCACCACGAGCACCTTCGCGCGTCGCCTCTCGGGCAGCAGTGCGAACGCATGATCGTCGACTGCGAGTTCGTCGTGCGTGCCGTCGACCCTGGCGATCTTTGCCTCCAGCGTGCGGCTCGCGCCGGACAGCTGCGGATAGAATCGCGGGAGTCGCTCCGCGGGCTTCAGACGCAGCTTCGTCAGATCGACCAGCGCGCCGTCTCCCAGGAGCTGCAGCTCGACGTCTTCCACGGCCGGGCCGGTATTCGTGATTTCGAGCATCACTTCGTAGCGGCTCTTGTCGAGCGGGTACCGGCGGACGGAGAACTCGGTGATGCCGACGTTGTTCCCCTCTTTGCCGATCTTCAGGTAGCTCAGCTTCGCGTCGCCGAGGTGGACGCCGCCCGAAGAGTCCTCGGCCGGCCCCAGCGCGCCGTCCGAGACGACGACGATTTCGGGGCGGGCGGATCCTCGCAGCACGTCCGTCGCGAATCGAAGAGCGCGAGGGAAATCGGCGCGCGCGTCGGTGGGACGTATCGCTTCAATTTGGCGCTCGAGAGCGACGGTGTCCGCCGTCATGGGCCCGAGCGGCGTGACCATTGCGTCCATCTGGGCCACGAGCATCTCATCGGCCGCGCCCAGCCCCTCGACGATCTTCTTGACCTCGTCCCTGGCTGCCGCCAGGCGTGTCGGTCGCACGTCCGTGGCCTGCATCGACGCGCTCGCATCGACGAGAACGACCATCGTCCGGCCCTGCAGAAGGCTTTCGGACGGGCGCGGGTCTCCGAGCGCGAGGACCAAAAGCGCGAGAAGAGCGAGCTGTAGCAGCAGCGACAGGACGCGCTTCAATCTCGCGAAGAGCGTCGTTGTCTCCTTGTCACGGAGGATCCGCTGCCAGAGCAACGAGAACGGCACCACGACGACGCGGCGTCGCAGCTTGAGCAGGTAGAGGACGCCGACGCCGAGGGCCGCCGCTCCGAAGAGGAGAGCGAGCTGCGCCAGCGGGAGACCGGCGAAGATCATCGCAGAAATCCTCCGCGTCGCAGGACGCGCAGGATGAGCTCCTCGAATGGTATCGCGACGTCGGCGGCCGCGTACTGGACCTGGCGAGTCGCACAGAAGCGCTCGACCTCGGCCAGGTGCTCCGCGTACGCTTGTGCGTACCGCTCGAGGACTTTGGCGGTCACCGTGACCTCGCGCTCTTCGCCGGTTTCGCAGTCGTAGACGAGGACGTCGCCGCGGAGCTTCGGGCGGGCTTCGGCCGCGTCGACGACGTGGACGACGAAGGGGTCGAACTTGTTGTAGCGTAGAACGTTGATTCCCCTCTCGAATCCCCGGGGGTCGTAAAGATCGCTCACGAGTACGGCGAGACCTCGCCGCTTGTTCTGTGCGACGAACATCTTCATCGCGTCTTCGAGATCGGTGACGCCCTCCGGGCGGACGTCGCGCAGAAATCGCAATGCCTTGAAGATCCGCGCCTTGCCGCGAGTCTCCGGCATTCGATCCATCACGCGATCGTTGGTCGTCACGATACTCACTCGATCGAGGTTCGCGAGCGCCACGTACGCGAGGGCCGCCACGACCTTCTTCGCGTAGGCCATCTTCCGTCCGCCGCTCTCTCTCGTCGAGGTTCCGCTCGACGGTCCGCCGAATTGCATGGAAGAGCTGGCGTCCAGGATGAAGTAGATCGCGAGGTCCTCCTCCTCCTCGTACAGGCGGACCAAGAGCTTCTCGAAGCGTTGGTAGACGTTCCAGTCGAGCGAGCGGAAGTCGTCCCCCGGCTGGTAGTCGCGGTGGTCGGCGAACTCGACGCCACTGCCGCTTTTTTTCGTCCGGCGCTCGGCACGGAGCCGCCCGGAGAACACGCGGCGGCTGACGAGCGCGAGGTACTCGAGCTTCCGTTGAAAGTCGTCGTCGAAGAGCTCTTCGTCTTGTGGCAGCGCTGCCCTTCGCGCGCCGCGCCGGCCGAGGACGTCCGTCAAGCGCATGGGCTCAATTCGGTCCGGTGGGGGCGCCCTTGTCGACCTTCGCCTCGGGCACGCTCTTCAAAACGGCGTCGATGACCTGATCGGTCTTGATCCCCTCGGCTTCCCCTTCGAAATTGAGGAGCACGCGATGGCGTAACGCGGCATGAACCACGCTGCGGATGTCGTCGACGCTCGCGGCGAAGCGGCCCTCGAAGAGCGCGCGAATCTTCGCCGCCATCAGCACCGCCTGGGCTCCCCGCGGAGAGCTACCGTAGCGTACGAAGCGCTTGGCAAGGTCGGGCGAGTCGTGACCCTCGGGGTGGGTCGCTTGCAATACTCGGACGGCGTAGTCCTGAACGTGGCGCGCAACCGGGACCTGGCGTACCAGGTTCTGCATTTCGAGGATCGCCTGACGATCGAGGATCGCGCTTCGCTTCTCGAGGTTCGCGCCCGTGGTGAGATCGAGGATGCTGTGCAGTTCGTCCCGGCTGGGAAAACGGACGTAAAGCTTGAAAAAAAACCGATCCAGCTGCGCTTCGGGGAGCGGGTAGGTTCCTTCCATCTCCAGCGGGTTCTGCGTCGCGAGAACGACGAAAGGCTCTTCGAGAACGAACGTGCGTCGGCCCACGCTCACACGGTGCTCCTGCATCGCCTCGAGGAGCGCGCTCTGCGTCTTGGGCGTCGCGCGATTGACCTCGTCCGCGAGAACGATATTCGCGAATATCGGTCCCTTGCGAAACTCGAATGCTTTTGCGCCCCCCTGCGTTTCGTCGATGACGGTCGTTCCGAGAATATCGGCCGGCATCAGGTCGGGCGTGAATTGAATTCGTGAAAACGTCAGCGAGAGCGTTTCCGCCAGCGTCCGCACCAACATCGTCTTTCCGAGCCCGGGCACGCCCTCGAGAAGAGCGTGTCCCCCGGCCAGGATGCAGGTCACGACGCCGTCGACCACCTCACGATTGCCGACGATCGATTTCGCGATCTCGGCACGGAGCTCGTCGATGCGCTTACGAAACGTGGTGACTTGCTCGCGAACGGCCTCTGTTTCCATGTCCTCTCCGTACTCGTCAGGGCGTGTCCCGCGGGCGAATGAGCTGAAAGTAGCGCTTGACGTAAAACCGATAGCCGCCGGGGATCTCGTCTCTGGCGAGCGATTGCTCGGCTTGCTGGTGATACTCGGTATAGACTTTGTGATAACCGCGAGCGGAAAATCCCCGTTCGGCGGCGCCGAGGATGACCTGGCTGCGGGACGGTCCCTGACCTGCGGCGCCCTGGACCTGGGTGTCCTCGGTGCCCATCGCGGAGCTCGTCGCCTTGCCCTGCACGTTGGGATCGTGACCTTCGCCCCAGCGGCTGGGCCCTTCCCGGCGGCCGTCCCCCGCGCCCTGCTGCGCGCTCGAGCCTCCCGACCCCTTGGAGAGCATCAGGATTTTTTCCCCGTTCGGCCCCACGATCCACGACTCCTGTCCTGCACCGGAGCCTTGACCGGCGCCCTGACCTTGCTGGTCCCCCTGGGACGACGATCCGCCCTCCGGGCCGTTGCCGGCCTGCGGGCCGCCTTGGGAATCGCCTCCGTTCTGCGGGCCATCGCCTGTCCGACCCGACCCGCCCCCGCCTTGTCCGCGCGCCATGCGGCCGAACCTCTTGAGCCGTACGAGCTGCGATTTTCCGTCTCCTCCTTGCTGACGCAGAAGCTCACGAAGCTCCTGGAGCTTCTGCCGCAGCTCCTCCTTGTCGCGTTCGGTCATCTGCTCCTGATCGAGCCGGTTGATGTCCTCGGCCCCCTGATCGAGGTCCTGAGCGCTCAAGCCCAGATCTTTCATCAAGTCCTCGGCGGCTTGCTCCAGCTCTCGGTCGAGGCGATCGAGACGCTGCCCCGCGCCGCGCTGCTCTTCGAGCTCCCGGTCGAGGCGGTCCAGCTCGGCCGTTTTCTTGTCGAGCAGGCTATGCTCCTCGTCGGGCCCTCCGTCCTCGGCGCTGCGCTTGGCCTTCAGGATGTCGTCGGCCAGGCGTTCGCGCCGCCGCTCGAGCTCGGTCTGGCGATCCTGCGCCGAGAGCGCCGCCTTGGCGAGCGCCTCACGCAGTCGATCGAGTTTGGCCTTGTCGACGGGCCCCGATGCGCCGCGTAGTTTGTGAGCGAGCTCACGCATGGCGTCTCGAGCTCGGTCGAGTCGATCGTTCGAGAGAGCGATCCCGGTAGGACGCGTCAGGTCCGCTTTCTCGAGCTCTTCTCCCACGGCCTCCACCTGACGTTCGAGCGTCTTGTCGTCCGCGGCGTCGCGCGTCAGAAGCTTCTCTTCGAGCGCTTCCAGTCGGCGGAATGCCTCGGCTCGATCGAGCCGCCGATTGGCGATGTCCTCGACCAATCGGTTGAATTGGTCGGCGGCCGCCTTGGTCTCGTCGCTCAACTGGCGCTCTTCGATCTGTTTCAGGAAGTCCTTGACGTCGTCGAGGTCGTCGCCCGCCATCTCGATCGGGTCGATCGTTTGGGTATGCGCAACGACCCGGTGGACACGAACCTCGAAGAGCATCACTCCCAGCAGCACGCCGGAAAGACCCGCGACGCCCGCGGACGCTCGCGGAAACCCAATCGGTACGGCCGCGCCCGGCCGGGAGTGGGAAGCGATCGTGATCGCATCCTCGATCGCAGCGCGCATCAGCGGAGTTTGCTGGTCGCCCGGTCGTTCGGCGAATGCGAGGGCGCTCGAAAGGCGGTCGCTGTACCCGTGAAATCGATCGAGCGCCCGGGCTCCTGCGCGCGCGGGAAGTCGCGACCTCCACGCGACCGCTGCGGCAAGCGCGACGGAGGCTGCTGCCGTTGCAAGGAGCGCCCTGGCGGTCGATTCGCCGATCGCTCCGACCTTGCGGAGCGACACGTCGATGATCGCGAACGCAAGGGCTCCGCAGAGGGCGTACACCGTCGCGCGAACCGATCGCGCCATGCGAATCCGCCGCTCCGCTCGGCGCGCGACCCGTTCGACGCTAGCGATGCCTCGCCCGTTGTCGTGGCTCATCCGTCCAGCCCTCGATGCACGCCCAGCCTCATGGCGCGGCTCGTTCGGGGTAGAGACGTTCGAGGACAACGAAAGGTTTCCGGGGCTGGCTCTCTGCCCTCCGCGCTCGGCTCGGCGGGCGGGCGCGTTCGTCGTGCCATCAAGTCTAGCAAAGGTCCCGAGCGTCGCTCATTGGACTCGTCGCCTTGGCGAGCTTGGCCGAGGGGCCCAGGCCGCGAGCGATCAAATAAGTGGCGCGCTTTCCCGTTTCACGGTTGAAATCCACTTCGTGGCACCAAGACTTCCGTCATCCGCTCCCGACAAGCACCCCGGCGTCGAGCCGTCCAGAGGTTCGTCGGTCGAGCACCAGACGGTCGCCTCGGGATCCTCGGCCGATCTGCCGGCACCGCCGCCAATTCGAATCGGCGTCGTGCGCGACCGTACACCGGAGGCACGAGCCACGGGCGGGTTTCTCGACCTGCGACGACTCGATCTCGCGGCGCACTACCCCGACGGCACGGCGAGTGAACCGTTCGCGTACGACATCGGCGCGAGGAGTTTGCTCGATGCCGTTGTCGTCGCCGCGCACTTCAGGTCGGGTGGCGAGCGACACGTCTATCTTCGATCGGCGGTCCGCCCACCCTGTGCGCTGCGTCCGATTCCGCCCTGGCATGACGGGTCCCTCTGGGAGCTCCCCGCCGGCCTGGTCGAGCCAGCAGAGGAACCCGTCGAAACGGCAGCCCGTGAGCTCGGCGAAGAGCTGGGCTTCTCGGTCAGCTCCAGCGCGCTGACGCCGCTTGGGCCGTGGACGTTTCCGGCGCCGGGGATCATCGGCGAACGTCATCTGTTTTTTGCGGTGGAGGTGGACCCGCGGACGCGCGGGACGCCAACCGAGGACGGGTCCGCGCTGGAGAGAGGCGCTGCCATCATCGCGTTACCGGTCGACGTCATCCTTCGTCACTGCCGCGACGGGTCCATATGCGATGCCAAGACGGAGCTCGGCGTTCGTCGGCTCGCGGAATTGCCGTGACGGCCACCGGCAGTACCTCGACGGTGGGCGCGGCGACCCGCGTGTGCGTGGTCCTCAAGCGTTCGTCCTGGCGAAAGTGGGTCGATGAGGAAGCGGACGCGCACGTCATCGCGCTGCTGGAGGCCGACGACGAGACCGTCCGCAGAATGCGAGCAAGTCATCTGGATCACCTTGCGACCATCGCGGAGCTGCGCGCGGCGCTGGATGAGCTCGGCGTGAACGCGACTTTCACGGATCGACCAGATGCGTTTCGAATCGAGGGTCGGTGCGACCTCGTCGTGACCGTGGGCGGCGACGGCACGCTCCTCGCGGCGTCCCACGGCATCGGGGCGGGTACCCCTCTTTTGGGAGTCAACAGTGCCCCGAAGCACTCGGTAGGCTTCTTCTGTGGAGCTGCAAAGGGAGGTGTCCGCGAAGCGCTCATCGGGGCACTCGAGGGCACTTTGCGCCGTTCGGAGCTCACGCGGATGCGCGTCGATCTGAACGGCCAGCGCCTTCTCGACCGGGTGCTGAACGAAGCTCTCTTCTGTCACGCGTCCCCAGCGGCGACCTCGCGGTACATCATTCGCCTCCTCGGCACGGACGAGCGGGAGGTCGGCGCCGAAGAACAGAAATCGAGCGGGGTGTGGATTGGCCCGGCAGCGGGGTCGACGGCGGCGCAGCATAGCGCGGGCGGACGAGTTCTTCCGCTCGAGTCGACCAAGCTCCAGTACGTAGTGCGGGAGCCCTACTGCCCGCATGGGGAGTCGCTCGCGATGACCTGTGGTCTGGTCGGCGACGGCGAGGTCCTCACGCTCCGAAGCAAAATGAGAAAAGCCTGCCTTTTTCTGGACGGCGATTACATCGCGCACGACGTCACCATCGGGGACGTCGTTGCAATGCGCAGATCCGACGAGCCGCTGGTCGTGCTCGGGCTCGAGGTCGACGGCCGCCGCCATACGATGCCTCCTCCCGGCTCCGGCTGAACCGACGCCCCGAGCGACAGCGCTCTGCGAACGAGCGGCGGCACCGCGAGGGTATTTTCGCACCCTGGAGCAATTGTCCCGCGGCACGACTCGTGTCTAAATTGGTGATTCGGACCTGCCACGAGGCCGTTGGACGAGGCGCGACATGTCGGTTGGAGAGGCAGAGGGTCCGCACCCGAAACGTTCGGGCGGTGGGCGAGCTCTTGCTGTTCCCAGCGGCTCTCTATCGCCGGCCGACGGCGTAAAAGGGCGGCGCGGCTCGAGCACGACCGGCGATGGGCGCGCCCGGCTCCTCGCGTTCTGGGTCAACAACTTCGCGTCGCAGGACTGGCTCGTCATCGGCTATCTCGTCGCGCTGCTGGGCGCCCTTGCGGTCGGACGCGGCCACGACCGTGGCGGGTGTGCCTGGCACGTGCTTGCGGATCTCGTCTCCTACGTGATCGTTCTCGCTCTCGTGCGGCTTCCGGTGCTGCCGTGGGGGAGCGCGGCGAGCTCGCTCATCTATCGGTTGGCGGTTCTCGGTGCGGTCCTCGCCTCCTTCTTTCAGCTGCGCGAGATCCTGCCCGCGGTCAGCCCGTGGGCGGAAGACGCTCGGATTTACGCCCTCGATCTTCGCGTTTTCGGATTCGAGCCGTGTCTATGGATGGATCGCTTCGTTTCTCGACGAACGACGGAGTGGTTCGCGTTCTTCTACTTCTTTTATTTCCTCATCCTCACCGTGCACATCCTCCCCATGCTGCTGATCGAGCGCGACACTCGACTGCTGGGCTCGTTCTCGGTCGGCGCTCTTCTCGTGTTTCTGACCGCGCACCTCGTCTACATGGCTGTCCCGGGATGGGGACCATACTGGTACCTGCGAGCGAGCTTCGGGCACCCGCTCGTGGGGGGCACGTTCTGGCGGCTGGTTCGCGAAGCGGTCGAGGCTGGTGGGGCGCAGAAGGACATCTTTCCGTCGCTCCACACGGCTGCGCCGACGTTTCTCGCCATCTTCAGTTTCGGTCATCGCAATCGGGCGCCGTTCAAGTATACGTGGGGTCCGATGGCGTTTTTCGCGACGCAGATCATCATCGCGACGATGTTTCTACGGTGGCACTACCTGCTGGACGTGGTCGCCGGTGTGATCCTGGCGGTCGCGGCTTTCCTTTTCGCCCGACGGATCGCGTACTGGGAGCACGGCAAGCGCGAGCGGCTCGGGCTCCAGGCCTCATGGATGCCTCTCGTGTACCCTTGGGAGCGTCGGCACGGCGCCTGAGCGGAAGATCCATGCTCGGATTCGAGATCATCGGCACGGGCCATCATGTGCCCGGGCGGCCCGTGTCCAACAGCGACCTTGCGCGCGTGATGGACACGAGCGACGAGTGGATCTTCAGGAGATCGGGAATCCGACAGCGGCATTACGCGCCCGAAGGTGTGGGCGCGAGCGATCTCGCGGTCGAGGCGAGCAAGCGGGCGCTCGAGGCCGCCCGCGTTCGGCCCGACGACATCGACTACATCGTCTTCTGCACGATGACGCCGGACTACGTCTTTCCGGGCCCTGGCGCGCTCCTCGCCCACAAGCTCGGCCTGCGCGGAGTTCCCGCGCTCGACATCCGCCAACAATGCGCTGCCATGCTTTTCGGCATCCAGATCGTCGACGGTCTCGTGCAGAGCCGCGCGGCACGCACGATCCTCTTCGTCGGCGCCGAGGCCCACGCAGGGTTCATGCCGTGGGAGGATTGGAGTCTTCTCGAAGGCGAAAGCAAGGGCGAGGCCGGCCCCGCGGCCAAGGCACGTGCGAACAAGCACCGTGCCCTCGCCGTGCTCTTCGGTGACGGCGCAGGGGCGATCGTGTTTCGCGCGACCGAGCGCGATGCAGGTCTTCGCGGGATCAAGCTCTACACCGACGGTGGAGCCGCGAAGCTGCTCCACGTCGAAGGCGGCGGATTCCGTTCCCGGCCGTACTGGAAGCACTCCGACTTCGACGAGCAAACGTACATTCCGACGATGGACGGGCGAGAACTGTTCAAGTTCGCCGTGACGAAGTTGCCCGCTTGCGCACGAGCGCTCTGTGACGAGACGAAGACGCCGATCGAGAAAATCGACCTCTTCTTGGCTCACCAGGCCAACGCCCGGATCAACGAATACATCCGACACGAGCTCGACGTGCCTGCGAACAAGCTGCCGTCGAACATCGAACGGTTCGGCAATACGAGCGCGGCGACGATTCCCATTCTCATCGACGAACAGACCCGCGCGGGACGGCTCAAGCCGGGCGACCTGTGCATGCTCCTTGCGCTGGGCGCGGGCGTGCATTGGGGATGTGCCCTCGTTCGCTGGTGATCCGTCCGCACGCGCCACCAGATGCGCGCGGCGGATCATGCTCGTACGCTCGACGGCGTCCTGCCGGTGCGCGCGTGAGGTAAGGAGTAGGCGTCGTCCCGCAGCGTGGCCGTGCTATGTTGAAAGGGTGGAGCGGACGCGGCTTCGTGCAGGCGCGGTCGCCTTTCTTTTGGCGCTGGGCCTCGCGGCGTCGGTGTCGCTCGAGACGCATCGGGCGGATGCATCGGTCTCCATCGCAGTGAGCTGGGACGCCTTGGTGGGTCGCTCCACGGCGGCCGCGGTCGTCACACCGATCGAGGCCACGGCGGTCTGGCAAGAGGGGCGAATCTTCACTTACACGCATGTAAACGTCGATCGTGCGATTGCCGGGAAGCTCGTGACGGGAGGCGACGCCTGGGTGCGGACGCTGGGCGGCGTCGCGGGGAAGATCGGCCAGATCGTCGAGGGCGAAGCCAACCTCTCTCCAGGGGCGCAGTCTCTGCTCTTCCTGCGCGACGGACCGGCCGGGGCATTCGACGTCACGGCGCGTGGACAGGGTCAGTTCGGAGTTACCGCGGACGGTCCGCAAGGACAGTTGAGGGTCGTACGCAATCGAGCCGTAGGGATGCTCGTTCCCCAGGCATTGCTCTCGCCGCAAGCAGTCCCGGCGCTCGCCGCCGACGTGCTCGAAGGGCTCACGGTCGAGGAAGCTGCGCTGCGGGTGGCCTTGGCGTGGGCGCAATTCCATGCGCGCTAGCGCGTCCCTCAGGCCGTTCGCGACCGTCGTGCTGGGGGTGTCGGTCTCGGTCGCGACTGGGCGGCAGGCGCACGCATTCTGTCGCACGTCGACGTGTCCGCTGCCGCCGAACTGGGATCCGGCGGACGCAGGGGCGTGCGTTCCGGCGGATTTCGTCCAAGACTGCCAGACCCTATCGCCGCCCATCAGTCCCCTTCCGCTGTGGTGGCGAAACGCGTGCGTCAGCTACGACGTCCAGGAGGACGCGAGCCAGCAGATTCCCTACGACACCGCGGATGCGATTGCCGCAGAGTCGTTTTCGAAATGGACGGGTACGATCTGCGCAAACGGCTCCCAGGTCGGCCGCGTGAGCATCGACCTGCGCGATTTCGGTCCGGTGGAATGCGATCTCGTCCAGTACAACGAGAACCAGGGCAACCAGCACGTCATCGTCTTCCGGGACCAGGGCTCACCGGACTTCGACTCCACGAACACGCTCGGGCTCACGACGGTCACGTTCGACGAAGACACGGGCGAAATCTACGACGCGGACGTGGAGATCAACAGCAGCAAGACACTGTCGGTGACCGATCCGGCGCCACCGGACGGCTACGACTTTCCCAGCATCATGACGCACGAGGCGGGCCATTTCCTCGGCATGGCCCACTCGGTCAGCACCGAAACGACCATGTATGCACAATACATGCAAGGAACGACGACGAAGCGAATCTTGAGCGCCGACGACATGGCGGGAATTTGCACGATCTACCCCCCGGACGGTACCCGCGCCGTCGATCCCTCGGTCACGGCAAGCGGATTCATCCAGGAGGACGCTTGCGATCCGACCCCGCGTCATGGCTTCCAGAGTCAATGCGCGCAGCCGCAGAAGTCGTCCTGCTCAGTCGCTGGAAGCGAGGCGGCCACGTCGTCTGCAGTCCTCCTGGTGGCGATGTCGGGCGTGGGTACGATCGGAGCCGTACGGCGAGGGCGCCGGCGGTGGGCTCAGGGTGAGCGGTCTGCTCGTCGTCGCGGGTGAAGCATCGGGCGACCGCGCGGCATCGGCGGTCGTCGCTCGCTTGCCAGGCGCGCGCGTGTTCGGCCTCGGGGGCGCCGCGCTCGCGGGCTGTGGTGTCGAGCTCGTTGGCGACCTGCGGTCGACGACGGCTCTCGGGATCGGTGAAGCGCTCGCGCGAGGCTGGAGCGTGGTGCGTGCTTGGCATGCCGTCGTGACGGCGTCGGAGGAGCGGCGGCCGCGTGCAGCGCTGCTCGTCAACTACAGCGAATTCAACACCCGGCTTGCGCGACGCCTACACGCGGCCGCAATCCCCGTCCTCTGGTACGGCGCACCGCAGGTGTGGGCCTGGCGCCCGACGCGCGCCGCGGCGCTCCGCCGATTCGTCGACCGCATGGCCGTGATCCTTCCGTTCGAAGAGCGCATCTGGCGGGAGGCGGGAGTGGACGCGCTTTACGTCGGTCATCCGGCGCTGGAGACCCCGGCTCTCAGCCGCGAGGAAGCCCGACGAGTGCTGGACATCGCCGTGCGTGCCCCTGCGCTTGCCATCTTGCCCGGCAGCCGGCCTCACGAAGTGCGAAGCTTGCTCGACCCGATGCTCGATGCATTCGCACGACTTCGATCCGGGCGGCCGGCCCTCGACGGACGGGTGCTCGTGGCCGCGAGCCTCGACGAAAGGACGAAGAGCTTCGTCCGGGATCGAGCCCGTTGGCAGCGCGTGCGGACGTTCGATGTCGACGCGCGCGGCGGAGCTGCGCCCCTGCTGCGCGCGTTCGATGTTGCGCTTTGCGCTTCGGGGACCGTCTCGCTCGAGGCGGCGCTCGCGCACGCCGTGCCGGTCGTCGTCTACCGCGTCGGCCCGACGACGGAGATGGTGGCCCGGCTGGCACTTCGGACTCCGCATGTCGGACTGCCGAACGTGTTGCTCGGTCGCCGAGCCTTCACGGAGCTCTTGCAGCGCGAGGCGCGGCCCGATCGCATGGCCGACGCCGTCGCGGCGGCGATCGACCACCGCGAGTCCTTGCTTGGCGCCTGCGAGGAAATCGTGTCGGTCCTCGGCCATGTCCGGGGTCCCTCGGCGTCTGTCGCCCGGCTTCTTGCGCCCTGGCTCGGCCTGTCGCCCGAGGCCGCGTGATCGCCTCGCGCACGCGGCCCTTCGGAGTAGGCCCCGAGCTCGCCACCTTGATCGGGGCTTCGGCGGTGCTCCTGGCGCTGCGCTGTTTCGCGGCCTCCCGCGTCGGGTATGGCGACGCGGAAGCGCTGTACGCGAGCTACGCCCGGCATCCTCAGCCGGCATACCTGGATCATCCCGGCCTCATCGGTGTCGTGGCGCGCCTGCTCGGCGGCGGGGCCGCACCGCTTCCCGGCCGCGCGCACACGGCGACGGCGTTGCTGGCGACGCTCGTCCCCTGGGCGATGGTCCTCGCGTGCCGCGCCTGCGGCGCGGCCTGCAACCGCTCGTTTGCAGGGGGCGCGATCGTCGCGCTCGTCCCGGAGACAGCAATCGGCCTGTTTGCGCTCGGTCCCGACCTGCCGCTCGCGCTGGCCTGGATCGGCGCGCTTGGCAGCGCCGCGACTGCACTTCGAGCCCCGCCGGGGAGCTTCCGCGCATGGCGGGGTTTTGCCGCGGCCGGTGTCTGCGCGGGCGTTGCGGCGACCGCCAAGGTCAGTGGCGGCTTGCTCTTCGGCTCGCTGGCGCTCTGTTACGCGTCGAGCGCCGCGCGGCCGCACGGTCGAACCGCCGCGCCATGGCTGGGGATCGCGGCCGGCTTGCTCGTCGTCGCCCCCGTTGTTGCGTTCGAAGCTCGCACCGGGTGGCCGATGCTCCGTCACCGGCTGTTCGACAGCCAGGCCGGAGCGGGGTTCTCGCTGCGCAATGCGGGGGCGCTGCTCGGGGGGCAAGCGCTGTACCTCTCGCCCCTGTTTGCGGTGATCGCGGCTCTCGCGGCGCGCGCTGCGTGGACGGACAGGCACGACGCGGTCGGGTCGCTTCTCTTCTTCGCCTGTGCCCTGCCCGCGGCGGTGCTTGTCCCGCTCTGCGTCTGGAGCCGCGTTGCCGAACCGCACTGGCTGGCCCCGGCCGAGTTGGCGCTCGTTCCAGCCGGAGCCCGGGCGGTGGTGGTGCCCGGTCGCCGGCTCATGACGGCGGCTGGAGCCATGGCTGCGTCGATCGTGCTCGGGGTCCACGCGTGGGTGCTCGTGCCCCAGCTTGCTCGCCCGGTTCCGTCGTACGACGCGCGTCTCGACATCTCGAACGAGCTCTACGGATGGCCGCAGGTCCTCAGCGCTGTCGTCGACGAGGCGGCACGCGTGGCGTCTCCGACATCGGCTGCGGAAGTGCCGATCGTCGTCGGTCCGCACTGGGTCATTTGCGCCCAGCTGGAGGCCGGTCTCGGGGGCCGGCTGCCGGTCGGTTGCGACACTCCCATCCCGGACGACTTCGACACCTGGTGCCCTCGCGAACGTTGGGGCGATGCGCACGTCCTCCTGTGGGTCACGGACGCCCGATTCGGACCGCCGCCGTTGCGGCACGGCTACGTGTCGCTCCGCACGCGCAAGGTGAACGTCGAGCGCGCGGGCCGCTTGGTGCGAGCGTTCGAGATCGCCACGCTCGTCAGGGGCGTGGCGCAGAATGCGAGCGGCCGGCACGGCGTCCGTGCGCTCGTACGAGCGCAGTCATCGCCTCTTGCGAAGCCGTTTTGCGGCCGCGTCGTACTGTGCGACGTCGCCGTTGGCCTCGATCTGCCGATCCTCGTACGGCGCCGCGACCCGTCGGTAAAACTCGTCTGCGACGTTCTTGAACACTCCGGTGACCGTCGCGATGGTCCCGTAACGGATGCCTCCGAAGCGGCTCTCCACGACGCGCATGGCGAGCGAGGTGCACGCATAATTGAGAAGCCCCGCAAAGGCCGTCTCCTCCGGCATTGCGCCCGCGAGCTCCGCGATGCGGTCGGCGAGCGCGGCAATGGCGGGGTCGAGCGCAGTTCGGAATTCGGGTTTGACGTAGGGCATCTCGGTCGTCCCCTCCCCTCCCATCTCAGGCCGGGATCGTGCCGTCGTCGGGCCGCCGATCCTCGGCGGTGAGTCCGGCGTCCCGCATCAAGGCGAGGTCTTCATCCGCCTCCGGGTTAGGCGTGGTGAGGAGACGGTCACCAAAGAAAATCGAATTCGCGCCCGCGTAAAGCGCGAGCAGCTGGGCCTCACGCGTCAACTCCGCTCGTCCGGCGCTGAGGCGGACCCGTGCCCGCGGCATGAGGATTCGCGCGCAGGCCACCATGCGCACGAGATCGAGAGGGTCGATCGGCGGCAAATTTTCGAGTGGTGTGCCGGCCACCCGCACCAGGGCATTGATCGGAACGCTCTCCGGCTGGGGCTGCAGCCGGGCGAGCGTGCGGAGCATCTCGCAGCGATCGTCGATGCTCTCGCCAAGGCCGATGATCCCGCCGGAGCAAACATCGATGCCGGCGGCGCGCACGTTCTCGAGAGTGCGCAATCGGTCGTCGTAAGTCCGCGTCGTTACGATCGAGCGGTAGTGGTCGCGGCTCGTGTCCAAGTTATGGTTGTACGCGTCCAGTCCGGCGTCCTTCAGCCGTTGCGCTTGCTCGCGGGTGAGCATCCCCAGCGTTACGCAAGCCTCGAGACCGAGCGCCTTGACCCCTCGGACCATCGCCAGGACGCGCTCGAACGCCGGGCCGTCCTTGACGTCGCGCCAGGCCGCGCCCATGCAGAATCGGGTCGATCCCTGGTCGCGGGCCCGCGATGCAGCGGCGAGCACCTCTCCGATTTCCAGCATCTTCTCGGGAACCGCCGCCGTACGGTGGTGGCTCGACTGAGGGCAGTACGCGCAATTCTCGGGACAACCTCCGGTCTTGACGCTGAGCAGGGTGCAGAGCTGTATTTCACCGATCGCATGGTTCGCCCGATGGACCCTGCGGGCTTCGTCGATCAAGGCGAAGAGCGGACGATCGTACAGCGTTCGCACGTACTCTCGCGTGGGTCCCGAATCTTCGGTGCGCATCGAAACGTCGGCAGCGTAGCAGAAGGGTCACCCGCCGCCGACGAAGTGTACGACTTCCACGACGTCGCCCTCGCCCACGTGGCGGCTCGCGTGCTGCGCCCTCGGAACGACGGCCCCGTTGATTTCCACGGCGACGGGGCCTTCCGCGATTTGCAGGTGAGCCACGAGCTCGGTCACCGTGATTGCGTCGGGCACATCGCGGCGCGACCCATTCACCGTGATGATCATCGTCGAGCTCCTTGCCACGCGGCGCGTACGCGTTCCAATACGAGGTCGGCGAGCTCCGCCTTGGGTAGCGGCGGCAGAGGCTCGGCGGCGTCCGCCGAAACGAGCGTCGCTCGTGCATCGTCGCGCCCCAGTGATTCCGAAGCCTCGTTGGCCACGACGAGGTCGGCTCGCTTCTCCAGCAGCTTCCGGCGCGCGTACTGCAGCAGGGCTTCGCCGCCGGTCGTCTCGAGCGCAAACCCCACCAGCACCGGGAGCGGGCCGGTTCGCGCAGTCCCGACCTCCGCGAGCAAGTCCGGATTACGGATCAGCTCCAGGGAGACGCGTTCGTCGCCCTTCTTGATCTTGGTCGGGCTCGGTTCGAGAGGGCGGTGATCCGCGACCGCGGCAGCCATGATCAACGCATCCGCGCCCGACAGATCGCGTCCCAGGGCTTGCCACAGAGCGGCTCGCATGGTGACCGCTGCGCGCACGTCGACCCGCTGCACCCCCTCCGGCGTCGCCAAGTCGACCGGACCCGCGATCAGGGTGACCCGGGCGCCTCGCTCCGCGCCCCGCCGCGCCAGGGCGAAGCCCATTCGGCCCGTCGAACGATTTCCGATGAATCGAACGGGGTCCAGGTCTTCGAGTGTCGGCCCCGCCGTCACGACGAGCCGCATGCCTGCGAGGTCGTGCGGTGACAGCAAAGCGCGAAGGGCATCGGCGATTTCCCGCGGCTCGGCCATCCGCCCGAGCCCAGTTTCGCCCGACGCGACCTCACCCTGAACCGGCCCCACGAGCGTCACCCGGTGCTGGGACGCGAGCTCGGCGACGTTGCGCTGCGTCGCGGGGTGTTGCCACATCCGCGGATGCATCGCGGGAGCGGCGAGCACCGGACAGTCTGCGCACAGCGCGAGCGCGGTCACCAGGTCGTCTGCCCGCCCGTGGGCGAGCCGGGCCAGCACGTCCGCCGTTGCGGGCACGATCGCCACGGCATCCGCTCTTCGTGCGAGGGCGACATGCGCCTCGCCCGCGAACGACGGGTCCCACATGTCAAACGGTACCGATTCGCCGCAGATCCCCGCGAATGTGAGAGGGCCAACGAATCGCCGTGCCGACTCGGTCATGACGGGAACGACTCGGGCACCGGCGGTCACCAGCAACCGCGCGAGCTCGACCGCCTTGTACGACGCGATGCTGCCGGTCACGCAAAGTGCAATCGTGCGTCCTTTCATTTCGCCCCGGGTTGCAGCTTACTCCGTCTCATGCGCCGGTCCCCGGCGGGCGCAAGCCGCCCCGGCCGCGCCGACGGTGCCTTGCGAGGCCGGCAACCGCGTGATAGCGCGCTGGCGATCGATTCATGGGTCTCTCCGTAGGGATTGTCGGCTTGCCGAACGTCGGCAAGTCGACTCTTTTCAACGCCCTGTCCGCGTCCAGAGCCGAAGCGGCCAATTACCCTTTCTGTACCATCGAACCGAATGTCGGCGTCGTCGCCGTCCCGGACGCGCGACTGCAGGCGCTCGATGGGGTGGTCCACGCCGATCGAGTCGTTCCGGCGACCATCGACTTCGTCGACATCGCGGGTCTCGTCCGCGGCGCCCACAAGGGCGAGGGTCTCGGCAACCAGTTTTTGTCGCACATCCGCGAGGTCGACGCCGTCGTTCAGGTTGCTCGTTGCTTCGAGGACACGAATGTCGTCCACGTCGAGAACCGCATCGACCCGGTCGCGGACATCGACACTGTGACGACCGAGCTATGCCTCAAGGATCTGGAGACGGTTTCGAAGCGCGGAGAACGAGCCCGGAAGCTCCTCAAGACGAACAGCGCGATCGAGAGGCTTGCCGCGGAGATTTGCGACGCGCTGGGCAGGCACCTGGACGAGGGACGTCCAGCGCGGACGTTTCGGGCCCCGGACCACGCGGACGCCCCAGCGATCGTGCGCGAGATGCATCTTCTCACTGCAAAACCGACGTTTTACGTCGCCAACGTCGACGAAGCGTCGCTGGCGAACGTGGACACGAACGTGCACTACCGCGCCGTCAAGCGCCGCGCCGACGAGGAAAAGACCACCGTGATTCCGATCTGCGCCGCGCTCGAAGCCCAGATCGCCGAGCTCGATCCGGCCGACCGCCCCGAATTCCTCGCGAGCGCCGGCCTTCGCGAGCCCGGGCTCTACGCCATCGCCCGCGCCGGGTTCGAGCTCCTGGGGCTCATCACCTTCTTCACGGCGGGAAAACAGGAAGTGCGGGCGTGGACGGTCCGAAGGGGAGCCAAGGCGCCGCAGGCGGCCGGGGTCATCCACACCGATTTCGAAAAGGGCTTCATCAAAGCCGAGGTGATCTGGTGGGAGGACTTCGTGGAGCTGGGCGGCGAGGCGAGGGCCCGGGAAGCGGGCAAGCTGGGCATTGAAGGCAAGGAGTACGTCGTCCGCGACGGCGACGTCATGCATTTTCGCTTCAACGTGTGAGAGGTCGCGCCTGCTGGGGCAGCAGTTCGCGGGCGCGGGCCGTCCGAGCGGCTCAGGCCGCGAGCTCGTTCAGGTCCGATGCAAGCGCGAAGTGCCAAAGAAAAATGTAAAGGAGGATCGACTGGGGTGGTCGCTGGACGCCCCGGAGCTGCTTCGCTCGAGCGACCTCTTGAGGCACGAGGATCCACGCCCAGTACATGCTGTAAAACGGCACGAGGAGGGCGGGAAACCAACCGAACTGCCGGTTGCGAGTCACCGACTTGACCTCGCCTATCATCACGACTGCCAGCAAGAACGACCAAAGCGCTCCGGCGAGCACGACGACGACTCCGAGCAGAGTGAATAGGGGATTGACAAGCACCGCCAGCACGATGCTCAGCAAAGCGCCGCCGAAGACCACCAGCCCCGGGAGCAGCCAGGTCAGCAGCGCGTTGCGCTTCTTGATCACGACGCTCGGCGGCGTGCTGGTCGACAGCGCGCCGCCCTCTCCGCCATAGGGCGCCAGCGGCGCAGGAGGTGATGGCGATGGCGCGAACCCGCCCTGGGGCGACGGCCCGCCGTAGCCCGGCGGGCCATACGCATTGGGTGGACGGGCGCCATACGGATTGGGGGCAGGCGCCGGTTCGTCGTGCGGCGGCGGGGGGAACGGCAAGGCGGGCCCCGGCCCGCCGGTCGGCGGCGGATAGGGCGAGTACGCGGCCCCACCCGGCCCTACGCCGGGCATCAGCTGCGTGCCCGCAACGACGCGTCCCGGCGGCGCGGCGTAGGGCGAAGGCGCTCCCGGAGGCGCGTAAGGAATGGGAAACGAAGGATTCTCGGCGGCGACGGTCCCGCCCAGCGGATTGACCCCGGCCTGCGGAAACGGCGGCGAAAACGCGGAACCGCTTTCTCCGACGGGAGGCATCGCGCCTGGAGCCGGCGGGCCCGCGAGGTAAGGCGCGCCCGCGGGGGGCACCGCGACCGGCGACGGACCGCGTACCGGACCGGCCATGGGCGCGACGCCCACCATCGTCCCTTTCAATTTGCTCGGGATTCCCATGGGAGGTGCCCCAGGCGGGCCCGATCCCCCCCGCTGCGCCGGGGCACCGGGAGGCGGTACGCTCGAGCTCATGCGCGGCCCGGGCGCCGGCGGCGGAGGCGTGCTCACCGACTGATTCATCATCAGCATGGTTCCCTTGAATTTCGGGGCCGCCACGCTCTTGAGATGAAAGCCGCATTTCGAGCACGTTTGAGCCGCTTCGGGGTTCTGGGTGCCACAATTCGGACAGAACACTCCCGCACCTCCGTGCGATTCGCGGGACCGCAGCACAACCGGCCCGCGCAAGCCGTATCGGCAAACCCGACACGGCGACTCCGAGAGTCGATGTCCCGAAGCATAGCGGCTCGGGATCCGGCCGCTCAAGCTAATTTCCGCGCTGGAGGCGCTTTGAGGTTTTTCGCACCCCGGCGCCCATCTCGACTCTTCTCGCGCGGCGCATGCTTGACACCCGCGCATTCTCGCCACTAGTTTTCGCGCCGTTTCGACGCCGCCCCAAGGACGTGCCGCGAGAAACCATGCCGTTTGCCTTGAGCCCAGAACGCGAGCACAGGCTCGCGGAAATTCTCAAGCGGTACCCGACCGCAATGGCCGCCACGCTGCCGCTGCTTCACCTCTGCCAAGAGCAAGAGGGGTACATTGGCGCAGAGGTCATCGACTTCGTGGCCAGGCGGCTCGACGTCTCGCCGGCGCACGTCGAGGGAGTCGTCACGTTCTACACGCTGTACAACCAGCATCCGGTCGGCAAGCACCAGGTCTGGATCTGCCGGACACTTCCATGTGCTCTTCGGGGCGCGTACGACGTCATCGCGCATTGCGAGAAACGGCTCGGAATCCGCTGCGGCGAGACGACTCCGGACGGCAAGGTGACGCTCCGAACCGCGGAGTGCCTCGCCAGCTGCGGGACGGCTCCGATGATGCAGGTCGATCGCGAGTACCACGAGAATCTGACCCGCGCCCGGGTCGACGAAATTCTATCGAGACTCGTGGGGTAGTCTTGCTCAAGAGGACCGACTACCTGACCCGCACGTACAAGCCGGAAGGCTGGACGATCGCAACGTACGAGCGCGAGGCCTCGGGCTACGAGGTCGCGCGCCGAGTGCTCGTGACGATGACCCGCGAGCAAGTCGTGGACGAGGCGAAGAAGGCCAATCTGCGGGGGCGCGGCGGCGCGGGATTCCCGATGGGCGTCAAGTGGAGCTTCATGCCCAAGACGGTCGGGGCGAAGCCCCACTACCTCGTCGTGAATGCCGACGAGGGCGAGCCGGGGACGCACAAGGACCGCACGCTGATGGAGCAGAATCCGCACGCGTGCGTCGAGGGTTGCATCATCGCCTGCTACGGGATCGGAGCGCACGTCGCATACATCTACGTGCGGGACGAGCTTCATCTCTCCAAGGCCCGCCTCGAACGCGCGATCGGAGAGGCGCGCGCCAAGGGCTACCTCGGCGCAAGGCCATTCGGCAGGGACTATGCGGTCGAGGTCTACGTGCACTCGGGCGCGGGCGCGTACATCTGCGGCGAAGAGACCGCGATGCTCAACTCGCTCGAGGGACGGCGGGGCGAGCCCAGGAACAAGCCTCCGTTTCCCGCCAACGCCGGAGCCTTCGGGTGTCCGACCACCGTCAACAATCTCGAGAGCATCGCGGCCGTCCCCACGGCCTTCGGTATGGGCTGCGAGGAGTTCAGCAAGCTCTCGGCGCTTCACGCGATGGGCGACGGCGGAGTGCGGCTCTACGGACTCAACGGCCACGTGAAGCGGCCCCAGATCGTCGAGCTCGCGGTGGGCCCGACGCTGAACGAGCTCATCTTCGAAATCGGGGGCGGCGTGCTCGGCGACCGAGCCGTCTCGTGCGTCATCCCCGGCGGCTCTTCCACGCCGATTCTGCGTCCCGAAGAGACCGTCAACGCCCCGGATCCGAAGTCGCCCTTGCACTCGTGGCACGGCAAGAGCGTCTTCGAGGTGCCGCTCGGCGTCGACACGATGCGTGGCGTCGGGACCATGCTGGGTACCTGCTGTGTCACGGTCATCGCCGAGGGCACGGATCCGGTCGCATGCATGCACAACCTGATGCAGTTCTACCGCCATGAGTCGTGCGGGCAGTGCACGCCGTGCCGAGAGGGCAGCGCATGGCTCGAACGCTTCTGTCGAAAGATCCTGGAGGGCTCCGCGTCGCTGCAAGAGCTGGACAGCCTGCACGACATCGCCAACGGCATCATGGGAAACACGATTTGCGCGTTCGGCGAGGGAACGGCGATGCCTGCCCTCGCCTTCGTCCAGAAGTTCCGGAAAGAGTTCGAGGCGCACCTTCGCGGAGAACGCTCCGGAAAGGACGCGAAGCTCGTCGTGGAGCCGTGGAGCTGAAGGAGCGAATTCGTGGGTGTCATCGATTCGATTTATTTCTACGCATTCGCCCTGCTGGCGCTCAGTGGGGCGATCGGCGTCGTCGTCGCGAGGAACCCGATCCGGAGCGCAATGGGGCTCCTTCTCCTGATCGTGAGTGTGGCTGCGCTCTTTCTTCGTCTCCATGCCGAGTTTCTCGCGGCCATCCAGCTGATCGTGTACGCCGGTGCCATCGTCGTCCTGTTCTTGTTCGTGATCATGCTCCTGGGACCGACGGCGTCGCCGCCCGGTGATCGCCGAGGCATCGTCCCTCGCACGTTCGGCGCAGCGGTCTTCACGATCGGCGGCGCGGCGGCGATCATCGCCGTCGCTCGTTTCGGGCCGGACCGCGCCGCATCGCTAGCCCGGACCGAGCCGGGATTCGGCGGGATCGAGGCGTTCGGGAGCGTGCTCTTCTCCGACGCGCTCGTCCCGTTCGAAGTGTCGAGTGCGCTCCTGATGGTCGCCGTCGTCGGCGCGGTCGCCGTGGCCCGCGGTCGTCAGGGCGTTCGAACGCTGTCGAAGGCGGAGCGAAGCATCGCGGCCGCCCCTGCACTCGTCGAGGGACCGAAGTCGGGCGACCCGATCGGCGTATTTTCACACGAAATCCACCTCGGGGAGTCGAAGGAACACTCGGCATGATCCCGGCCGATTACTACGTCGCTCTCAGCGCGGCGCTTTTCGTCGTCGGTGGAATCGGGTTTTTGGTCCGACGCAACGTTCTCGTCACGTTGATGAGCATCGAGGTGATGCTCAACGCGGTGAACCTCGCCCTCGTCGCGTTCAATCGAACGCATCTCGCTCGAGCCGACTACCAAGTGTACTTGGGGCAGAGTCACACGGGCCAGATTTTCACCTTCTTCATCATCGCCGCCGAGGCAGCCGAGGTCTCCGTTGGCCTGGCCATCGTGCTCGACTTTTACCGCCTGAGACGTACGGTCCGGTCCGATGAGGCGGACCTCTTGAAGAACTGACCCATGCGCGGGGCGGCGCGTCCGCCTCGAGGGGCCTACCGGCAATGCTCTCGCTTTTCCCCGAAAACGATTACACGCTCCTCGCCGTCATTCTCGGCATGCCGCTGCTCGGCGCGATTGTGAACGGCATTTGGGGCGCGCGCCTCGGCAAGCGCGCGGTGCGCCTGATGACCCTCACGGCAGTCGGCGTCAGCTTCGTCGCGTCGGTGGTCGCGGTCATCGCGCTCAGGCAAGTGGTCGGCGAGGAAAACGAGGCGCCGGTCAAGCTGTCGTGGACCGCTTGGGATTGGATGCACACGACGGGCGGAGTGCAAGGAGCGGACATCGCCATTCCGATCCGCTTCAGCATCGATCAGCTCACCGGCGTGATGATGTTGATCGTCACGGGCGTCGGCTTTCTCATCCATCTCTACGCGACCTCGTACATGCAGGACGACGACGGTTACGCCCGGTTCTTCGCGTACCTCAACTTGTTCGTGTTCTCGATGCTGGTCCTCATCCTGGGCGACAACCTGCCCGTCCTCTTCGTGGGCTGGGAGGGCGTCGGCCTGTGCTCGTACCTGCTCATCGGGTTCTGGTACCAGGGAGCGAGCAACGCGGCCGCTGGAAAGAAAGCGTTCATCGCCAACCGCATCGGCGATTTCGGTTTGCTGTGCGCGATGTTCTTGTTGGCGCACTACACGGGCGCGCTCGACTGGAACGGGATTGCGAACGGCGCCGGCAATCTCCTGCGAACCGGAGAGTCGTGGCGCGTGCACGTCTGGCCGCTCGGCGGCTCGCAGTTCGTCGCTCCGCTTCGGTTCCTGCAACCGGCCACTCCCGTGACGATCAGTGCGGCGACGGCGGTGAGCCTGGCGCTCTTCCTCGGCTGCACGGGCAAGAGCGCGCAGATTCCCCTGTACGTTTGGCTTCCGGATGCCATGGCGGGCCCGACTCCGGTCTCGGCGCTGATCCATGCCGCCACGATGGTCACGGCGGGTGTCTATCTC
>Ga0187782_10000104_pt1 | contig 48729 bp, 41 predicted proteins | sample 0715_SJ02_MP15_2_FD_132454 | JGI IMG/M metagenome (GOLD analysis project Ga0187782, IMG submission 132454) | Tropical peat soil microbial communities from peatlands in Department of Meta, Colombia - 0715_SJ02_MP15_20_MG | ecosystem: Environmental > Terrestrial > Soil > Wetlands > Peat | place... | reverse complement strand
GCAGAGATATCCGACTAGTCGGGACCTAACCGCACTAGCTCATGTGATTCAGTCTCTCCTGACCTGGTAGTCTTCGGCACTCATTGCAGTGACCAGCGATCGCCTGGAATCTTTTCTGCAAGCGCATCGCGAGCGCGAGTCCGAGGAAGAGCGTGGCCCGGCTAGAGGCACCGATGGAAAGCGGTCGGACTACGCCCAAGCCATCGGGATGGGTTTGGTCTTCGAGCGGGTGGTGACGCGCATCACAGATTGTATTAGCAGGCAGCGTACGTTATCGATTGCGGCCCAACAGGAAATCCCGGCTGAAAGTACTTGTGCGGAGGGACCCCATGATAAGGACGAAGTTCGCAGTTGCAGTTTTGATCTCGCTTGCTCTGGCTTTTCCAGCGTTCGGCTGGACCTACAAGAGTGCCTATCAGATTCCTTGCAGCGAGGTATGGCCGGCGGTCAAAGATACCCTCAGCAATGCGGACAACTACAGCGTCGTGGCCAGTGACGACGCCAAATTGACTGCTTCCTACAACGTCAAGCACTCTGCTCATGTCAATATTTCCGGAGCCATCCTCCAGCGAACCAATAAGGTCACCTTGGTATCGAAAGGTTCGGGCTGTGAAATGCAAGTCGTGTCCAACTACAGTGGATGGGAGCACAACGACCAGGGCGACTTCAAGAAGCGGGTGGACGAATCTCTGGCCAAGCTGAAAGCCGCGAAGCCTACTGAGCCCGCGAAACCCGAGCCTTCAGCGAAGTGATTTTGACTAGGCCCTTCCGAAGCTTTCTGACGGAGGCGTAGTGATGCTTGCACGGGAGCTCTTCCCATAAATTTCCGAATCGCTTCAGTTCTGATTCATCGACGCGAGTGCGTTTCCTTTTGGACAGATTGGCCATCTGAATTGGCGGCAGCCGGACGATGCGTCGATTGACCCTCAACCAAGCTGGCTGATATAAGGAGTGACAAACATCATTCCATGCGGGGGCGAGAAAATGTCCACATCACTAACATCTGAAAAGCCGGTGCCGGGCGGCAAGACTGTAAAGGTCGAATTCGACGTCGGGATCGCGTGGGTGACGCTGGACCGGCCGGAAAAACGCAACGCAGTAAATCCCACAATGAACGACGAGATGTTGGCAATCCTTGACGCGCTGGAGCTCGACGACCGGTGCGGAGTGCTGGTGCTCACCGGGGCCGGGGAATCGTTTTCGGCAGGGATGGATTTGAAGGAATATTTTCGCGAGGTGGAGCACGAGCCCGCGTTGAAACAGGCGCAGGTGCGCCGGGCGGCGTACGCGTGGATGTGGCGGCGGCTGATCAATTACCCGAAGGCGACCATCGCGATGGTAAATGGATGGTGTTTCGGCGGAGCCTTCACCCCGCTCGTCGCGTGCGATCTCGCGATCGCGGCGGACGAGGCGCAATTTGGATTATCGGAGATCAATTGGGGGATCATTCCAGCAGGCAACGTGACGCGCGCGGTGGCGCAAGTGATGAACCATCGGGACTCGCTCTACTACATCATGACCGGCGATACCTTTGACGGGAAGAAGGCGGCGGAAATGGGCCTGGTCAACAAATCGGTGCCCCGATCGCAGCTCCGGACCGAAACGGAAGCCCTCGCTCGTAAGCTGCTGCAAAAAAACCCGACCGTCCTGCGGCACGCGAAGACCGCGTTCAAAGTGGTGCGCGATCTGGATTGGGACACCGCGGAAACATTCCTCACGGCGATGGCTATTTCGTCGGGCGCGTCGGACCCTGAACGCGGCCGCCAAAAAGGCCTGCGCCAATTTCTCGATGAAAAATCCTACCGGCCTGGGCTCGGGCCGTATCGCCGTGGAGAATGAGCGAAGCGGGACATCGGTGAGGCCGCCGATCAGAGGCGCAGAGGCGGCCGCACGAATGCTTCGCCCGAATTCGATCGCGGTGGTCGGGGTGTCCTCGCAAGCTAACTCGACAGGCGCGACGGTGGTGGCGAATATAATCGCGAGCGACTACAAGGCCGCGCTGTACATCGTGAGCCGCAATGCCAATGAGATCGAGGGCCGTGCGTGCCTGAAAACCATGGAGGCGCTTCCAGAAGGAGTAGATCTGGTCGTGTGCACAGTGCCGAGTGCGGCAGTGCGGGAAACAATCGAGGCCTGCGTCAAAAGGAAAGTGCATGCAGCCGTTGTTTTCGCCTCAGGATTCGCGGAATTGGGCGATGCGGGACGGACGGAGCAGGAGGCGATAGCGAAGATCGCTGCGGAAGGCGAGATCGCGCTGCTGGGACCGAACTGCCTGGGATTCACGAACTGTATCGATGGATTCGGTATCGGATTTGCGGGACGGTCGACGCCGAAGCGCACGCAGGCGGGCCCTGCGGTTGCGTTGGTCGCGCAAAGTGGCGCGCTGATGGGGCATTTCACGCTCGCGTTCGACGCGCGGAACCTGCCGGTGACGTATTCGGTTTCGACGGGGAACGAAGCTGGCCTCGGCATCGAGGATTTCGTCGAATACCTGGCGAATGACGCCGCGACGCGGGCGATTGTAGTGTTTGCGGAGCAAATCCGGCGTCCGCGCGATTTTCTCGCGGCATTGGCCCGCTGCCGCGAGTGTGGGAAACCGGTCGTTCTGTTTCATCCCGGGCGAAGTGTGCGCTCGCGCGAATCGGCGCGTTCGCATACCGGCGCGATGTCCGGAGAACATGCAGTGATGCGGACGTTCGCCAGCCATGCCGGTGCCGTCGTGGTGGAGAGCCTCGAGGAGCTCGTCGACGTGGCCGAGATTTTGGCACGCTTTCCCAAGCCGCCTACAGCCGGTGTTGGCGTTGTCACCGTATCCGGCGCGTTCTGCGGGGTTGCTCTCGATCTCTGCGACGAAATCGGACTGGATGTGCCGGCGCTGGCGCCGAAAACCGAGGCCGCACTGAAATCCGTGCTGCCACCCTTTGCGAAGCCAAGTAATCCGCTCGACCTGACGACGCAGCCCATCCGGGAACCGGAACTGCTGAGCAAAGGGCTCGCTGCGCTTTTGGCTGATCCCGGGATTGGCAGCGTGGTTGTCGCGATCATGCCCGGGCCAGCGCCGCCGCAAACGGTGCGCTACCTGAAAGGGCTTCATCCGGCAATCAAGAATCCTGCAAAGCCGGTTGTTCTGGCGATGATGGGGGATGGTTCGCCACTCGTCGAAGAGTGCTCGACACTCATTCGCGAGAGTGGGATCGCGCTTTCGCGTTCGCCGGAAAGGTCTCTTCGGGCGGTGGCGCGAGTGACGGAATTCGGTCGGACGTGCGCCGCCTCGGAAAGCATGTCTCGGCGCGCACCGGTTCCGCGGTTGCCGCCTGTTCAGCGCGGCACGATGCCCGAATACGCCGCCAAGAAATATCTTGCGGGGATTGGAATCCAAATCCCAGAGGGCGAACTCGCGCGGGACGTTGAGGACGCAACCTGCATCGCCACCCGGATCGGATATCCCGTGGTTCTGAAGGCTCAACACGCAAGCCTGGAGCACAAGAGCGATATCGGGGGCGTCGCAGTCGGCATTGCGAATGAGGCGGATCTGCGGAGGTCGTGGACACGAGTGACCGAAAATGTGAGGCGCGCGCGGCCTGATCTGAGATTGGAGCGGATGTTGGTGGAAAAAATGGCCGCGCCGGGCCTCGAGATAATCGTTGGGGCCAAACGCGATCCACATTGGGGGCCCGTGCTGCTGGTTGGGTTGGGCGGAATCTGGACAGAGGCCTTGAAGGACGTGCGCCTGCTTCCGCCGGATCTTTCCGAGGGAATGATTCTCACAGAGATCGCAAAACTCAAAGGCTACGCGCTACTGCGTGGCGCACGAGGATCGCCACCCCGCGATTGCGCCGCTCTGGCCAGGACTGTCGTTCTGATCGGCGGGGTCATGTTGGCTCGGCCTGAGCTGACCGAAATCGATATCAACCCGCTTGTGGTGTACGAAGAAAACCATAGCTGCGTTGCGCTCGACGCGCTGATCGTGTCGGCCTGACCCGTGGAGTTTCGCCTGTAACGTGCTCCGCACAAACTCCATCGGGACGTCGAAATTCTGACGAATGCGGATCGTCCCAGTCATCCTCTATTTACCAATTGTCGGACAGAAACCGGCCGTAGTCGTTTGATTCCAGCCAGTGGTAGAGATGAACTTGGTAGAGGTACGAACCCACAAGCCATGAGCCGCAGCCGATTGAAGTTCTTGCGTAGCATTGGTCGAGGCTATCTCATTGAATTGAAAACGAAAGAATGGTCGGGGCGAGTGGATTCGAACCACCGGCCTCCTGGTCCCGAACCAGGCGCTCTAGCCAGGCTGAGCCACGCCCCGAAACGGTGTAACGTCGCTCTACAGTTTACGTTGGATTCTCCGGATCGGCAACCCGCCACGCAATACGTCCTTCTTTCCATGTTGGATCGCTTCCCACCGGTTTTTGCGAATTGCTTTCCAAGTTCAAGTCTGAAGCAGCCGGGCGCTAAGCAACTTCGGCGCAACTTGCCGTATCGCAACTCACGCCCGGCGCATCTTAATGTGTGAGGATGTTTCCGTTTGCAGACCGCAAGGTGCTAGGGCAAAATACTCATAGCTGCAGCCGCAAGTACTGTCATAGATCGTGTTTGAGTTCATCTGCGGAAGGCGGCGTTTGAGCGCATCAAATGGAGGTTTCATGCTCGATATCGAGAAGCGCGTTTCATGCAATTTTACCGTAGGCCCGGTTCACGAGATTTCGTCTCGACGCATCGCGCGGATCGGCGTTTTCGTTGTTGCACTGGGGACGTTGGCGGCCGTAGCTCTGCTTGGTTCCGCACCGCGAGCAGCAGCAGGAGATGACGTGGGGTCGACAGCGTTCAAATCGAACTGCGTCGTCTGCCACGGCGCGGACGGCACCGGCACTCCGACGGGCAAGGCCCTGAAGGCGCCCGACCTGCACTCCGACGCGGTGCAGAAGATGACGGACGCTCAGATCGTCGAACAGATCACGAACGGGAAGAACAACATGCCCCCGTTCAAGAACACTCTGAGCAAAGACCAGATGGCGGCGCTGGCGGCCTACGTCCACTCGGCCTTCGGCAAGAAGAAGTAAGACCGAATTTCCGCCGCATCGAGCGCGGATGGGCTTGCCGATGTCCGGCGATCTCATTCGCGCTTTCGTTTTAGGCTCCTACTCCGGCAATCACACGTCCGATTCCGTCTGCGAATTCTCTGACTGGCGTCAGCAGACTGATCACGAGATACCCATCGCCCGCGAATTCGTAGAAATGGCCCGGGTGCACGGCCACTGAGTGCTCCTCGATCAGCCGAATCGCAAGCTCGTCGTCTGGCTGCACTGCAGGAACGCGGAGGACCGCGTACCACCCACCTTCCATCTCCAATCGCGAAACGGATTTCCAGCCTGTGAGTTGTGCGTCTAACTGCAGCAGATTCGTTTCGACGCGAGCCATGATCTGCGGCTGGATCGCGCCGCGCTGGGCCAGCAGTTCCGGCAGCGCATGCTGCACCGGCGCGTTGAGCGAGAGATACGTGTCCGCGATCACCTCGAGACACTCCATCGCGTCGCAAACGAGCGCTTCCGGGCCGCTCGCGGCGATCCATCCCACCTTCATCTGCGGCAGCGCGGCGATCTTGCTCAGCCCGCTCAACACGAACGTGAGTGCTTGTGTACCGCTGTCCGCAAAGCTGCCGTGCCGTTTCTTGCTGCTCGCACTCGCGGGAAGCGCGTAGTCGAGAAACACTTCGTCGACGACTAGCGCGAGATCGCGCTCGCGGCAAATTGCGGCGAGATGCTCCGCTTCGTCGCACTTGATGAAGTGCCCGGTCGGATTGTTCGGATGCACGACGAGAATCGCGCGGGTGCGCGGGCCGATTGCCGCGCGCAGGGCAGGGAAGTCGAATTGCCAGCCGTGGTCATACACGAGCCGGAGCGGGCGCAGCTTCACGTCCTGAATCGAAGCGAGAAAATCGAAGAGCGGATAGCTCGGATGCGCGACCAGCACTTCGTCGCCCGGATCGCAGAGCAGCCGGAAGAGAAACGAGTACGCCTCGCTCGTGCCGGTTGTAAGAATCAGGCGCTCGGGATCGAGCGGCGCGCCGGAAATTTTTTCGCGATAATAATCGACGACGGCGGCGCGGGCCGAAAGCAAACCCTTCGGCTGGGGATCGTAGCGCATCGCCGCCGCATTCTGCAGCGCGGCGAGAATCGCGGCCTCGTCGTACTCGAATCCGCAGACTGTCGGATTCGAAACCGTCAGATCGAGAAGCGGTTTCCCGCTTTCGCGATGGCGGCGCAGCGCGCGCGTGTATGCGTTTTCTTCAAGCTTCCAATTCGTGCGCGCTGAAAACATTTTGCTGCGCGATCAGATCACGCGCTCGTGCGGATAGCCGGCGGCGTCGAGAGCGGCCATCAGTTCCCGGATGTGTTCGGGTCCGCGCGTTTCCATCGTGATGTCGATCACGGCGTCGCCGAGAAGCACGCCGTAGTAGGTGCGGTCGTAATTCGTTTCGACGATGTTGGCCTTCTCTCGCGCGATCACTCCCGCGAGCCTTTCGAGCGCGCCCGGATGGTCGGGCAGGTGAATGCGGAGCCGGACGAGGCGCCCGTCCTTTACCAAGCCGCGCTCGATGATTCGCGAAAGCAGCGAGACGTCGATATTGCCGCCGGTGATGAAGACTCCGACATTTTTCCCCTGCGCGGGAATTTTGTATTGCAGCACGGCCGCGGCGGCCACAGCTCCCGCGCCTTCGGTGAGCGTTTTTTCTTTTTCGAGCAGTTTCAGAATGGCGGCGGCGATCTCTTCGTCGTCCACGGTGACGATGTCGTCCACGTATTTCTTCACCAGCGGATAGGTGACTTCGCCGGCGCAGCGCACCGCGATGCCGTCGGCGATCGTCACCTTCGCCGGGAGCATCACCGGATGATGCGCTTCGAGCGCCGCTTTCATCGAGGGCAGCTTCGACGTCTGCACGCCGATCACGCGGATTTTCGGATTGATTTCCTTCGCCGCGCACGCGACGCCGCCGACCAAACCGCCTCCACCGACCGGAACCACCAAAATTTCGATCTCGGGATGTTGCTCGAGGACTTCGACTCCGAGCGTCCCCTGGCCCGCGATCACGGCTTCGTCGTCGAACGGATGAATGAACGTGAGATTGCCCTCGCGGCAGCGGCGGAGCGCTTCCTGGCAGGTTTCGTCGTAGTTCGCGCCCGCGAGGATCACTTCGGCGCCGTATTCGCGGGTCGCCGTTACCTTCACAAGCGGAGTCGTGAGCGGCATGCAGATCTGCGCGGCGATTCCGCGCTTGGTCGCGTGGTAGGCGACGGCCTGCGCGTGATTTCCGGCGGACGCGGCGATCACGCCGCGGCGGCGTTCGTCTTCGGTGAGCAGGAGAATCTTGTTCAGCGCGCCGCGCTCCTTGTAGGAGCCGGTCATCTGCAAGTTTTCGAGCTTGAAGAAGATCGAGTTGCCCGTCAGCTTCGAAAACGTCTCCGAGCGGACGAACGGCGAGAGGAAAATCGAGTCGCGGATGCGCGCGTACGCGTCTTGAATTGTGCGGAGCGTGACCATGTCTGGAGCGCCCAAACCATCTGGCGCAGTCCGCCATTCTATCTTGTCCGGGCCGCCGCGCGGTCCCGAAATCTGCGCCGCAGGTGCGGAAAGGTAGTGCGAGATCCCCCTGAAAAATTGTCGAGTAACTTTTGCTCCGACCGTTTGTTTTGAATGAGTTACAGCGATTTCTACTCGACAGCGTTGTCGAGTAGAAATGCACCGACGGCGAGTAACTAGTGTCGAGTGGCCAGTGGCTAGAGAAGGACGTGAGTTGTGCCGCGCTAAAGGCCGCGGCGCTACATTCACTTCTAAAAGCCCTTGTCGCCGCTGGGCGCACACAGACGTCCGCCGCCCCGTGCAGGGTTCCCACTTCGCGCCAAAACTGGACCGTTGGCCCATGCGTCCACCGTGGCATGGCGGGATGTCAAGGGCAAGCGTGAAAGTCTGTGGACTCTTGGGGAAGCGGACAGTTGCTACAAAGCAAGCCTAGGCGATAATTCCAATCCACTCTCCGTCCATGTTATAGCGAAGCGACACGTCATTGTTTGCGCGTACAACATAGCCTTGCCATTCGTTGTCTGCATTGAACTGGACACGCACGTCATCGTCGACCCGCACCAACTCTCCGACATGATTTCCGCCTAGGTCAAACATGAGTTCTGTGTCCTCATTGGCTCGCACGAGATAGGCTTCCTGCTGGAGATTGCTGTTGTATAGGTATGGTCCACCAAATGCCCAATTTGTCCGGGGGTTGATTGAAGAATTGAATGCTGGATTAAGGCTGGCGTTAAATCGCGGATTGATGCTGGCGTTAAATCGCGGATTGATGCTGGCATTGAATCGCGGATTGATATTGGCATTGAATCGCGGATTGATGTTGGCATTGAGTCGCGGATTCAGATTCGCATTGGTTCGCGGGTTTATCTCGGGATTCATCCGGGGATTCAGGGCAGCGTTGGTTTTCGGATTCTTTGATGCGAAGAAGTCTGGGGACGCGCTCCTCGCTTGCTCGGTGGTCACGTCGAGCAGCAAGGCGTACTCACCGTCTGCGTCGTTTCCAAACGTCAAATAGACCCGAGCCTTACCGACCCTCGCAACGTAGACTCCTTCTCCCAATGGACTAACTGTGCCTCTGGTCCCTTCGAGTAACTCTGTCTTGCTGTATGTGTCAATGGATTGCAGGAACGCACTGACGCTCCGGATATCGACCGGACCTAAGGCTGCGAGCTTTCTGCTGAACTCTGGGCTCACAAGGTATCTCACCTCAAGATCCTCCTGAGCTCCTCCATGGCTTGTAGCAGCTCGCCTCCAGCTCCGTTCCGTATGAGCTCTTTGTAGCGTTCGGCAGCTTCTGGAAGGCATTTGCTGCGCATGTACGCAACGCAGTAATCAGCGTCGAGGAAGCGCTGTACTTCGACCTCATAGACATAGAGCTGACGGTTGTACCAGTAGGCCCCGAGGCTCACTGCGAGGAGCGCGTAAAAACTGAACGTTTTGTAGAAGAGGTCCCACGCCAGTCCCTTTGGTGTCGTAATCTCGATCACGAGGGTTCCGGAGAAAAGGCCAACTGCGATCGGAATGATGGTAGAGAAGAACGTCCGAAAGGCTGGGGAGCCGAGCACATGATCGCGAGCGCTTCTATTTGGATGTCGACATCTCGCTCGTTCTGGGTGCGCCTTCGAAACTTGGCCAGCCTTGTTAAGGGACCTGATTCCCGAGCCAGCGTTTCGGTGGCGCCTGTGCTCCTAGTGTGACAACTATGAACTTAAGAGACTTTTCCGGCAATGCTAACACGGCTCGCAGTGTTCAGGCAGCGATTTACCATTGCTTGCGGTGCGTCGAGAGTAGTTGTGGCCTTGACCGCGGGTGGGCTTGCGAATATCGTGTGGGGTCACTAGAAGGTGAAGTAACGCATGCGGTCTAGGAACAAATCCGTGTTGTCAGGCATCGGTGCGGCAATCTTAATGCTGTCTGCCGTGGTGCCGATGGGCGCTGCTTCGCCGCAGCAAGCGGGCGGGGCACAGAAGCCGGAACATCCAGCCCAGTTTCGAGTGGTGCGCTCGATGTGCGGCAGCAAAGGCGTCACACATGGAAGCGAATACCAGCTGCAGGATCAGAGAAACACATTTCATGTGCCCGGCGATCACCAGATCGTTGTGTACTTTGAATGGGAAGGCCCGCCGGGTGCGCATCACGCCGTCGGTTCGTGGAGGAGTCCGGACGGTAGGGTAGTCCTGAATTCCGAGTTCGATCTCTCGTCGCCGAGTACGCACTACATCGGCACGTGGACACTGGCGATACCTGACACGATCGCGACGGGACTTTGGGCGCTGGAAGCGACGATTGATGGCGAGCCGGCGGGAACGCAGACGTTCGAGATTGTCTCCGATCGAAGCGCCGCGCCTCCGGTCCCAGCGGGTCCACCCATGCCGACACCCGGCGAAGTCTACCAGCGCGCGGCGGCGGCGAGCGTCTTGGTAACGAGTCTTGATCAGAATGGAGACGCAATTTCCCACGGCCTTGGATTCTTCCTCGAAAAGAACCTGGTGCTGACGGCGTTTCAGGTGATCGACGGAGCGAGTTCCCTGACAGTCGACCTAGCGGATGGCTCGCACGCCACGATCAACGACCTGGTGGCGTGGAACCGCTCCGCGGATTGGGCGATCTTGAAAGTCGATTCGGCGCAGGCGCAGCCGCTGGAAAAGGCCGCAGCGAATTCGTGGCGGGTAGGCGATCTTTGTTATGTTCTCGCTTCGCTGGGGCAGGGAAGCCGGACGATTCAGAGCGTGAATATCACCGGTCTCATGGGCATGGCGCCAGCCGCGCAGAGATTGACCATTTCCTCATCCGGAGCGCAAGAGACCCTCGGTGCGCCGGTGCTGGACAGCTACGGACGCCTCATCGGTGTGCTCAGCGGAGGTTTGGCAGGAATGGGAAGCTCGCGGATGGGGAACTGGACCAGTTATTTGGATTTAGAGGCTGGTACGGTGCCGGTTGTTGAGCCAAGCGTGTTGCCGACCGCACTGATTCCGGAAGCGGCGATGTCGCAACAACCAGTGACATTGTCCGATCTCGCAGCGCGGGGCACCTTGATGATGCCTCTTTCCCTAAAGCCTCAGGTGGCGACCGGCTCCCTCTCGCAAGATTTCAAGAAAATGGGTGGAGAGGCAATCTTTCCTGTGGGATCGGGCAGCCAGTTTTCAAGAAAGCAAGGTACGCTCGCGGTCGTTGCGGTCTGGGGCCCTACCAAGAAGATGAAGGGCACACAGCAGTTGCGAATCTACAGTGTTGACAATCAGCTGGTCGCCGAAACTCCGCCTGGAAAGCTCGAGCTTAGTCCCCGCGTGACTCTCTACTCGGCGTGGAAAGTTGCGATTAATTCCCTCCAACCTGGTGTTTACCGCGTGGATGTCCTCGCGGACGACGAGCCTCAGTGGCGGCACTACTTCCGGGTCATCGAATAAAAGACAAGAAAAGCGTGGCGTCGCGCACTGTGCGTGAAAGGGTGGCGTGTTGCCAAGCAACCCTGCCGGGCACAGCATGCTGTGCCCCTGCGAATGCGAACAGCAGATCCCTCGTCGTCCAACCTCGGTCGGACTCTCTCGGGATGACAACGTGAAGACCCACCCTCGCAGACCGAGGGTGGGGCACCCGAAGTACCTTACTGTGCCTGTGAGCAATGCGCGTCGGCGACGGAGAACGCTGGGACGAAACGGAGAGAGTTGGCGGCGGGGAGGGCGACGAACGCGCGAGGATCGAGCGAAATTGTGAGATGAATGTGGCTATCCGGCAAGACGCGGATGGAGCCGCCGGCGATGCGGTCAGAGGGAATCACGATCTCGCCCGAGTCGTCCACGGCGAGCGGCTGCGCGGCAGCGTCGGGCGGGATGAGGCAATTGATAAGATTTGCGCCGCATGCTGAATTCTCGAGAAGCGATGCGGACGTGGTTGCACCCAGGTTCTGAACGACGCGCAGGCGAAGTTGGCTATACGCGCCAGCGGGGATACTGGCCGTGCCGAACGCAGCGGTGGAACAAGAATCGCCGACGGGCGCGTTGAGGTCGACTTGCACGGGACGCGACGTGAGCGGCTGCCACGCGGTCGCGTCGTCGCCGGGCATCGATGAGGGCAGTGCGTCGATGCCGCGAAGCGTAACGAAAATGTGCGGCGCGCGAGGCGCTGCGGAGAGTGCGTCGGCCGAAGCGGACGCGACCGACGAGCCGAAGGCCAACGTGACGTTGCCGGTCGAGGTCGTGGTGGTGCAAGTCGCGCCTGAGTCGATCGTGCCGCCGGGATTGAGGTTGATGGCGACGCAGTAGTGCGCGCATCCGGTGAACGTCGCGCAGAAAAGGAGCGCGGAGAGTGAGATGGCCGACGCTGCGCCCGCGTACGTGCGGGAATGGCGCATGGGAGGGGAACTCCTGCGGCGATTATCCGCGTGCGAATGAAGAGCCGTCAAGCGAAGCAGAGACGAAGAGAATGCAATGGCGAAGAGGGATTCTTCGACTGCGTGGCCAGACGTCCCGCAAGAGCGGGACGAAGAACTGCGTCCGGCCACTTAGCTCAGAATGACGGCCGTCGATCGTGAAGAGAGGTCCCTCGCTCGCCTTAGTCGCTCAGGATGACAATCTCAATGGGATCGTCACGCGCGCTATTGACCGGCATGACGCGCGTGAATATAGTCGGAGGGAACTGGGGGTGGGAATGAGATTGAGGCTCCTTTCCGTTTGCTTTGCGAGCGTGGGACTGCTGCTGGCTGCGGGTGCGCCTGCGCGGGCGCATCATTCGTTCGGCGTTGAATACGATGTGAACAAGCCGGTGACGCTGACGGGCGTCATCACCAGCATCGAGTGGACGAATCCGCACTGCTTCATCTACATCGACGTGAAGGACGCGAACGGAAAAGTGACGAACTGGAAGTTCGAAGGCTACCCGCCCGGCGTGCTATACAGGCAAGGGTGGAAGCGCGACGTGTCGATCAAGACGGGCGACACGATCACGATAACCGGTTGGCAGGCGCGCGATGGCGGCGCGTGGGGGCATGCGCGGCAGGTGACGTGCGCGGACGGCAAGAAATTGTACTTCGGCCCTGCGCCGGGGACGGGCGATGGCGGCGCGGCTCCGCCGGTGGATGTGCCGCAGAATTAGCGCGGGGCACACAGCGAAATCAAAGAGGGATTCTTCGACTGCGTGGCCGGACGTCCCGCGGGAGCTGGGACGAAGCAATAACGTCCGGCCACTGCGCTCAGAATGACGAGCAGGTGAGGGCGTGACAAAAAGCAATTTCGTAGTTGCAGCGGTGGCGCTCGTAGCGCTGGCGGCCTCTCCGTTCGCGGCGGCGCAACAGAGCTCGGCGTCGCAAGATTCCGCGGCGCCGAAGGCGAGCGCGCAAGGGGCACCGCAGCGCAATTGCGGAGAGTTCGAGGCCGGCTGCGACGTCGCAGGTAAGCAGGCCGCAGGCGCGTACAAATATCCGCCGCCCGTGAGTCCCAATGTGCCGCGCGCGGCAGACGGTCATCCGGATTTGACCGGGGTGTGGCAGGGGGGCAGCAACCGCATCGGCACGTGGGAGGATACGAACAACGGCGAGGGTCCGCTGGGGCAGAGCGGGCCGATTACGCCGTACGCGGTGCCGGGGCCGCAGGCGAAGCCTCCGTATCAGGAATGGGCCGCGAAGAAGGTGCTCGAGTCGTACAAGATGCGCGGCGTCGATGAGCCGATGGTACGCTGCGAGCCGCCGGGCACGCCACGAACCACGCTAATGGGCCTCTTCCCGATGCAGATCGTGCAGACGCCGAAGACGGTCGTGTTTCTCTTCGAGGTGTTTCACATTTTCCGCATCATCCCGATCGACGCGAAGCATCCCGACGACCTAGACCCGAGCTACATGGGCGATTCGGTCGGACACTGGGACGGCGATACGCTGGTCGTCGACGTGACCGGATTCAACGACAAGACGTGGCTCTCGGGCGTGGGGACGTTTCACAGCGAGAAGCTGCACGTGGTGGAGAAATTTACGCGCGTGGATGAGAACACCATCGTCTATGAGGACACGGTCGAAGATCCGGTGGTGCTGACCGGTCCGTGGACGCGCCACGGCACGATCATGCTGCGCCCGGGAATGAGGATTCGCGAGTATGAGTGCGTGGAAAACAACGTCGATATGCAGCGTTACGAAAATATGCTGAAGGACCCCTCGCTTTTCATGCGCAAGTAGCTGTCCTGCTGGTTGTTTCATGAAACAGCAGCGCGTGACGCCCATCACAGCGGCGATTCCGCCTCAGGCGTATCCAGACTGTAGGGGGAGAAGTGTATGGAAAAGAACATTGGAATCTACTACGTGTCGAAGCACGGGCAGACGGACAAGATCGCGCACTTTCTGGGCGAGTGCTTTGCGGGGCGGGGATGGGAAGTGTACGTGACGAATCTTCGCAACCACGAAGCGGGCACACCGGACGTAAGCAACTTCAGCGCGGTGTTAATCGGCGCTCCGATGTACATGCAGCACTATCCCAGAGCGGTGAGGGAGTTTGTTTCGCGGAACCGGCGCGAGCTGATGGCGATACCATCAACCGGATTCTTTTCGACGTGCCTGACCGCAACGCGCGGCACACGCGAGGCGTATCTCGAATCGCTCGAGCCGGTGCGGAATTTTCTCGACGAGGTTGCATGGACGCCGGATTGGATCGTGAGCTTCCCAGGCGCGCTCAATTACCGTGAGTACGATCCGCTGACGCGCTGGGTGATGAAGAGAGTCGCACAGAAAGAAGGCGGGCCGACCGACACAAGCAAGGATTACGAGCTGACGCGCTGGGAAGAAGTGTCGCGGTTCGCGCAGGATTTCGACGAAGATACGCTGCAGAGTCCATACCGGGCGGAGACGATTTCGCTCGCGACGCGGACGCTCAACGAACTGATGCCCGAGCTCGAGCAGCGCCTCGTGCAGGAGATCACAATCCCGGCGAGCCCGGAAGAAGTGCGGTCGGCGATCGAGTCGATGGAACTGGCCGACATGCCGCTCGCGGATCTTCTGGCGTGGATTCGAAATCTGGGGCGCGCGAGCGAAGAGCATCCGGTGACCTTCCAGCAGGCGGCGACTACCTTCGGCGCGCTGCCGATCGTGAGCAAACAGCCGCATGAGATCGCGGGCGGGCTGGTTGGACAGTTCTGGAAGAGAAACTACGGAATTCGGATGATGCGGAACCTGGAAGAGTTCAAAGCATTCGACGACCCTGCCTTTACGAAGACGCTCACGAACTTTTGGTTCGACGACTATCACGACGGCAAGACGTTGGTGCGGACGGAGACGCGAATCCATTCGCTCGGACCCAAGTCGCGGCGAAGATTCCACGGATACTGGAGCATCGTTTCGGTGGGAGTTCGCTTGTACATGGGCAGCGCGCTGCGGGGAATTGCGCGGTCCGTTTTCCGGCGGCACCGAGAGCACCACGTGCTGGCGGCGTGAGAGCCATATCCGCGCGACCCTCGCGGACGGGGCCTTTTCGACGCTCAAGAATCCGCGTCAGGAATCTGGCTCAGCTGCGCGAGCCAAGCAGTGGCCTCGGAATCGCTGGGCGCGCGGTAGTCTCCGCGCGGCGAAAGCGATCCGCCCGATCCGACCTTTGGGCTGTTGGGCAGAGCGCTCCTCTTGAACTGACTCTCCTTGAAAAACCGTTCGAGAAAAACGGCGAGCCAGCGCTTGATTTCGCGAATCCCGTATTGATGTCGTGCCTCCAGAGGAATGTCAGGCCAAGCTCCGCGATCGCGCTCATGCCAGGCCGACCACGCGAGAAAGGCAACTTTGGGCGGCGCATAGCCAAAGCGAAGAATGTAATAGAGATGAAAATCCTGCAGCTCGTAGGGGCCGACGACGTCTTCGGCTTGTTGCGCGGGTTGCGCTGCAGACTCCCCCGGCACGAGTTCGGGGCTGATCGTGGTTTTTGAGACTTCCTCCAAAGCAGCACTGGCGGCGGCTCCGAGCTGTCCGGTCTTGGCGACCCAGCGGATGAGATATTGAACCAGCGTTTTCGGAACGCTCGCATTCACGTGGTAGTGCGCCATGTGATCGCCGACGCCGTAAGTGCAATAGCCGAGAGCGAGTTCGCTCAAGTCGCTCGTTCCCACCACAAGGCCGCCGCGGAGATTGGCGAGGCGGAAAAGATGGCTGGTGCGCTCGCCCGCCTGGACGTTTTCAAACGTCGTGTCGAAAACCTGTTGGCCCGAACCGAACGGGTGACCAATGTCCTTCAGCAACTGCAAACAACTCGGACGAATGTCGATTTCGTGCGCTTCGCAGCCGATTTCCGCCATCAGGCGGCGGGCCTGACGCAACGTGCGCTCGGTGGTGGCGAATCCAGGCATGGTGTACGCGAGGATATTGCTGCGAGGAAGCCCCATCACATCCATCGCTCGCGCGCAGACGATCAACGCCTGGGTGGAATCGAGCCCGCCGGAAACGCCGATGATGACTTTTTTCAGCCTGGCGGACCGAAGGCGCGTGACGAGGCCCTGCACTTGAATCTCGTAAACCTCATGGCAACGCTCGTCGCGCCGCGCGATGTCGCTGGGGACGTAAGGGAAGCGCTCATACGCGCGGTCGAGCGGGAGGCGGATGTTCACCGGCAAATCGACGCGAAACGAGATTCTGCGGAAGTTCGACAGATGCTCTTGCTGATTCCGGACCGATTCGCCAAAACTGTTCTGCCGGAGGCGGTCTTGCGCGAGGCGGTCGAGATCGATGTCGCCGGCGACGAGCTGAGGACGGTAGAGGAATCGCTCGGTTTCCGCAAGGTTGGTCGCATTTTCGTAGATGACGCCGTGACCGTCCCACGCAAGATCGGTCGTCGATTCGCCACTGCCGGCGGCGCAATACAGATAGGCCGCAATGCAGCGGCCCGACTGGCTCGCGGCCAAGAGGCGCCGATAGTCGTCTTTGCCGATGGTCGCATTGGAGGCCGACACGTTGACGAGAATCGTGGCTCCCGCAAGCGCTGCATAGGAAGAAGGCGGAACCGGTACCCAGAGGTCCTCGCAGACCTCCACGAAAAAAGTGAAAAGCGGCTGATCCTCGGCCTGAAATAGCAGGCGATTTCCGAACGGGATGTCGCGCTGACCCGCGAAGTCCATAACGCCGCGCAGCCCGAGGCTCGCCGAGGCGAATTGGCGGGCTTCGTAGAATTCGCGGTAATTGGGCAGATACGTTTTCGGGACCAGTCCAAGCAGCCCACCCTTGTGAACCACCGCGGCGCAGTTGAACAGCAGGTTATCGACCGCTACTGGCAAGCCCACGATCGAGATCACAGAAAGATCGCGCGAGGCTTCGATCACCTTGCACAGCGCATCGCGGCAAGCGTCCAACAGAGCCTGCTGCTGAAACAGATCGTCGCAGGAATAGGCCGAGAGCCCCAATTCCGGAAAAGCGACCAGCAGGATGTTGCGTTCCGCCGCCTGTTTCATCAAGGCGATGGTCTGCTCGGCATTGAACGCGGGATCGGCCACGCGGACCGGCGGTACGGCCACGGCAACGCGGACGAAGTTGTGGCGATAGAGATTAAAGAAGCTGCTTTTCTCGCTCATCTTTGCGATCGCTCAGGCCAGCTTCGAAAACGGCTTGCGAAGACCAGCGTGCTCAAGCAAGGGCAACACATCTCGCGCGAAGCGCTTCACTCCGTCAACGTAGTCCAGCCATGTCATTATGATCCCATCGATGCCGGCGCGCGAGATGGCTTTAAGCTCTTCGGCGATTTTCTCCGCATCGCCCACCAAGGGATAGCCTGCTCCTGCAGCCATCCGCTTGCGCATGAAAGCAAGTTGCGGCGAGCCCTTGGGAATGTTGTTCTCAGCGCTGATGGTATCCATCATGCTGTCGAGGCATTCAGCGTCGACAAATTCCTCGGAGAAGTAGTGCAGGAAATCTTCCGCCTCTTTGGTTGTGTCGCGCAGCACGGCGGAGGCGTTGGTCCAGATCTGAATGTCGCGACCGAACTCCTCTCGCGCCATCCTCTTATAGCTGGAGACCTGCGCGGCCCATTCGTCGAGAGAATCGCCGCGAAGGCCGAGGAGGCCGATCTGAGAATTCTTCGCTGAGAATCGGATGCCCGCGGGAGATTGGGCCGCGTTCATGATGGGAATACCGCCCGGCTGGATCGGATGCGGCCGCGAAATCGCCTTCTTCATTCGGAAGTACTTCGACTCATAGTCGAATTCGTTGGGGCACGTCCAGAGCCGGCGCAACAACTGAAGCCATTCCTCGAGATAAACATAGCGCTGATCGTGTTCGAGCAGGTCGATGCCGAACATATCGAATTCGCGGCGATTCCAACCGCCCACGATATTCAGCGCGGCGCGCCCGCCTGAAATCGCGTCAATCGTAGCGCACTGCTTGGCGACGACGAGCGGATGCATCGTGGGAGCGTGCGATGTGGAAAGCACGGCTGAGTAACGCGTCGCCTGGGCGAGGCCCGCGGCAAAGGTGAAAACGTCCAGCACCTCGTTTGAGGGGTGATCGGGCTTGCCGTCGAGGTAGCCCTTCCATCGGGCGATGGGGACGATCGCCTCCAGTCCCGCGTCGTCCGCCACGCGAGCGGCGGCGAGGCAGTTCGCCCAAGTTGGGCGCCACTGCTCGGGGACCAGCGTCAAGTTGGCGATGGTGTTGGAACAGAAGGTGCCTAGTTTCAGTTTGTTGCCGTTGAACAGCGGATTCGTCGGTCTATCGTTCACGGCGGGTATTTTGCCAGAGATTCTATCGTTTACGCAGCAGCGAATCCGCGGGCGCGAGCGGGAAAGACGGCTCCGCGATTCCGTTCAGGGCGTCGCAGAGGAACGCGGCGCGGCGGCCTGCGGCACGTCTGGGTCGCGGAAGGGAAGCTTGAACTTGTGAGCGACCTCCGGCCAGAATTCTCGAAGCACGTTCCAGCCGGCATCCTGAGCGATCGCGAAGCCGACGCGCCCAGCCGCCGGACCTACACCCGGTTCCGCTCCAGTATGAAAGGAAGCCGCGACAGCCACCGAACTGGCCGTGCCCAGCCATTCACAGAAATTGAACTCGTCCTTGCCATTTTCTCGCTTTGCCACCACGACGTGCTCGATGGCGTGGAAGAAGCGCCGCTTCCCGCTGCCGTGAGCCAGGCGATAGTAACGCGGGTCCTCACTGAAGATCGTCGAGTACGTGACGTCCTTGAAGAATTCCGACGTTGCCTGACCCGCAAAGCCGTAGCCAAAGCGTTTGCCATAGCCCTGCGCGCCCTGCCCAAAGCGCGGCTCGTTGTTTTCGGCTTGATCGATTCCCGCGTTGAAGCCGACGCTCAGGAAGGTGACCGGGTCGATCGTGTCTTCGGCAAACAGTCGAAATTTTCCGCCGAGCGTGAGCGAGCAGAGAATGGCCCCCGGCTTATAGTGAGGAGCGTGGACGGATTTCCGCTCCAGCCTTTGCGCGAAGATGGCGACCGCTTTGGCGAGCGGACCTTCGTAATCCTCCCAACTGACGCCGGGCGTCGGTTGCACGCAGGGCGCGTTGGGGTTCCGCACGGTCTCTTCGGGAATCGGCGCCGCGGGGACTGGCGGTTGCTGCGCGGGGGCCGGATTTTCCTGACCACGCGCCGCAACGCCGCAGAAAAGAGCAAGCACGAGAGAAACTCGGCGCAGGACGCGTGGCATGGCGTGAGGCATACATAACATTTTTCCCTTCAGGGCGCTAGCCTGGCGGGGAGCGCAACGGGAGCGAAGTTCGCCACCAGAGCGGAGGAATGGTCTTCGCGGAATCTTGCCCAACCCGACATTCGCCGTTTCCCGGTCGGCAAACGACATCGGGACGTAGCCTTTTATGGCGATCTTACGAGAACCTAAGATGATTTCTGGTACGCTTGGTTGGTTCGCGCACAGGACCTCGAAGGCTGCTGGGCCGGAGCAGCCGAGAGAAGTTTGAACATGCATGAAGGAGAAGCTGCCATGAAATTCACTGCTGCAATCGTGCTTGCGTTGCTTGGGTCCATTCCGGCTTTCGGCCAAGATCAGGCGTCGTGCAAAGCTTTCTTTCAGGTCGTGCACGCCGACGCGGGATCTCCCGGCCTTCGCACGGGTATGGACAACGGGGAGAAAAGATGGTGGGACAGCGAGGGCCAGAAGAAATATCCGGGTCTATGTTTGGACGGCTCGGTGACTTCCGGAGACAAGCCGCGCTACCTATTGATCTGGTCGAAATCGAAGTCGATTGGCCAGGCGTCTGTGCCTCCCAACGAAGTTTATGGCCAAACGACGAGCGCCCTACAAGCCTCGGCTCCCAAGGAGTGGATCTACCAGCCACGGTGGAACATCACGTCGGTTACGATCGCGTATGTTCTGTATGACGGCCGCCTGGATGTACCGCCGGTGCACTTCGCAGCCGGGGATCATGCATTCGTGTTTCCGGATCACCGAAAGGCGCTGGAAACGGCGGTCAAATTTCTCACGCAAGAGCCCGTTTTTTCCCCGAAGGTCTACTGACGAGACAGCAGACAGAGACGAATGCTCGAGGAGGCGGGAGCCTGCCCGAACCGGCGGGAGACTTGTCAAGGCGCGCGTGCCGGTGCCTGACCAAGTTGGAATCCAGCCATCTAACTCGAGAAACTGAATCTCCCAGTGGGCGATAAGTCGGATAACCGGACAAGTTGAGTTCTAGTCTGAACTTGTCCGATCAGTCGTCGACGATATTGCCGTAACTCTTGGCAACTATCCAGACTATGCTTATACTCATCGCCGAGAATCTGCCCCTCGGACGGCGCAGATCCCGGAAACCCCGAATGTCGCAGGTTCCAGCTCGACGAGTGCGGAGCCGCACCACCGGCTTTACCTGAATTTCCTCCTAAGGGCGCCCGGCGGCCGCCGACCCGTTTTCCGCCAAGTCTGTAACTATCTGCGCTGACGTGCATTTCTAATATTTCTAACCTCGATCGCACTGCTCATTTGAGCCGCGGAGGATCCATGGCGGACATCAAGACGATTCTCGCTGAAAATGAAAAACTATCGCACGAGATGCTTCGCGGGAACGCGAATCAGATCGACCAGGCTCGCCGTTTCCCGCGCGAAAACCTTCGGGCGCTTGGCCATGCGGGCGTGCTCGGCCTGCTGATTCCGGCGCAGTACGGAGGAGCCGGCGCCGGCCTCGCCGAAATGTCGCAGGTGCTCGATACGCAGGCTCAGAACTGCGCTTCGACAGCAATGGTCACGCTGATGCATTACTGTGCAACCTCGGTGATCGCGGCGAAAGGGAGCGATGCGTTGAAGCAACGGCTCCTCCCGGCATGCGCCCGAGGCGAGAACGTCTCCACGCTGGCCTTCAGCGAAGCCGGATCGGGCGGCCACTTCTACATGCCGGTCAGCGAAGTCCGCGAAAGCGGCGGACGGAAAACGCTCAGTGCCACGAAGAGCTTTGTCACCAGCGCGGGCGAGGCGGATAGCTATGTTGTCTCGGCGCGCAAGGCTGGAGCAACTGCGCCTACGGAAACGAATCTCTACGTCATCGCGAAGGACGCGCCGGGATTTTCGACCGAGGGGCGATTTGAGGGGCTCGGCCTGGCAGGAAACGCCAGCGCTCCGATGTCGCTGAAGGACGTCGCGATCGACGACGCGACGCGCCTGGGAGCGGAGGGGACCGGCTTCCAGAGCATGCTCGAGGTCGTGCTGCCCCATTTTCAAATCGGCGTGGCTTCGGTTTCCGTGGGGCTCGCAAAGGCAGCGCATCAGGCGATCGTGGCGCGCATGGGCGCCCGGAGGTATGAACACGCAGGCGGCGCGGCTCTGGCGTCGATTCCTCGAGTGCAATACCTGGTGGCCGAAATCACGCTGGCGGTGAACTCCGGCGACGCGTTTCTGCGGGAAACGATCCGCAAGGCTCTGGCGGCTGATCCAGCGGCGATGCTCGACGTACTGGGTGTGAAGGTGGCCGCAGCGGACGCCTGCCTTGCCGCTGTCTCGCGGGCCATGATCCTCGGCGGCGGTTGGGCGTTCGGCAAGCGTGGAGGACTCGAAAGGATCTTCCGCGACGCCCAGGCGGCGGCCGTGATGGCGCCTCCAAGCGACGTGCTGAAGGATTTCATTGGCAAGGCAAGCTTGGGCTTGCCGCTCTTCTAGCGGCGAGCCAACTCTAAGGGGGAAGCATGTCGAAAGCACCTGCTGGGCATGCGTTAAGGATCGGCGCCGTCGCGTACGACCCGAAGGTTGTCACGATCTGGGAAGGTTTTCTACCCTATTTCGCCAAACACGGCGTTCGCATCGACTACGTCCTGTATTCGAACTACGACGCGCAGGTGGAGGCGAATCTTTCGGGGGAAGTTGACGTCGCCTGGAATTCACCTCTGGCCTGGGTGAAGAGCCAGATCGACAGCAAAGGGGCGTGCCTCGCCATCGCGATGCGCGATTCCGACCGCGATCTCACCACGAAAATCATCGTGCGTACGAATTCGCGCTTCACATCGCTCCCCGATCTGAAGGGAAAGACGATCGCCGTGGGCGCTTCGGATTCGCCGCAGGCGACACTGATTCCGCTCAATCTGGTGGCGGAAAGCGGTCTCGATCCGTTTCGCGACTGCAAGGTTCTGTATCACAACGTGATGGTTGGAAAGCACGGGGACCATGTCGGTGGAGAGCGCGACGCGGCGAGGGCGCTTGCATCCGGAGCCGCCGACGCGGCCTGCGTGCTCGATGCAAACTATGGCGTGTTCGTCAACGAAGGGACGCTCGATCCGGGCACGACGCGGGTCTTGGCAACCACTCCGGCCTTCGACCACTGCAATTTCACGGTACGCGCGAGCCTGCCCACAAATCGTTGGAAACCGTTCGTCGATGTGCTTCTCGGCATGTCTTTTCGGGACTCCGAGGTTCGGGCGTTCATGGAGATGGAAGGGCTGAAGAGGTGGCTGCCCGCGCGAACGACCGGCTACACACAGCTGGAAAAGGCCGTCGAGCGATTCAATTTCTACGGCGGAGCCGCCACCTCCGCTGGAACCTAGGCAACCGGCCGAGCTGCTCCCGAGAAATGCCGGACTCCACACCAAAACAAAGAGTCGAGCTCGAAGATCTCTCGCTTCACGAAGGGGCCGCGGTGCTTCTGCGGCAGGCGCTCTCCCGGCTGGCGACGGGCGAATGGTGCGAGGTGCACGGCGATTCGCCGGAACTCGCGGACCATCTTCTGGCGTGGTGCCGAAAACAGGGCCTGCGCTGCCAGACACAACAAGGCGCGCCGCAAACCTTTCGCATCGAGGCACCGGGACCGGCGCCGCTGATCTTGACGTCGCAAACGGAAACCGCCGAAACCGCCGAGCCCGATTGGGGAATCGCGCCGCGCGGGGCGCGGATTGAGCGCGGAGGGCCTGAGTTTGGGTTCACGCTGCGCCAAAAGCGCGACGTGTGGGCGCGCGAGTTGAACTCAATTTATTCGCAGGCTACAGCGAATCAGTGGTCTGCAGCGCGAGACATTCCGTGGCACCAGCTTCCGAAGTTGCCGGCGGACGTCGAAGCCGCGGTCGCTCAGGTCATGACGTTTCTCACGGAAAATGAATTCGCCGCACTGTACGTCCCGGCGCGATTCATCCCGCGGATTCACCCGCACTATCGCGAGGTCGTGGAAGTGCTGGCGATGCAGGTGGTGGACGAAGCGCGCCACGGAGAAGCGTTCACGCGGCGCGCCGAAGCAGGCGGCGCGGGGCTTGGGACAACGGCGATCAGCGGGCAGCTCTCCCTAAAAACGCTTCTCGAAGAGCCCGACTTCACCACGGCGACGTTTCTGCTGTGCGTCATGGGCGAGGGCACGTTTCTGACTCTGCTCAAGTTTTTGGCTGACCACGCGCCTGATCCAGTGACTGCCGCTTTGGCGCGTCTGGCGCACCGCGACGAAGCACGCCACGTGGCCTTCGGCGTCGAACACATGCGCTACGTTTTCGAGCGCGAGCCCGAGATGCGAATTTCGATGGCAGCTGCCGTCGAGCGGCGCAGCCAAATGCTGGCGTCGATTTCAGGATTGAGCCCTTACGTTCACGACGCGCTCGTGGTTTACGCCGGAGGTGGGCTTTCGATTGCGCAAGTGCGCGAGGGCGCCAGGCATGTAGCGGATCTGCAGCGCGAGATGGATCGTACGAGGCGCGAACGATTGCAATCGCTTGGATTCGAGCCCGAGCTGGCTGCAAACATGTCGGCCTACCACACGAAGAATTTCATGTGAGGCCGTGATGCGACGCGAATGGCCGTTCTATCGGACGTTCTGAATTTTTCGCATCTGGACCGCTTTCGAGTCCTGGCAATTCATTCGTCGCTTCGGTTCAGCCTCAAAGAATCAAGGGGCAGCCCGGGAACATGGCATGACCTGAGGTATAGCAAAAGGGCTCGCAGCGCAGCGGCCTCCATGTCATCGAATTGACAGTCGGACAGAGTTTTTGCGAGGCACAGGCGTTTCCATAGTTCGTCTCAAGCCCCGCCGTACACGACGGCTCCGCCGTCGACTCTTAACACCACCGAGGTAATGAACGAAGCTTCCGCTGAGGCAAGAAATACCGCAGCGGAGGCGACATCCTCGGCAGTAGCCAGGCGACCCAACGGCGTTCGCCGACGCCGCACCTCATATACGGCGTCGTCGTTTTTATTCAGTTCGCGCGCACCGGGCGTCGGCACCGAACTCGGACACACTGCGTTGACGCGAATTCGGCGAGGACCAAATTCAACAGCTAGTGCACGAGTTAAAGACGATACGCCGCCCTTGATCGCCGAATAGACGCTTGCGCGCGGGATGCCAAGCTCTGCCACAGGCGAGGTGTTGTTGATTATCACTCCGCCGCGTTCCGAATCCATGTGCAGCAAAGCGGCTTGCGCGGTCCAAAAGAGGGATGTCAGTCCAACTGAAATCATCCTCTCGATCGTTTCCTGTCGCACCTCCGACACCGGCTCGTTACGGAACACGATCGCGTTATTGGCCACAATATCGAGGCGGCCGAATTCGGAAACGAGTTCAGCCACGGAACGAAGCACGTCGTCTCGCTTACTGACGTCAATCGGAAAAGCGCGAGCCGTCCCCCCATTTTCCCCAATGTGGCTCACCGTCGACTTCGCAGTCGCTGGATCAATGTCCGCCACTCCGACGATCGCTCCCTCGTCCGCGAAAGCGAGGGCCATCGCCTGTCCAATTCCGCGTCCGGCTCCCGTAACGAATGCGACCTGGCCCTTGAGACGCGGCATCTTCTCGCTCCCATTCGAAATTAAGAACGTGCGAAAACCGGTGAAGCTGCGGCCTTGGTTCCGACTTTCCCGCCGACGCCCGTTATGTGGGGCGTTTGCCTGCTGAGATCGAAGGCGGCCGTTGTTACAGACCGGCGCTTCGTCTTGCTAACGGAAAGAACCGCGGCTCCCTACATTCACCGAACCTTAAAACGCCAATTCTTTTTATCACGAACAATGTAACCGGCGGTCGGATCTGAGAAATGACTGCCGATGACCAATATCTTCTTATCGCCGAGGCGCTCGAACATCGCTTTGCGCGTCTTCACGCCTTGCTCCTTGTCCATATCGAAATTGCCGGGGCAGTCAGCTTCAGCGAGCTGGAGCGGGTGGTGCAGCATATCGCCGGTAATGAAGCCTTCTTGTCCTTTAGACGAAATATGCACGCTGACATGGCCGGGCGTATGTCCGGGGGTCGGTACGAGCGAAACTTCATCCGTTATCTTGAAATCTGGCTCGATGAAGTCGGCCAGACCGGCACTGGTGATCGGTTCGATGGAGTCTGCCAAGTGCGTGAAGTCATGATACCCGCCCGTGCGCTTGAGCATTTGCCAATGCTCATACTCCTTGCGGCCAAACAAATAACGCGCATTCGGGAAGGTAGGCACCCATCGGCCATTCACTTTGTGCGTATTCCAGCCGACGTGATCGAAATGCAGGTGCGTGCACAAGACTTTTGCGACTGTTTCCGGCGCGTACCCGGCAGCGGTCAGGTCTTCGATGAACGAGGTCTGCATGTTTGTGAATATCGGGTACTCACGCTCGCGATCATTGCCGATACAAGTGTCAATCATGATCTTTTGTGTGCCGGAGCGCAGAACGAAAGCCTGAAATGAAATCTTCATCCGGCCATCCGGAGTTGCGAAATTGGGGAAAAGCCAGTCGTATTGCTTGGCGAGCTCTGGCGTCACGCCGGGCATCAGCACATCAAAAGGGTCTTCGTGCGCGTTGACTTCGACGATGCGGACGACTTCGACGTCTCCGATTGTCCATTTTCTGATATGTTCGACGGCCATCGTATTCTCCCAAGTTATCGGCGATCTTGATTCGATTGAATCGGTGGAGGTGGCGTCCGCCCCAAAATCATATCTGCAGCCTTCTCCGCAACCATCACCACGGGCGCATTCGTGTTTCCGCCCATGAGCCTGGGAAAGATCGACGCATCGGCGACCCGCAAACCATCAACGCCCCGCACCTTGAGTTCAGGGGTGACCACTGCTGCGTCATCAACTCCCATACGGCAGCTTCCGGCCGGATGAAAAACCGTTGCAGTCGTAGCGCGGAGATATTCTTTGAGCGCTTCGTCGCTTTCCACCTTTGGACCGGGCAAAAACTCGGTTCCCTTGTAGGGGGAGAAAGCCGGCGTTGCAAGTATTCTGCGTGCCAGCTTCAGGCCGCGCACAAGTGGGTCAAAGTCTTCGGGCACGCTCAAGATATTTGGATCGATGACGGGCATCGCACGCGGGTCCGGACTCGAAAGGGCGATGCGGCCACGGCTCTTGGGGTACAAGAGAACGACGCTGATGTTAAAGCCGTGCCCAAGCGGCAATGGGAACGTCGACTGATTGCGACGCGCCGGCTGGAAGACGATTTGTGCGTCAGGGCGGTCAAGGCCGCTCGTCGTCTTCACGAAGGCATGCGACTCGAAGACGTTGCTGGCGAATGGTCCTTTGCGCATCGACAAATATTCGAAAACGTTCCAAACTCCGCGCGGGAGTGCTTTCAGCGAAATACCATACGAAGTGGAGTTCGAAGTGACCATTAGCACCGCCGACGCGACATGATCGTGAAAGTTCGCGCCGACGCCAGGCAGATTGTGCTGGACTGGAATCCCAAGAGCTTGTAGCGCAGCACCATCGCCGATGCCCGACAGCAACAAGATTTGAGGAGATCCGATGCTGCCGGCCGACAGAATGACCTCGCCTTGCGCCCCGATGCGCCGAGTCTCACCGTCCAGTTGAATCTCGACGCCCCTCGCACGGCGATTCTCAATGACAACCCGGGTGACCAATGCCTTGGTCAACACTGTGAGGTTTGTCCGGTTCATCGCGGGCTTGAGGAAGGCCGTCACTCCCGATTCGCGACGGCCGTCTTTGATCGTGCCCTGGCGCGGGCCATAACCTTCTGTATCGGGCCCGTTGAAGTCATCGTTGCGGCGATATTGCAACGATTGCATGGCTTCCCAAAAGGCGGCATTGAGGGCGTTGGGCCTCTTGATGCTGAGGACATTCATCAACCCGCCTTTTCCGTGATAAGGAGAGCCATTGAAGGCTTCGTTGTTCTCGGAACGAACGAAATAGGGGAGCACCTCTTGATAGCTCCAGCCGCGGTTCCCCGCCGCGGCCCAGTCGTCGTAGTCTCTTGGATTGCCGCGGATATACACCATGCCGTTAATCGAGCTCGTACCACCGAGAACACGACCCCGCGGCATTGGAACCTTCCTTCCATTGAGGTTTCGCTGTGGCGCTGACCAGTAGCCCCAAACAATGCTCGGCCTCACCATCGCAGCGGCGACCAAGGCGGGCACGTGGATGAAAGGATGACGATCCTTAGGTCCGGCTTCGATCAGGCAGACGCGATTCGATGGATCCTCCGACAGCCGGTTGGCAAGCACGCAGCCGGCCGTTCCGGCTCCAACGATTACATAGTCGAACACGCAGTCGTTAGGTTGACTCGTTACCATTGCTCCGCTTTTTGGGGTTGCTTTCGATATGACAAAGAGCGGTAGTCAATCGGGACCTACAGCCTCACACGCGGGTCTACCGAAGATCTACACGCGAAAGTTCTGTCCAGTTGCAGCGCGCTGCCAATAGCCTCGCTGTTGAATCGGCCAGTTGATCGTGATCGCGCCATTCAATATGCATTGATTCGCGCAGCAGCCGCAATACCAACACTCTTCCGGATGCAGGATACAACAACCAACTTTCTCAGACCTACAAGGTGTAACACCAGTGCCAATCTCGAAGGGACTCAGCCGCGCCGACGGGCGGCTCGAAGGTTCGTATTGCGGAGTTCTTCAGAAGTCAACAGCAAAGGGATTCAATAGGTTGGTTGGGGTGAGCGATGGGATTTGAACCCACGACCCTCGGTTCCACAGACCGATGCTCTACCGGCTGAGCTACGCTCACCGCAGAGCAAAATGATAGCACGCCGCAGGGGAGCGGGCTACGGCCTCGGAGGGAAGGGAATCGGCGCCGAGCGCTTGCGCCGGATAGATAGTTGCCTCAAATGGACGCGAGCTTGTTCGGCCCAAGGGCCGGTTGGAGCGTGGCGCAGGTAGGTGATCCATTCCATGCGCGCGAGGCGACGCTCGCCGCGCTTTTCGTAGGCGAGCGCCAGATTGAAGTGGACGTCGGCGTGCGCCGGCATGGCTCGCGCGGCGCGACGCAGGTGACCGATCGCTTCGTCGATCTTGCCTTGCTCTTCGAGAACGCAGCCGAGGTTGTAGCGCGAGATTCCGCTCAATGGATCGAGCTGGACGGCGGCGGCAAATTCGGTGCGCGCCTCATCGACCCAACCCATCTGATAGAGGGCAACGCCCAGATTAATGTGCGCGTCGATCCACTCGGGTGCGAGTTCCAGAGCCTGGCGGTAGCTTTCGACGGCTTGCGGCAGCAGATCCGCTTCCATTTCGCAATCGAGCGCTTTGCGGAAGAATTCCTCGGCGCTTGGGCCGGCGAGCGCATGAACCTTCGCGGAAGGCCCGGCGAATTCGAAAGGAAGCGCCCACTGCTGTTTCAGAGGATTGAACGGGCGATCGGCGCCGGGCGGGATCACGAGAACGTCGCGCCCCTGCTCGACAAATCGCAATTCCTGCAGCGGGACGCGAGAGCCCGCGAATTGCTGTTCGATCAGGCTGATTGCCCGCCGGACGCGCCTCGCGGGCACCCGATTTTCGGTCAAGCGTTGAAGCGTGCGCAGCGCAACGAGGTCGCCGAAGCTGTAGAATCGCTCGCCCCACCGAGCCCGGGGACGGACCAGCCTGAGCCGTTCCCAGTAGCGAAGACGGTTCGGCTCAACCCCCAGAATGCGGCCTACTTCCTTCCGCGTATATCTTTCCGACAAGCCCCGGTGCTCCCCTGCGCCTGCTCTTGGAAACGATTATGCACCCGATGTCAACCACATGTGGGAAGTGCTTTCTGTAAACTTCGCTTCCTGGCGCGGCGATTACCAAAAGACGACAGGGCGGGCCGCCTGAATTGCACGAGTCGGAGGGATTGCTAGACTTTTTAAGGGGAAGTTGCCCGCCATAATGTCTCGCGAAAGCACCGAACGACTCTATTTGGAGCGGCAGGTCACGCTCGCGCGCGCGGTGACGGTCGCGCTTTCGCTCGTGGCCCTGCTTGAAACATCCGGGGCGCTGGTTCGGCCGTGGCCGTTGACGATCTTGATGGCGTATCTCGTGCTCGCGCTGGCAGCGGCGCTGATGGAGCTCCTGGCGGGCATCACGCGGTTTCGAATTCCACTCGTACTCGATCTCGCCGTCTTGCTCGTTTTCGTGTTTCTCACGCCCTCGGTTTCGGCCTTCTGGTTTCTTTTGCTTTTCGCAGTGTTCGCGCTGGCCACGCGGGGCTACATGCGCGCGATGGTCGCGTTGGTCGGTGTGGCCACGGTGCTGCTGATCGTCCGCATGGCCGTGGAGGAGCCGTTTGGCTGGCAGAGCGTGTGGCGCTGGGTGGCGATCGGGTCAGGAACGCTGATTTCGGGACTCGGGATGGGATTCCTCGGGGCGCGCGAGAGAGAGCACTTTTCCCGACAGCAATTCCTGGAAAGAATCGCGGGGCTGCTGCAGTTCGATCACGGCCTGACCGAATCGATCCGGCAAACGCTGGGCGAGATCGCCCTGGCGTTCGGATGCGAGCAGGCGTGCCTGGCTTTTCGAGACGACGAGCTGGAGCGTCTGTTTGTGTGGAAGGTGCGGCCGGGCGACCGCGATCCGAGGGGGCCGGAAACGCTTCCGTTGTCGCGAGCCGAGACATTTCTGCTCGACAGCCTCGAAACATCGATGGCCTGGGAATTCCGGAACGGACGCGGAGAGGGCTTCGGGTGGGACCGCCGATCGGGCGAGCCGGTTCGGACTGTTCCGCCACCTCTTGAATCGACACGCGAGGAGTTCGGCGCGAGGGCGTTGGCAGCCGTGACCATTGAATCGGACGGGAGGCCGGCGGGCCGCGTTCTTCTTGTCAATCCATCTGCGCCACATCCACGATTTTCAGAGGGCGACTTGCGGTGGTTTGAGCAAATTATCCGGCACGTCGGCCCTCCGCTCGAGAATATCTTTCTGATGCGGAGCCTTCGCGCCCGCGCGATCGAGGCGGAGCGGAGCCGCATCTCGCGGGACCTGCACGATGGAATCCTCCAAACGCTGCTGAGTTTGAAAATTCAATTGGATGTCTTGCGGAAGAAACTCCCGCAGACGCCGGAGCAAGCCGGCCGGGAGTTGGAGGGGCTCCAAAAGACGGTCCAGCACGAAAGCGAAGAGCTTCGGCGGATGGTGACGGACCTGCGCCCGCTGCGTGTGGAAAGCGCGGACATGCGCGAACTGATGATGGGATTCGCCGAGCGGTTCCGCACCGAGCACGGTTTGGCCGTCGACCTGTTCATAAAAGACCGCGATTTGCGCATTCCGGACCGGATTTGCAGAGAACTTTTCCAGATATATCGTGAGTCACTACACAACGTAAAAAAGCATGCGGACGCCAGCCACGTCGTGGTAAAACTAGAACAAGACGAGGCGAAAGTCTCACTCGTCGTGGACGACAACGGCCGGGGCTTCAGCTTCTCTGGGCGATATACAAGCGAAGAACTCGATCGCCTGCGTCTTGGGCCGATCTCGATCAAGGAACGGACGCGGGGTGTGGGTGGCACGCTTACAGTGGAATCAAATCCTGGGCACGGCGCTCGTCTCACGGTCGAAATCCCATTGAATTGAGATGACCAAATCCAAACAGGCCGTTCGGATCCTGGTGGCGGACGACCACGCGATCTTTCGCGATGGTCTGCGCAAGCTTTTGGAGGGAGCCGACGACGTTCAGATCGTCGGCGAAGCCTCGAATGGCGTCGAGTGCACGAAGATGCTCGGCAAGCTGAAACCGGATATCTTGTTGCTGGACTTGCGGATGCCTGAAAAGGACGGGCTGGGCGTCCTGGAAGAAGTCAATTTCGACTCATTGCCCACGCGCGTGATCGTTCTCACCGCAGCGGAGGATGATCGTGACGTTGTGCGCGCGATGCGCCTGGGTGCGCGCGGCGTGGTTTTGAAGCAGTCCGCGAGCGATTTATTGCTGAAGAGCATCCGGAAGGTTCACGAAGGCGAAATCTGGCTCGACAACCGGATGACCGCCGAGGTAATCGACGCCTTCAAGAAGTCATCCGAGTCGGGACAGCGGCGCGAGAAGCCTCTGCTGAGCGATCGCGAAAAGGAGATCGTGCAGCTCGTGGCGCAAGGTTTCCGAAACCGCGAAATCGGCGAAAAACTCTTCATCAGCGAACAAACGGTGAAGAATCACCTGCACAATATCTTCGACAAGCTCGGGGTGTCCGACCGCCTCGAACTTGCTCTGTATGCCATTCACCACCGCCTGATCGATCAAGCCTGACTTCCCGCGCCGTAGATCTGATGTGATCGTTTTCCGGTACTTTTATCCATATTGTCCCGTAACCGTTTCCATCCAAACGGCTTACCGAACAGGGGGCTAGTACGCTTGTACCAATTTCCGGCCTAAGAATTGGCTCCGTCGCTCTATTGGTTTGAATTGTTCCCTCTTCTAATCTAGGCGCGAATTCTAGAGGAGTCTTACGGTGTCCCTGAAAGAGCGACGAGTATCGCGGCGCTTCCTGATGCGTCTGCCGCTAACGGTGCGTTGGACCGACGAAAATGTCGTGGGCGAAGCCGCGACTGAATCGCGGGAGGTGAGTTCGCGCGGCCTCTATTTCCACCTGCCAAAGGGGCTGAAGAGCGGCGCTCCTGTAGAAATCGTGATGACGCTGCCGCACGAGCTGACCCAGGCGGGCCCAGTCCGGGTGCGCTGTTTGGGCCGTGTGCTGCGAAGCAGCCCGGAAGGCTCTGGTGAAGTTGGAGTGGCGGCGGCCATCGAGCGGTACGAGTTCATGCGCAACGGCGAATCGTCCGCTGCCTAACGAGTTCTTACCCAGACCCTGCGGAGATGGGTGAGAAAAGGCCGGGCGGCTCGGGTCCCTCAGCCTAGCCCCCGGCCACTTTCTTCTTATCTAAACTTCTTTCATCTCGCCTCGCTACTTCTGCGGAAAGCCCACCGACTGCGCCAAGATGATTTTCTGATGCGGCTGCAAATCTAAGGTCTTGGCCAGCGCGGGTTTGTCGACGCTGCCGCGCACCACAGTCGCGAGTCCTTCTGACGCGCAGTAGAGATAGACATTTTGAGCGATGAATCCCACGTCGGCGGCAGTGAACAGGTCTCTGTCGGAGGGTGCCGCGCGCCCGGTCTTGGAAAGATCCGATACGTAAATCAGGTTTACAGCGGCATCCTTCACAAATGACTGCGTGCCGGTGGCCGCCCGAAAGTCGCCTGCCACCACAGGGCTTAACGCGTTGTTCTTAGCGTCGTAAACGTACACGCCTTCTGCGGTCGCTACGTAGATGCTCACCTCTTGCCAGTTCATGGCGGAGGGCGCGGTGCGATGTCCGTCCGGTCTGTTGATTCCAAACGCGGCCCAGAGCAGATTGGAAAGCGTCTGCTGCGAAAGGGTGCCCGGACCGAACTCGCGGATTGATTTGCGGTCCTTGAGCACTTGCATCAGGGGACGGCCCCCGCTCATCTGTGGCGGCGGGAGCTTGACAGGCGCAAGGCTCTGCGCGGCCAAGCTGAAGGTCAATCCGAATGTCGCCAGTACAAGGCCCAAAAGCAACGATACATTGCGTTTCATGGGACGTACCTCATCATCGGCGTGATTCAACCAAAGCGATGCTGCGTTTTTCGGAGGGATGGAGCCGAGGCCCGGACTTGAACCGGGGACCTGCCGATAGCTCCAGAAACATCATCTAGTTGATTCTGTTGCTCTTTCTTGCGTCTTGTACCACGGTTTTGCACGGTATTTGCAGCTTATTGTTCTCTTTCTGTTCCCAAGTTCCACCCCCCCAAAATTATCAGTTGGATTACGGATCAAATCGTTCTTCGCATTTAGCGATTGCGGGTGCAAAATTCAGAAGAATGCATGCGTCATCTTACTGGCGGGCGCCAAACAGCCCCGCCCTGTGATCACCGTCAGGGAAATGGCACAACGGTCGAAAGAAGATACTTTAAAGTACGGCCAAAGAGGCCCTCGAACAAGAAGGAAACACACTCATGATAGTTCGTCAAATGGCGGAGAGTGAATGCCGCGAGTTTCTAGAGCGCTCGTCTATAGGAAGACTGGGCTGCTCGCTGGATGAGCAGCCCTACATTGTGCCGGTTTATCTAGCTCACGAAGCTGATAACGTATATGTCTTCTCAACATTCGGACAAAAGATCCGATGGATGCGCGCCAATCCTAAGGTCTGTATCCAAATTGACGAAATCATCGACGATTCTGAGTGGACGAGTGTGATTGCCAGTGGCCGATATCAGGAGTTGCCCCGAGCCACAATACGCGACCGAGTGCGCACGCGCGCGCAACCTTCTGGAGAAGTGATACCGTTGGTGGTTGAACGCATTGGCAGAACGTCGAACGGAAGTGAAAGACAACTTGATTGCGCCGCTTTTCTTCCGGTTTCACATTGATTCAATCACCGGTCTTTGCGCTTCACCAGAGGACAAAATAGCAGGTGCTCCGACGTCGCACGCATAGAGCACTTCGGCCGGAACCGCAATTCGGTGCCCAAAGTTCTGGGCCGAGCCTGGCGAAACCTTGGACGGCGGAAGGACCGCGTTAAGCTAATGCAGCAAAGCAGCAGCCCAGCACCCGATCTTGAGAGGAGCTATGAAGACTTCCTGCATTTGTGGACCTCGGGGATCCGCGATTACCATAGCTTGCTGTCGGGCTGTCTGACTGCGAATTCCAATTTCGTCGCTGCGATTGGATTCCTGCTGGGGCGCGAACCGGCCACTAAGGTCTTCTCCATTTTCCTCTCGACCTTATGCATCTTTGGAATACTAATTACGCTGCAAATGGCCATCGTGCTCGGCCGTTTCGATGCACAGAATGCATTCTGGGAGTGGCGCCTGCGAGCCATCGAACGCTCGCCCGGTTGGAGCCGACTGACTCCGTTTGAGGGTTTTTTCAGTCTCAAGGACAAGAAACACGCCCTCAGTGACCCTCATAATATTCCGGCGACCTTCCATCCGAGTTGGCCGTTGCGCGTCCATCGACAATGGTGGGCGCACCGCGCGGTTAGTTTCCCTCTGTTTTTCGGAATCATCTATGGCATGGCTTTGGTGTGGAGCATGGCACAGCTATTCGGGTAGCCTCCGTTTTTTGTAAGCAGCACCAGTCGCGCTGTTGAACCAAAGTGGTCGTCCCTGGTAACGATTGGCCATAAAATAGAGTCGGGTAGGGGTAGCCGAACTGTTCGGCGAAGCGAGAGGGCGACGGAAAGTCTGCGCGCCGCCGCTTTGCGTTTTTCCTCAAGTCGCGCCAACGTTCAAGGGCCCTACCGACAGTCGCCGAAATTGCTTCTTGTCGAGGTGATCAGTGAACATCAATCCTGCTGCCGGAAAGCCAGCGAGCCCTTCCATCTTGGTCAACGTTCCCAGGCTCATCACGGCCTACTACTCGATACAGCCCGATGCGGACAATCCGCGCCAGCGCGTGATCTTCGGCACTTCTGGTCACCGCGGATCGGCCTTCGAGGGAGCTTTCAATGAATGGCACATTCTCGCCGTTAGCCAGGCCATCGCGGACTATCGCAAAACGCAGAAGATCGACGGTCCTCTATTCCTGGGAATAGACACCCACGGATTGTCTGAGCCGGCGTTCGCGAGCGCGATGGAAGTGCTCGCAGCCAATAGTGTCGAGGTCATGCTCGCGGAAGAAACAGTGTACACTCCGACGCCAGCCGTCTCGCATGCGGTTCTTTGCTACAACCGCGGCCGATCGACCGGGCTCGCGGACGGCATCGTCATCACGCCGTCTCACAATCCGCCCGATGACGGCGGTTTCAAGTACGACCCGCCCGCACGGCGGACCCGCCGATTCGGATGTTACGAAATGGATCGAATCGAAGGCCAACGAACGGCTGCGGGCGAAGCTCGCCGGCGTGAAGCGAATGACCTTCACACAAGCTTTAAACGCACCGACCACTCACCGGCACAACTATCTCGACGAGTACGTGAACGATCTCGAGAACGTAATTGAGATGGCGGCCATTCGTGAATCGAGAATTGCGCTGGGTGTCGATCCGCTGGGAGGAGCGGGCATCGATTATTGGCCGCGGATCGCCGAACGCTACGGCCTCAACCTGACCATCGTGAATGAATCGGTGGATCCGACGTTTCGTTTCATGACGGTGGATTGGGACGGAAGGATTCGCATGGATCCATCTTCGCCCTGCGCGATGCAACGGCTCATCGGATTGAAAGACAAATTCGACATCGCTTTTGCCAGCGACACTGATCACGACCGCCACGGCGTCGTGACGAAAAGCACCGGATTGCTGCCTCCCAATCACTATCTCGCCGTTTGCATTCACTACTTATTTGGCAATCGCCAGCAATGGAGCAAAGACGTCGCCGTGGGCAAGACCATCGTCAGCAGCAGCATCATCGATCGAGTCGCAGCTCGGTTGCAGCGGCGGCTCTACGAAGTGCCAGTAGGATTCAAGTGGTTCGTAGAAGGACTTCTGGCTGGTTCACTGGCCTTCACAGGTGAAGAAAGTGCAGGCGCCTCGTTTCTTCGGCACGACGGCCGTATATGGACCACTGACAAGGACGGAATCATTCCTTGTCTGCTTTCGGCAGAGATCACGGTGCAACTGGGGAAGGATCCTGGTGAAATCTATCGAGAACTCACTCGCGATCTGGGAGACCCGATTTACGAACGCATCGACGCGGCTGCGACGCCTGAACAAAAAGCCGCGCTCGAGAAATTGTCCCCGACGAATATTCACACTCAAGAACTTGCCGGCGAAAAAATTCAGCAAATCCTTACAGTAGCGCCGGGGAACGGCAGCCCGATTGGCGGAATCAAGGTGATCGCAAAGGACGGCTGGTTTGCGGCGCGTCCCTCGGGTACTGAAGAAATTTACAAAATCTACGCCGAGAGCTTCCTTGGCCAGGACCACCTGCGGCGCATCCAACAGGATGCCCAGACAATCGTTTTCGAGGCGCTCGCACGGAGCGCGCGAGCGGGAGCGAGTAACTGAGCCGCTGCGAGGAGTCGTTCATGATCAGCGCCGCCTTCAGCAATCGGGGCTCTGATACAGCGGTTTCAGACGCTCTTACCGACCTGGGATTGGATCTGCGATCGTCTTTCAACCACGCGGCAGACGAGCGCTTCAGCGATATTAGCTGGAGCCTGCGATCTCGATTGGTTCTCTGAAGGGCTAGGAGTTGATGCCGAAGGGCAAGGACTGCGGCCTGGAGCGCGACTCAGTGTCGAAAGCCTTGGCGAATCGAACAAAGGAGCGAGAAAATAATCGCTACCATGTTGTCGGCAAGGTGTAGCGATGTCGAGCCCAATTCAACCGGCTCAATTCAAACAGAGTTCTTGATAGGGACAGGTGCTCTCTCTCGGAGAAATGACATGATGCGGGTCGGAATCGCTGCAGACCACGGAGCTTTTGCGCTGAAGGGATATCTGGCCGGGTTGCTGGGCAAATCCGATTATGAAGTCGTGGACTTCGGTGCTTTCGAGCTGAACCCCGACGACGATTACCCCGATTTTGTAATTCCGTTGGCGCAGGCAGTCGCCGCCGGCAAGATCGAGCGCGGCATCGCACTTTGCGGTAGCGGGATCGGAGCCTGCATCGCCGCCAATAAGGTTGCGGGCGTTCGTGCCGGCGTCATCGACAACGAGTTCTCTGCGCACCAAGGGGTGGAAGACGACAACATGAACTTGATGTGCTTGGGAGGCCATGTCCTCGGGGACTCGCTCGCAGGGGAACTCGTTAGTATCTTCTTGGCTGCCCGCTTTAAGGGTGCCGAGCGCTACGTTCGTCGCATCGCCAAAGTGACCGCGTTGGAGACCGGCGGCACGCGGTAGACATCGAACGCGTCGGCCGTCGGTATCGCGCGGCGGGGATAACGCATGCACTAGGTATCGTCCAGAATCCTAGACGATGTGGGCCTCGCAACCGGCTTGCGCTGTAGAGCCGACCAGCACCTACACAGACTCTGGGTAAGCTGAGAGCTTCGACATAGGCACCTGCGGGTCGCAGCGCAGATCAATGTGCTCTCGGAACATTCTACGCGGGAACATTGGGAACGGCCTCTGCCATGACCACTGCTTATGATGTGGTTTGTCGTTCTGGACGCCCCGTACTAAGGGGTCAGGTGAGGACCGGACCTTCCTGGAGGACTTGGGGATGAAGAGCGACAGGCCGTTGCAACCAACTGAGCAATTATCGATTGCCGACGAGAATCGCATTTTCGGGGAGCTCTTACGTTTGGACTCGTGGATGCAAGCGGAAGGCGATCCCGAAATATTCGGTGCCACTTGGATCGATTCTTCTCAAGCTTACAATTTTTCACTCTATTCGAAAGACGCCGCCGCGGTAACGCTATTACTTTACAGCGATGAAAATCTCGCATCCCCTCTAAAGAGCTACGATCTCCAGTTTCCCAGAAATAAGACTAACCGAATATGGCATATATTGATCCCGTTGGCGGAGATTGCCGGTGCCAAATATTACGGCTATCGCGTCGACGGTCCCTTCAATCCTGCTCAGGGGCAAAGATTTGATAGGCAGAAGGTATTGCTGGACCCGTATGCAAAGCAAATCTTCTTCCCCCCGAACTTTGATCGTAATGCAGCGATCTTGCCGGGCGACAACGAAGGAAAGGCACCACTTGCGATCCTGCCGCCAAGACGGGATCGTCCGTTTCTACGTCTCGTAGGTTCAAGAGCAAGTCGCCACACGCACGACCTCATCATCTATGAAATGCATGTCAGACATTTCACCAGGGACCAAAGTTCGGGGCTAGATGACACAACACGTGGTACCTACGCCGGCGTGACTGAAAAAATTCCTTATCTCAAGGAGCTAGGCATCACAGCGGTTGAGTTGATGCCAGTTCATCAATATGACCTGGCCGATGGCGCCGGTTGGGGATATATGACGCTCGGCTTTTTTGCTCCGCATTGCGCGTACGCTAGAAATGCAGACCCTGAAACGGCTCCAGATGAATTTAGAGAAATGGTCGAGGCCCTTCATCAGGCTGATATAGAAGTCATTTTAGACGTCGTCTACAACCACAGCGCTGAAGGTGACGAGCGCGGACCTAGCTACAGCTTTCGGGGCATCGACAATTCTTCATACTACGCTCTTGATCCAAATGACCTGAGCAAGCACGTCAATCTGAGCGAATGTGGCAATGACATGAGGACGTCCCATCCAATAGTTCGCCACCTCATTGGAGCAAGCCTTCGATACTGGGCAATGGAAATGGGCGTCGACGGATTTCGCTTCGATTTGGCATCCATCTTGATGCGGGGCGATGATGGCCGCCTAGACTATCAGTTTCCCGCAATTATTTCTGAGATTACGACCGATCCGATATTGCGAGGTCTCCGTTTAATCGCTGAACCATGGCAGGGGGAGCCGGGAGGGGGCTATGTGGCGGGACGAGCTTTCGCCGGCCTCACGTGGCGACAGTGGAACGCAGCCTTTCGCGACGATGTTCGCCAATTTTTGAAGGGCGATGATGGATTCGTGGGCAAGCTAATGAGTCGTCTTTACGGAAGCACGGACTTATTCCCCGATACTTTGGCCGATGCATACCGACCACGACAATCTGTGAATTACGTTGATTGCCACGACGGTTTATGCCTTTACGATCTGGTGTCCTACACCAGCAACGCACAAAACAGTTGGAACTGTGGATGGGAAGGTAACCAAGGCGTTCCAGCCGACGTGATGACTCTCAGAAAGAGACAAGTGAAGAACTTCTTTTGTCTATCGATGCTTGCGAACGGAACGCCCATGTTCCGGGCAGGCGATGAGTTTTTGAACACGCAGCAAGGCTACGATAACCCATACAATCAAGACAGTAAGATCGTCTGGCTCGACTGGACTCGCTACAGGAACCATCGGGATGTCTTTCGATTCTTCAAGACTATGATCGCTTTTAGAAAGGTTCACCCCTCTATCGGACGGAGTTGCTTCTGGAGCCGAGATGTCCACTGGTATGGAGTGGGCCGAGATGTGGACCTCTCGGATACGTCCCATACGCTGGCATTTGCCTTGAACGGGAGCTCTTTCGCGGACGCCGACATTTATGTGATGGTCAACGCGTATTGGGAGGACCTCGATTTTAGAGTTCAGGAAGGCGTGTTGGGTCAGTGGCTGAGAGCTGTGGACACGGGCAAAGACAGTCCAGAGGACATATTCGAAGCTGGGAACGAACAGAGGTTGACTTCAATGGACGTTCCTGTCCGGTCTCGGTCCATCGTTGTCCTGGTTCGGAACCTGCAAGAAGTACGGTGAAAGAAGACCAAGACGCCAATTCGTCGTCCGGCCAATCGGCGGTTTCCGTCGGTGGAACTGTCGCAGTCGTTCGGCTCCGTCGAACCTCGAGCTTGGTCATTCTCGAAGTTAAATGATACAGATTCACGCTACTCGAGAAGCCTCAAAGCATCGCCGAGCATCGCGCAATCATTGACTTCAACCTGCCCAAGGCGAAGAAAGTATGGGTATCCATAGACGGCCAACACAAGCCACTCCGCATGACCAAGGACCAAAGCGGCGTCTGGAGGGTCACAACCGATCCGCTCGTGCCCGACTTTTGCGGGTATTCGATCTTAAGGGATGGATTGTTTCGAGTCGACCCGAACAATCCGACGGTGTCAGAGCCTCGGCGCGTTTGTCGGGAATTTGTCAATCTGGACGCGGACCGTTCCTCTTAATAATAGATTTGGCGAGAAAGTTCAGGACCGCGTTGGCGTATAGCGTAGGTGCCTCACTGTACGTGGTGTCATGAGCTGCGTTGGGGATTACCACAAGCTCCTTCCTATCATCAGGAATCACTGAAAGAATCTGTCGGGCCCTGTCTGTTGGCACGATCCAATCCTTTTCGCCGGATATAAGCAGCACGGGAACTCTGATGCGGCTTGCCGAAGGAATAACAGATAGCAAGTCGGGCCCGAGAGAAACTCCACTGCGGAAACAATAAACGAGCGCTGTTGCGCGAGTCATGCCGGGAACGAACGCCATTAGGAATGGAACTCGAGCCAGGAAGTTCGTTTTGGGGTCATGGAGAAAATGCCGACTGACATCTTCGGAGACGTCCTTGCCCGTTAGAAACGCGCCGTCGCTAATGACTGCTACGATTTCGGAAGATTCAGCGCTGGCGATCAACGACGCCACTCCACCGTATGATAGGCCCAGCACAGCGACCGGTTCGCCATTTGCTCGAGACCGGATGTATCGAAGCGCTCCCAGAATGTCGCGAGCCTCTAGCAGTCCGGGCGAAGCGACCCTTCCGCCGCTCTCCCCGTGGCAGCGGAGATCAGGAGTCAGAACGTCGTAGCCGCCATGAACGAGGAAAGCGGCACGCGGTAACATGACTTGTCGCGTGTCTTCGATTCCGTGAGCAACGATAACGGCTCCCCGTGGTACACCCGAAGTCGGAAGCCACCAAGCTTTCAGTGGGATACCGTCCATCGAATCGAAGGAAACTGTTTCGCTGCGCAGTCCTAACTCCGCGGGTCCGCGATTCATGCCGCGCCAGCGGGAGTGGTCACCGAACATAGTAGCGCTGCCCAAGTACCCGACCACAACATAGAAGAGCAACACGCCAATGGCGACAGCCGCGACGCCGCGCCCGAGTCGAGTAAGTCGTCTGCGGCGCCTAAACCGGTTTGAATATTTTGGCGAAATATCGAGCGCCTGATTTTTGGCCGAATGCATGGTTCGTTAATCCACACCTCCGGCTAACGATCGAATATAAGATTCCGTGAGAAACATGAAAGCTCCCCTGCTTAGTCGACACAGTACAAAAGGGTGCCCCATTTGGGGTAGTTTGTAGGCGTTTACCTAATTGCTTACAGCGACGAGCACCCCCAATGGATGGTGCCAAGCATATCAGCATGGACGTTCACAAGGAAAAGCGAAACACGCCCGGCTTCGCGGGGAGAACATCAATGTGCAGTTCTACCAAGACGATCAACGGTTTGTTTTTCTCGAGACCACAAAGAAGCACAAATTCTCGCTCTTACGCATGGAGAAACTGCCATGGAGTGAGCGCGCAATGTTGTCCGCAAGTAGAGAGCGGAGCATGAGCAAAATCGGCTCAGGCGCAGTGTGGTTGTTTTTGGTACTCTTGATTTGCCTTTCTCCGCGCCCGGCCGCATTTGCTCAGCAGTCGCCGGAACGCATTGTCTCACCGGAAGTTAGCGCCGACCATCGCGTAACTATCCGCTTCCACGCGCCCAAGGCGAAGAAAGTATGGGTGTCGATAGACGGCTACCGCAAGCCGCTCCGCATGACCAAGGACCAAAGCGGCGTCTGGAGCGTCACGACCGACCCGCTCGTGCCCGACTTTTACGGCTATTCGATCTTAAGGGACGGATTATTCCGAGTCGACCCGAACAATCCCATGGTGCGTCCGAATCTCTTCTTTTCGGACAACAACGTTCACGTTTCCGGACCTTCGTCGCTGCCCTGGGAAATGAACGATGTGCCGCAGGGTCAAGTCCGTCGTCACTTCTATCACTCGAATGTGGTCGGCGACGATCGCGATTTCTATGTCTACATGCCTCCGAGCTATGACGTCTCGGCAGAGCAGCGCTACCCCGTCTTGTATTTGCTGCACGGCTTTAGCGATGAGGCGAACGCCTGGACTTTAATCGGGCGCGCGAACGTCATTCTCGACAACCTGATCGCCCAGGGCAAAGCCAAACCCATGATCGTGGTCATGCCACTCTGCTACGGCACGGGTGAAATCGTTGCCCACGGTGGGCTCGTGACGCGAGCTCGGGGGCTATCCGCGGCGAGCTACGAGAAATTCGGCGAGGCGCTGGTCCAAGAAGTGATACCCATGGTCGAAAGCACCTACCGCGTGAAAACGGATCGCGAGTCGCGCGCGATTGCGGGACTGTCCATGGGTGGCTCTGAAGCGCTAATCATCGGGCTGAACAATCTCGACCGCTTTGCCTATCTCGGGGCATTCAGCAGCGTTGGCATGAACAATCGGTATGCCGCGAGATTCCCCAATCTCGATTCCAGTGCGGCTGCGAAGCTCCGCGTTTTTTGGATTTCCTGCGGCCGAGACGATCTTCTTCTCAAGGAGAATCGAAATTTCCGCGACTGGCTCGCCAGTAAGGGAATTTACGTCCAGTGGGTCGAATCGCCCGGCGCGCACTGGTGGACCGTATGGCGCCGCAACCTATCGGACTTGGTCCCACAGCTATTTCAGGAGAATTCTGTGCCCAGCGACAACTGGACGCAGCAAGTCCAGCCGCAACGTTAGTCCCCGTGTGCGCAACAAGTTGTACAGCCGGAACGCCAGACAGGCTGCTATCACATCTCTGCACAAGGCGGGTCCCTCGGACTCCCGATGCTCCGAATGCTGTGCGGCTTTTTGCGTAGCCTAGGACCCGATCCGTATGGAGACGTGATGCATGTCACAGCGGAACATGCCGTAGCTAAAGGAGCATTGCCGAGGGGACGGCACATGAGAATCGTACTGGCGGTCGATGGTTCGCGATATTCCGATGCAGCAGTTCAGCTTGTGATCGCACAGGCCCGACCAACCGATGAGATCCGAGTGCTGCATGTCCTGGAGCCGCCTACGCTGTTGGCAACCCGGGAAATGGGCGGATATGACGCGGCACTCGAAAAGGCATGGGAAGCGGACAGGAGAGTGGCGCACGAGTTCGTGGAAAGGACGGCTGAGCTGTTCCGCTCCAAAGGGATGAAAGCAACCAGCAGCGTTCAAGATGGCGACGCGAAATCGACAATTCTGCACACTGCCAAGGAGTGGCGTGCGGATCTAATCGTACTCGGCTCACACGGCCGAAAAGGCCTGGAACATTTTCTAATGGGAAGCGTGTCGGAGGCCGTCGCTCGTCACGCCGGCTGTTCGGTAGAAATCGTGCGCATCGGGTCGAAGCACTGAGCAAGAGCGCGCTCCGGCCGGTCTCATCTGCAGACCAAGGGGCGAGCAATGCGAAGGCGCTCGTCCTACGTTGGCCGACGGAAGCGCGGTGGGTTAGCGCTCGACTGTCGCGCAAGACTCGTGCTACCTGCTTGTTATTCGAATGTGAAACAGAAACTACACAGGCCATGGGAAGAGCAAGAAGTCCCTTTGAAGGGAGCCTAAGATGGCGACTCGTCCGACACAAGCGGCTGTTTCAACAGTTCCGAAAGAGCAAGCGCAGTTGCTGTGGTTCCAGGAGATTGGAATTGCGGACATCCCGATCGTGGGAGGCAAGAATGCGTCACTTGGCGAAATGACGCGTGCTTTGGCGCCAAAGGGCATTCGGGTCCCGAACGGGTTTGCGCTTACGGCGAATGCCTATTGGCACTTTCTGGAAGCGGGTGGGCTCAAAGATAAATTACGCAAGCTGTTCACGGGATTGTCGGTCGAGGATCTGCAGCAGCTACACGACGTCGCCAGCCAAGCTCGCGCACTTATCCTGGAAGCTCGATTGCCCGAGGATTTGGAGCGGGCCATTCGCGACGCCTATGGCCGCCTGTGTGCACAGTACGGGCCGAACACGGATGTTGCTGTGCGTTCAAGCGCGACTGCGGAAGACTTGCCTGAGGCCAGCTTCGCAGGCGCACACGAAACCTATCTGAACGTTAGCGGCGAGAACGCCGTTTGCGAGGCATGCAAGAAGTGCATTGCTTCGATTTTCACCGACCGCGCCTTTTATTATCGCCAGATACACGGCTTCGATCACCTCGCCGTGGCCCTTTCGGTCGGCGTGCAGAAGATGGTGCGTTCCGACCTGGCCTGTTCGGGCGTGGTGTTCTCGATCGACACCGAAAGCGGCTTTACCAACGCCGTGCTCATCAACGCATCGTACGGCCTGGGAGAGAATGTCGTTCAAGGCGCTGTAAATCCCGATGAGTTTATGGTGTTTAAGCCGACGCTGAAGCAAGGATTTCGCCCGATACTTTCGAAGATCCTCGGCACTAAAGAAACCAAACTCGTGTACGACATCGGCGGCTCGAAGTCTACCAAAAACGTTCCCGTCCCGCCGAGTGAGCGGAAGAAATTCGCGTTGACCGATGAAGACATCCTTGAGCTCGCACGATGGGCATGCCTGGTCGAGGATCACTATTCGAATGTGAAGGGCGCTTACACTCCCATGGACATGGAATGGGCAAAAGATGGAATTTCCGGACAGCTGTTCATCGTTCAAGCTCGCCCGGAAACGGTTCAATCACGAAAAAAGAAGCTGGTTCTTCAGACCTATCGGTTGAAGTCTGCTGGAAAGCGATTGGTCAGCGGGCACAGCGTGGGCGAGGCGATCGGCGCTGGCAAAGCGCGCGTTATTCTCGACGTGCACCGCATGGGCGAGTTCCAGAAAGGAGAAATCCTTGTCACTGACAAGACCGATCCTGACTGGGAGCCCATCATGAAAAAGGCTTCCGCCATCGTGACGAACCAGGGCGGGCGCACCTGCCATGCGGCGATCATCGCCCGCGAACTCGGCATCCCTGCCATCGTCGGCACCGAGAACGCGACGGGGGTGGTCAAAACCGGCCAGGAGATCACCGTGTCGTGCGCGGAGGGCGAAATCGGATACGTGTACGAGGGAATCCTGCCGTTCGAGGTCTCTGAAACAGCTCTCGATCAACTGCCCAAACCCCGTACGAAAATTTTGATGAACATCGGTAATCCGCAAGACGCGTTCAGCCTGTCGGCCATTCCCACCGACGGCGTTGGCTTAGCGCGGCTGGAATTCATCATCGCCAATCACATCCAGGCGCACCCGATGGCTTTGGTCCGCTTCGAGAAACTGACAGATCCGCAGGCAAAAGAGCAACTGGCCGAGCTTACGTCGCTTTACGATGATAAGCCTCAATATTTTGTGGACAAACTGGCCCAAGGCGTCGGCGTGATCGCCGCAGCCTTTTATCCTAAGCCGGTCATCGTGCGCCTCTCAGACTTTAAGACAAATGAATACGCCCATTTGCTCGGTGGACAGCAGTTCGAGCCCGTGGAAGATAACCCGATGATCGGTTGGCGAGGGGCGTCGCGTTACTACCATGAACGTTACCGCGAAGGATTCGCGCTCGAATGCCGCGCCATGAAGGCGGTACGCGAGGAGATGGGCCTGACGAACGTGGTCCTCATGATTCCATTCTGCCGAACGGTCGACGAAGGGCGGGCGGTTCTAGCTGAAATGGCCAAATACGGCTTGGAACGCGGCAAGAACGGGCTGGAAGTCTACGTGATGTGCGAGATTCCAAGTAACGTCATCTTGGCCGATGAGTTTTTCCAGATCTTCGATGGCTTCTCAATCGGCTCGAACGATCTGACGCAGCTCACGCTGGGCCTGGATCGAGATTCGCAGCTACTCGCATCACTCTTTGATGAGCGGAACCAGGCGGTCCAGGACATGATCCGCTTGGCGATCGAAGCAGCGAAGAGGAACTCCAAAAAGATCGGCATCTGCGGGCAGGCTCCCAGCGACTACCCGGAGTTCGCTCGGTTTCTGGTCGAGCAAGGAATCGATTCGATTAGCCTCAATCCGGATTCGGTGTTGCGGACAAGGATCGACGTCGCTGACACGGAACGAAATATGGGATCGCATGGAAAAGCTGGGTAACTCTTCGTATTTGTTGAAAACATTGGGAACCAAGAGCGGCAAATGGGCCGATGAAGCCAAATGCGGAGCTTAGATACGAACATAGAAAATCATGGGAATGGATAGAAGAAAGCGCGATCCATTTGTTCTCAGAAGCTCCACCTCTGGCTCCCGGCATGTTAGAAGCTCGGCCCCAGAATGACTTGTGTTTGGATATGTCTGCCCCGTGAGCAGAGGACCCGGCTGGATGGCAGTTGGGATCTGCCACTGGGCGTCGCGGAAGGTATCAAAGCATCAATCTGCGCTTACGGTCTTTGCGTCGCAAATCGTGGCTTGTACCACTTGACGTAGACGAGGGCCGCGACGCCGCCCAATATTCCGAGGGCTATGAGAGCATAGAGCGCTGGCCGATAATATCGGGCAAAGAAGTCGATGACGGCTTGGCCAAACCGCCGACCTAGGTAGGCCATGGCAAAGAAACGGACGGTGCGACCGGCCGCTAGGCACGGCAAGAACTTCTTTTTTGGATAATGCATTATTCCGGCAGCCGTCAAAACGGTTGTGAAAGGAAACGGAGGCGGCAGCATGGCGCCGATCGCAACAACCAGAGCGGCGCCTTTTTTTTCAAACCAAGTGTATACGCGTGCTAGGCGAGACTTTCCGAATTTCTTCTCAAGGGTCTCCTCGCCACTCTTCTCAGCAAAGCGATAGGTGAGATACCCCCCGATGACCTCGCCTATTGTTGCCATCAACGCGTAATAAGCCCACCACTCCCGCTTGTGTGACGCAAGCACAATGACTACTGCGTCCACGCTTCCCGCCGGAGCCGACAAGAATGGCGCGTTGTCGGCGATGCCGAGCAGCATCAATCCCGGTACGCCCAAACTGTGAATCCATCTCCACAGTGGACTGACCGAGACGCCTGAAATAAGAGTAATCAACGTCAAAGTGGGGCTAGCCAATTCGGCGTTCCTCGTTCCTTCGATTCTGCCCAATCCTAGACGACAAACCGTTGATTTATTACAAAAAATGCGAAATAACTGCCGGCTGTGACGCTCGTCACTGGCGGTTGGAGCGCTCTGGCATTAAAAGTTCAAAATGGCTACGGCGGCACCACAACCTGAGCGCGGCTCGCTCGCAACATCTACGATGGAAGGGTTGACGTCGCAGGAGGCGGCTGAAAGGCTACAGCAGTTTGGTCCAAACGATCCGGCGCCCGCGCGTCGCTCTTCCGCCCTGCTCGATCTGTTGCGCCTGTTCTTGAATCCCTTGGTGTTGGTCCTGCTGGTCGCTGCCTCGGTCTCCGCTTTTCTGGGAGAAGCGGTTGATGCCGGGATCATCATCACCATCGTTCTGCTGAGCGTAGCAGTTGACTTCGCTCAGACCTATCGTTCGAACCGGGCGGTCGAGCAATTGCGGCAACGCGTCGCACCGACCGCGACCGTGCTGCGGGATGGGCAATGGCGGGAAATCCATAGAACCGATATTGTCCCGGGCGATATCGTGCGACTTTCCGCCGGAGACATGGTCCCCGCCGACGCCTGGCTCCTCGATTCTCACGATCTCTACATTCAACAAGCGGCGTTGACAGGCGAATCTCTTCCCGTGGAAAAGGAGGCCAAGGGAACAGAAAGCTCCACGAAACCCGACGCACCCAACATGGTCTTCCTTGGGACCTCCGTCGTGAGCGGAAGCGCGACTGCCCTCGTTGTGGCCACCGGTGCCAGAACGTCCTTCGGTGATATCGCGGTTCGACTTAGTTCAGCCCCCGAGGCGACTGCGTTCGACCGTGGTCTGAAGGATTTCAGTCTGATGCTCACGCGCACCGTCTTTTTCCTGGTTCTGTTCCTGCTCATCGTCAGCTTCACCCAGCACCGAAATCCGCTACAGTCGCTCCTGTTTGCGGTCGCACTGGCAGTGGGCTTGACCCCTGAATTCCTTCCTATGATTACGACGGTGACACTCTCCAAGGGTGCCCGGGTCATGGCTCGAAACAAAGTGATCGTCAAACATCTTTCGGCGATTCAGAATTTTGGCAGCGTCGACGTACTTTGTACTGATAAGACTGGGACGGTAACTAGCGGCCAGATGAAACTGGACCGCTCTCTAGATTCTTTCGGGAACGAGTCGCCGGCAGCTTTCAATCTGGCGTATCTCAACAGTAAGTTCGAGACAGGCATTCGAAGTCCGCTCGACGCAGCCATTTTGCAGCGCCCCGAACCGGAAGAAGCGAAAGGCTACGAAAAGCGGGACGAGATTCCTTACGACTTCGAACGGCGTCGTCTCTCGGTCGTTGTAGAGCGCGACGCTACGCGCCTTCTCGTCACTAAGGGTTCGCCGGAGGGCATCTTCCCGCTCTTAGCTTCCTGCGACGTCGAGGGCCGCGCTGTCCCAATGGAGGCGGATGCTCTCTCTCGCTGCGAAAAGGCGTACCAGGACCTGAGCCTGCTGGGGCTTCGCACTCTCGCTGTCGCATATGTGAAAGTCGAATCCAAGCAAAATTACTCGGTTAGCGACGAGAGCCACTTAACTCTGGCAGGGTTTCTCGCCTTCGCGGATCCGCCTCTGCCGGATGCCGCCGATGCGCTTGGCGCACTGCGGCGGGATGGAGTTGAGGTAAAGATCGTCACCGGCGACGGAGACCTCGTAACGCGTCACGTGTGCGGTCAGGTTGGTCTGGACGCTGGCAAGATCGTGCTCGGCGACGAGCTTGATCGGATGACTGATGTCGCGCTGGCGCAGGTCGCTGAAACCACCACGACTTTCGCGCGAATCTCGCCGTCGCAGAAAAACCGGATTCTCCTCGCTCTGAAGCATAGCGGTCGTGTTGTCGGTTTCATGGGAGATGGAATTAACGACGCTCCTTCGCTTCACTCCGCCGATGTTGGCATCTCTGTGTCGAGCGCCGTGGATGTGGCCCGCGATGCCGCGGACATTATCCTCGTGGAGCCCGGCCTCAACATTCTCGATAGTGGCATCGAAGAGGGGCGGAAGGCTTTCGGCAACGTAATGAAGTACCTGCTGATGGGCACAAGCTCGAATTTCGGAAACATGTTCAGCATGGCCGGAGCCTCGGTCTTCCTGCCGTTTCTC
>Ga0187782_10000103_pt1 | contig 49212 bp, 43 predicted proteins | sample 0715_SJ02_MP15_2_FD_132454 | JGI IMG/M metagenome (GOLD analysis project Ga0187782, IMG submission 132454) | Tropical peat soil microbial communities from peatlands in Department of Meta, Colombia - 0715_SJ02_MP15_20_MG | ecosystem: Environmental > Terrestrial > Soil > Wetlands > Peat | place... | reverse complement strand
CGACGGAGACTCAAAGACCGCATACGGGCTCTTCTACGACAATTTCGCATCCGCGGTCTTCGACCTCGGGCGCGAGGTCGACCACTATCGGGACCCCTACCGCTACTATCGGGCGGACGACGGTGACATCGACTACTATCTCATCTACGGGCCCACCATCGCGGAGGTGGTAGAGCGGTTCTCGCGGCTGACCGGCCGGATGGCGCTGCCGCCTCGATGGTCGCTGGGATACCTGGGGTCCGCCATGGGCTACACCGACGCGCCCGATGCGCAAACGGCACTGTCGCAGTTCCTCGAGCGGTGCCGGGAGCACGACATCCCGTGCGATCTGTTCCACTTGTCTTCCGGGTACACGCTCGGTCAAGACGGCAGGCGGTACGTGTTCACCTGGGCGCACGACCGGTTTCCCGATCCTCGGGGGATGGTGGACATGTTCCATCGAGCCGGCCTGAAGGTGGCCGCCAATATCAAGCCTGGGTTTCTGACGACGCACCCGTGCTATACCGCACTCGCCTCGACCGGGGCGTTCGTCAGGAGCGCCGACGCGGACACCCCCGAGGTCGTCGATTTCTGGGCGGGGGAAAGGGGGGCCTTCCTCGATTTCACCAATGCCGCCACCTACCGGTGGTGGCAGGAGCGGGTGCGCGAGTCGCTTCTATCTGCCGGTCTCGACGTCACCTGGAACGACAACAACGAGTACCCGATCTGGGACGACGACGCCCGCTGTGCAGGATTCGGGGAGCCGACGCGGATCGGTCTCATCCGCCCACTCCATGCGTTGCTCATGGCGCAGGCCTCGCGTCAGGCGCAGCAGGCGTACCGTCCCGATGAACGGCCGTTCCTCATTTCCCGGTCGGGGTGTCCGGGGATCCAGCGCTACGCGCAGACGTGGTCCGGCGACAACACCACCTCGTGGACCTCCCTCAGGTTCAGTATCCCGATGGGTCTGGGGTTGAGCCTGTCGGGAGCGCCGAACACCGGGTCAGACGTCGGAGGCTTCACCGGGGATAAGCCGGAGCCGGAACTGTTCGTGCGGTGGGTCCAAACGGGCGTGTTCCACCCACGGTTTACGATCCACTCCTGGCGTCCCGAGGGCAGCGCGAACGAACCGTGGATGTATCCGGAGGTACTCCCGATCATCCGCGAGGCGATCCGACTCCGGTACCGGCTGATTCCGTATCTCTACAGCCTGTTCGTGGAGGCCGCGGAGACCGGCAGTCCCATCATCCGGCCGCTCGTATACGCGTTTCCCGGCGATCCGTGTTGTCACACCGAGTCGTTCGACTTTATGCTCGGACCGCATCTGCTCGTGGCGCCGGTGCTGGAAGCCGGAGCACGTGTCCGTCGCGTCTACCTCCCCGCCGGACTCCGCTGGTGCGACTTCCACACCGGGAGGTGGTGGGACGGCGGTGAAACCATCGACGTCCCCGCGCCGCTCGAGCGCATCCCGCTCTTTGTGCCCTCCGGCGGCATCATTCCGATGGGGAAGGTGCCGTCGTTCGTGGGCCCTCGGCCCGACGACGTGCGACAAGCGTACGTGTTTCCCGACCCCTGCGGCGGCCGCGGGACGTTCGCGTTTGTGGAGGACGACGGTGTGACGACCGCGTATGCGCGGGGCGAGCGTACGCACGTGGTCGTAGAGGTCGCCGCAGACCCCGAGCGCGTGACCGTGGCGGTTTCCACGCCCGTGAACCGGTACGCCTTGCCGTACCGGACGATCGACGTCGTTCTCCCGAGCGGCGAGGAGCGCCCCGCGGCTGGCCTTCCCGACTCGGTGTGCTCCGTTGACGCGGCGGGGCAGCGGCACCTGCTCGTCCCACTGTCGACTATCCGGAGGTAGCTCGGGCTGCACCGCCGAGAGGCGTTGACCGGAGCCGGGCGCTACTCGTCTTCAGGGTCGACCCACTCCTCCTCGTCGGGCACGAACGAGCGGGTGCACCGCGGACACACCACCTCTTTGCCTTCGTCGGGTGGGATCAGGAGAAGCACGGGCGACGCACAGTACGGGCAAATGACGCGGATCATGCGAGTATGGTACCATGAGACGCCGGTTGGGTGGTCTCCATCGGCCCGCTGCTGCAACTACGAACGTCGCACGCCAGCCTGACACACCCAAGCTCGGTTGATTGTCCCGCACGGACCCAGAGACGCGCCTCGCGGAGCGGGCGCGAAGGCCAGCGGGCGCGCGAGGCGTGGAACGCATGCTGGTGCGGCAGGACGGGGGGGAGGACGTACCTCCTCTCGAAATCAAGATCAGGTGTCGGAACGTCCGGCGCATCGGCTCGTTGGACTCTGGAGGGCGTTGTGGAAGACGCCGCCTCGAAGCACGTCCTGGACGCGATCGGCAATACGCCGCTCGTAGAATTGCGGCATGTCGTCCCGCCCGGTGCCGCCCGCGTCGTCGCGAAGCTGGAATTCGCGAACCCCACCGGCAGCATGAAAGACCGAATGGCGCGAACAATGGTGGAGCGGGCTGCGGCGGATGGGCGGTTGCCGCCCGGCGGAACGCTTGTCGAGTATACGGCGGGGACGACGGGAATCTCGCTGGCCTTCGTGTGCGCCGCGCTCGGGTACAAGACCCACGTCGTGTTCTCGGACGCGTTCAGCGATGAGAAGCGTTACACGATGCGCGCGTACGGGGCGGAAATCACCGACGTGCGGAGCGACAACGGCAAGATCAGCGAGCAGTTGATCAAGACGATGATCGCCACCGCCGGCGAGATCAGCCACCGCCCGGGGCACTGGTGGGCCGACCAACTGAATAACCCCGATGGAGAGGCAGGCTACCACGCGCTGGGTGACGAGATTTGGCAACAGACGGCCGGGCGCGTGGATGCCTTCGTGCACGCGGTGAGCACGGCTCACTCCCTCCACGGCACCGCCCGAGCGCTGCGCCGCCACAAGCCGGGTGTCACGGTCGTTGCCGTGGAGCCTGCGGAGTCGGCTGTGCTGTCGGGGAAGCCCTCCGGATCTCACAAAATCGAGGGGATCGGGATCGGCTTCGTCCCGCCGCTCTGGAGGCCCGACGAGGTGGACGAGATCTTGACGGTGGCCACAGACGAGGCGAAGGCGATGGCACGCCGGCTCGCCCGAGAGGAGGCGATCTTCGCCGGCACGTCCACCGGGGCAAATGTGGTCGCATCCCTGCGCATAGCAGAGCGACTCGGCCCCCGCGCCACCGTCGCGACGATCGTCGTGGACTCGGGGTTGCGCTATCTGACGACGGATGTGTTCCGGACGTGAAGCTGCCGGTTTCCATCAGCGATCCTGCGACGTCCCGGTCGGGGTGACTCCGATGGCGGATGCTTCGATCAGCCCGCACGCGTCGGTGGAGGACGTCCGCCTCGGCGTAGCCGACCTCGACGCGATGGTAGGGTTCTATTGCGACGTTCTCGGACTGCGTCGTGCGCCGACGGAGAGCGACGGGACGGCGCATCTGTCCGGCGATGGGCGGCCCCCGTTTCTGTTCGGGCTGAAGGTGATCCCGGATGCGTCGCGTCCCCCCGGCCGATCGACAGGACTGTATCACAGCGCGATCCTCGTCCCCAGCCGGGCGTGGCTGGGCCGCTTGCTCCGGCGTCTCGTCGTCCGGGGGATCGCGCTGGACGGCGCCGCGGATCATCGGGTCAGCGAGGCGCTGTATCTGCGCGACCCTGAGGGCAACGGTTTGGAACTGTACGCCGACCGGCCGCGCGAGACGTGGCCGCGCGCGGCCGGTCAAATCATGATGACCACGGAGCCGTTGGACCTCGATGCGCTCATGGCCGAAGGGGGTGGCGGCGACGGAGCGTGGGACCGCTTGCCCCTCGGCACGCGCGTGGGGCACGTCCACCTCAGGGTGGCGGCGCTTGACCGGGCGGAAGCGTTCTACCGCGGCGTGTTGGGCTTCGACGTCACGCTGCGGGCCTACCCGGGCGCTCTGTTCTTCTCGGCCGGCGGCTATCATCACCACGTGGCCGCGAACGTGTGGGGCAGCGCCGGGGCGTCGCCGCCGCCTCCTGCCGCCACCGGGCTTCGGTCATTTGCGGTACGCATTCCCGACGCTGCGGAGCTTGCGCGGATCGTCCGGAGCGCCGAGCGGGCGCAAGTCAAGATCGAGGGTTCGCTGGACCACGGGCCCGGTACTGCAGTGACGCTTCAGGACTGGGACGGCATCCGCGTCGTGCTCATCGTGGACCGCCCCGACGACGGCGATCCCGGCCGTGAAACGCAAGGAGGCACAGTCACTCATGATTGATCGCAGGCTGGCGCAGGATCTCGCTTACGACCTGCGCCGTCGAGTCCGCGGTGAGGTGCGGTTCGACGCGGTCTCCAGGATCCTCTACAGCACCGATGCCAGCAACTACGAGATCGAGCCGATCGGCGTGGTTCTTCCGAGGGACGCCGACGACGTGCAGGCGGTTCTCGAGGTCACCCGCTCCGCTCGGGCTCCCGTTCTGCCACGAGGTGGCGGGACAAGCCTGGCGGGTCAAACCGTGGGACGGGCGGTGATCCTCGACTTCTCCAAATACATGAGCCGCGTCCTCGAGGTCAACACGGACGCGGGGTGGGCCCGGGTCGAACCCGGCATCGTTCGCAACGAACTGTTGGCGGTCCTCGCGCCGACCGGATACATCTTCGGGCCGGAGACCTCCACCAGCAGCCGTGCGACGATCGGCGGGATGATCGGGAACAACGCCTCAGGCTCGCGGTCGATCGTGTACGGAAAGACGGTCGACACCGTGCTCGGGGTCCAGGCCGTGCTCGCCGGTGGGACCGCCGCGACGTTCGGGCCCGTGGATGCGGCCGAGGCCCTGGCCCGCGGCCGCCGGAATGACGACGAGGGGCGCATCTACCGCGAGGTGAACCGGATCGTTGCGGCGACGCGCGACGAAGTCGCCCGGCGGTTCCCCAAGATCCAGCGCCGTGTCGGCGGGTACAATCTCGACGAGTTCCCGCCCGGCGGCCCCGTGAACCTGGCGAAGTTGATCGTGGGATCCGAGGGCACTCTTGCCGTGGTCACGGAGGCGACACTGCGGCTCGCGCGGCGGCCGGCCGCGACGGCGCTGGCGGTGTTTCAGTTCGACGACCTCGTGCCGGGGCTCGAGTACACCGCCGACATCCTCGACACGGGCCCCACGGCCGTCGAGCTGACGGACAAGTTCATCCTGGACATGGCGCGGCAGGCGCGGGAGCATCGGCACCGGCTCACCTTTGTGGAGGGTGACCCCGGCGCAATCATTGCGGTCGAGTATGCGGGCGACAGCCCGGAGGCGCTCGTTCCCCGGCTCGACGCGCTGGAGGCGCGGATGCGCCGTGCCGGATTTCGCGGCGAGATGCGCCGGATCGTCGAGCCCGCCGCGCAGGCGAATCTCTGGGCCGTGCGCGAGGCAGGGGTGGGCCTACTGCTGGGCATGAAGACGGCCCGCAAGCCGATCGCATTTGTCGAGGACACTGCCGTGCCGCCGGAGCGGCTCGCGGAGTACACGCGGCGGTTCCGCGAGATCGTGCGCCGTCACGGGACCGAGGCGTCGTTCTACGGGCATGCGAGCGTCGGCCTGCTGCATACACGTCCGATTCTCGATCTCAAGCAGGCACGAGACGTCGCCGAAATGCGGCAGATCGCCGAGGAGGTCAGCGATCTGGTGGGCGAGTTTGGCGGTGCCCTCAGTGGGGAGCACGGGGACGGCCTGTCGCGCAGCGAGTTCCTGGAGAAAATGTTCGGGCCGGCTCTCTACCAGGCGTTCCGCCAGGTCAAGGCGGCTTTCGACCCCGACGGGCTGATGAATCCGGGCAAGATCGCGAACGCACCGTCGATGACGGAGTCGCTTCGGTACGGCCCTGCGTATCGGGCGAACGAACCGGTCACGATCCAGGATTTCAGGCGCGACGGCGGATTCGCCAATGCGGTTGAGTTGTGCAGCGGCGTCGGGGCGTGCCGAAAGCATCGGACGGGGACGATGTGCCCGTCGTACATGGTGACCCTGGAAGAAGCGCACAGCACCCGCGGCCGCGCCAACGCCCTCCGCGCGGCGATTTCCGGCGAGTTGCCGGGCGATGCCCTTGCGAGCCGGGAGCTGTACGACGTGATGGATCTCTGCGTTTCGTGCAAGGCGTGCAAAGCCGAGTGCCCGAGCAACGTGGACATGGCCAAACTGAAGCACGAGGTCCTGGCCCGCTACTACGACGCCCACGGGGTGCCCTTGCGCGCGCAGCTGTTTGGGTCTGCCGCCACGTTGGGGGCGATCGGCTGCGCCACGGCCCCGGTGTCGAACTGGCTGGTCCGGATTCCGCTGGTCCGGTGGGGGCTCGATCGCGCGCTGGGAATCGACAGGCGCCGGCAGTTGCCGGCATTCGCCCGGCAGCGCTTCTCCCGATGGTTCGCGGCCCGTCAGCGGACCGCCGCGGCGGACCGGAGGCCCGTTGTCCCAGGCGGCGGGTCCGCGGGACCCGCACGAGACGGTCGCGTCCTCTTGCTCGTCGACACGTTCACCGAGTACTATCATCCATCGATCGGGCAGGCCGCGGTGCGAGTCCTGGAGGCCGCCGGCTGCCGCGTCGAGCTCGCGCCGGCACAGTGCTGCGGGAGATCCATGATTTCGCAGGGACTGCTCCGGGACGCCCGGGTGCTCGCCGAGACGAACATCGCCCGCCTCAGACCGTACGCGGAGGACGGCGTTCCCATCGTCGGGCTCGAGCCGTCCTGCGCGGTGACGTTCCAGGACGAGTATCCCGATTTCGTGCCGGGTCCTGCGTCAGATGCGGTCGCGCGCAGGACGTACCTGTTCGAGGAGTTTCTCGCCGCGCTGCAGGATGCGGGCGTACGCCTCCCGTACGTGCGGGACGAGCGGCGCGTTCTCCTTCACGGCCACTGCCATCAAAAGGCCATGGTCGGCATCGGTCCCTCTATGGCGGTGCTCACCGCCGTGCCGGGGTGGCGGGTCGAGCAGATCGACTCGGGATGCTGCGGTATGGCTGGAGCGTTCGGGATGGAGCGCGAACACTACGACGTGTCGCTTGCGATGGGTGAGCGCGTGCTCTTCAAGGCGGTACGAGGAGCGCCGGCGGACGCGGTGATCGTCGCTGCGGGCTCGTCGTGCCGACAGCAGATCGCGCACGGGACCGGCCGGCGGGCGTTGCACCCGGCCGAGGCGCTTGCCGGGGCGTTGGACGGAATGGCAGGTGAATCGTGACGCAGCGGCCCCGCTCACAACTTCGGTAAGACGTTCGGGGTCTTGCATCCGCCGCTCCCGGCGGTGTAACGTGTCTTATGCACCCGGTGGCCGTAGCTCAAGGGTAGAGCACCAGACTGTGGCTCTGGGGGTTGCGGGTTCAAGACCCGTCGGCCACCCCATATTCCCAAGGGTTTCCGAACGATCGGATCTTCGCGGAACTGGCTACTGGAGCCTAACTACAGCCACTCTCACCGAACTGTGGGAAACGTGGGGTCCGGAAAACGGACGAACCGATGCCGCCTCGAACTTTGCGACGTGGCGTTGTCTCGTTCCGAGTCGCTTCGACATCTCCTGGCGCATCGTGACCTCGGGAGTCCACGATACACATTGAATGTTGAATGCGCCGCACGCGCTCGTATCGGGTCTGCACCTGATGGCTCGCCGAATGTTCTCAAGGTTATGATCTCATGAGGAGGCTGGGTGCCTCGAGTTGGTGTCGCGCCCCACGAGGAATCTAGGGACGCGCCCTTGGCGATGGCGCCAGGTGTGGCTTGTGCTCTGGCCCTGCGGCTGTTGTCACTGCGATAGGCCCGGCCGGGATCGAACCGGGCGATGTCGTTTGGCAACAGCCGGGCAGGCCTGCACACGAAAGCGAAGACGCGGGTGACGTTCGAACGCCACGTGCTTTCCTAGCTCCGGGCCCAGGTTGATCGGCTGACGGCGGATAGTGCAGACGTCGCTACTCTGCGCAGGCGAGTTCCCGCGGTCCCGCTTCCACCAACTGCTCGTCGAGGCTCGACGTGTCTCGTGGCACTGCGCGGCCAGCGTCGGGGGAGACGGTTCGGCGTCGTGACCCCGGCGGACGAGGTCGGAGACGCGTCACGCGGTTGGGGGACGTGGGCGCGGACGTGCGGGTCGAGGGGGATCGACGTTCGCCGACATCTCGGGACTCGAGCGAGCTTGCGGAAGTGTGTGGTGGTGGTGGGACGCCGATCATGTGGTGTCGGACCACATGGGCTCGACCGGGTCGATGAACCAGCGGGCCACCGATCTCCGGTGTCCCGCTGGCCTGCCGCGTCGGGTGTTGCGCGAGTGCTGGCGGAGCTCGCGTGATGGCGAGGGCGGTGCGGGACAGGCGGGTGCCCGACCGGCCGCGAGATCGAGACGGGGGGTGTTCGGTGAGAGCTCAGTTGTCCTTGACTGTGGCGGAAGGGAAGCGGCTGATCGCGCGCGCGATCTCCTCCGCCCCAGAGGTGCGCCGGGCTCTCCGGCACGGACGGATCCTCCTGAAGGGTGGCACGACGGTCTCGGCGGTGGCCGAAGCGCTGGTCGGGGCCCCGCTTCGGATCTCGGGGCGTATCAGCCCGCGGGGCACCCAGGCTGCGCAGCATCCGGACCTCGCCTCGCCGCATACGATCGTGATCGAGCGAGGGGAGCCGCGTAACGTCGACCACAACGTGGCCGCCGCAGTCGCCACGCTGGGCCCGGGGGACGTGGCCGTGCTCGGCGCCAACATCATCGACGCGCAGGGGCACGCCGCGATGATGGCGGGCCGCACGATGGGCGGCGTTCCTGGGCGGGCGCTGGCGGGGCTCATGGCTCAGGGTGCGCGCATCCTGGTGGCCGCGGGGTTGGAGAAACTGACCCGCGGCTCGGTGGGCGACGCAATCCGTGCGAGCGGTATGGCCGGATGCGACTGGTCGCTCGGCATGCCGGTGGGCCTGATGCCGATCGTCGGCCGGCTTGTCACGGAGGTCGAGGCGCTCGAACTCCTGAGTGGCCTCCGCGCCACCGTTATCGGCAGGGGCGGCATCGACGGTGCGGAGGGCGGCGTAACCCTCGCGGTACAGGGTCCAGAGCCTGCGGTGCGGCGGGCGATCGATGCCGTCCTCGCCGTGCGCGGCGCCACGACGAGCGGTGCCGCGAGCAGCTGGCCGGAATCCGGAGAGCACGTCATCGGTGCCGCAGACGCCCACCCTGTGCTCAGCGGCGGCAGGCCGGGACAGGATGGGGGACGTCGGAATCGGCATGCATCGGACCGGAATCATTACGACCGGACAGCTGCCTCGGAGCGACACGAACCCGGAGGTTCGCACGACTCTCGGCGATCACGTCGAGCGCGTGGAGGACGGACGCGGGATAGGACGAGCGTCGGCTCGCGGCATGCGGCATCAATCCGGCCGTAGTGCCCTCAGCGTCCAAACGTCGCGGCCCGCCCGCTTCTTGGCACGAACTTTGCCCTCTTCGGCTCCCGTTGAGCGACCGGCGTAAAGAACCCCGCGCGGTACTCGTCGGGAAGCGCCCGGTGGTCGCCTCAGATTTGATGCGGGAGACGATTCGGCTGCGACCCGCGTGTTTGGAACGCGCCGTCGTGCTGCAGCAGTTCCGTCGGCTCGACCCGCTCGAGCCCCAAGACGGTGGGTACACAATGCCAGCAACCATCTCAGGGATGTTGTGCGTATTGTTGCGCTGTCGGAACGGTACGATGTTGTGGAAGTGTTGCAACTGTGACCGTTGAAAGGGCCGATGACGGAGAAACGCGCCACCGTACTGAGTTGGGTGTGCCACTATGCTTCGCGCGTACGTTCCCGGGCCCACGACCACGACGCAACGCGCACTCCCCCAAATCAGCGAACCCGGGTGCGCGTCGCAAGTGCTTCGCGTTCTTGCGGAAGACCGGACGTCATCGGATCAACTCACGTATGATCGGACTCCGGGAAATATACATTCGTCGCCTGATTGAGATCGGCCCATCGCCGCATGAGTATGGACTAGGGTGGTACGCTGCAATCGCTTCGACTCGCGAGCGGACCAAGACCATTAAGCCGCCAAAAGCCGCGATGCATGTCGTGGCTTTTTGTGGATCGAAGTTCCGATTGGGGGGGAGTCTATCGATGATGATAGTCATTCGCGGAGGTCGACTGTTCAGTGCGACGGACGGCAATGTAGTTGCCGATGGTGTGGTCGCAATAAACGAAGGCAGGATTGCCTATGCTGGGCCGCGGAGCGGGTTCGTCCAACCCCAGGAAGAAGCGACCCTCATCGACGCCGGCGGTCGAACCGTGCTGCCGGGATTGATCGATCTTCATGTCCATATGATCATCACGTACAAGCGCCCCGTGGAGTATCACCTTGAGCGGGCAATCGGCGCCACCATGATGAACGGGGTGGCCAACTGCGAGAGGGCGTTGCGGGCCGGCATCACCGCGGTCCGGGATTGCGGGGCCGGACACTTGGGGATCTTTGCCCTTCGGGATTCGATCAATAGCGGCGAAGTCAAGGGGCCCCGGATCTTCGCAGCGGGGAAAGCCATCTGCATGACGGGCGGCAGTTCCTGGGAAGCGCTCTGCCGCGAAGCTGACGGCCCCGACGAGTGCCGGAAGGCCGCCAGGGAACAGCTCCGGAGGCCCGGCAGCATTTTCGTGAGCGCTGATGGAGCCGACCTCCTGAAGGTCATGGCGACGGACCAGGGCTACAACCGGACGCGGGTGCAGATGGAGGTCGAAGAAATGGCAGCCGTGGCGGATGAAGCTCACAAGATGGAGCGGCGAGTGGCCGCGCACGTGGGCGGCGCGGAAGGTGCGATACGATGCGTGAAGGCGGGGATCGACTCGATCGAGCACGGCAACGTGCTGGACGAGGCCTCGATCGACGCCATGGCCAACGCCGGAACGGCCTACGTTCCGACCCTCGACGTGTACTGGGAGCCCGCCGTGCTGGGCGCGGCCGCCGGATTCTCCCAGCACGAGATCGGATACTGCAAGAAGTATTACGAACCTCACAAGCGCTCTTTCGAGCTCGCCTTGAACGCCGGTATCAAGATCGGTGCCGGAACGGATAGTGGGGGGCTCGCGCATGTGGTCGGGAAGTCCATGCACCAAGAGCTTCAATTGCTGGTCGACTACGGGATGAAGCCGGTCGCCGCACTGCGGGCTGCAACCGCTGTGGCCGCGGACATTCTGGGGCAGGAGGCGAGGCTCGGCACCTTGGAGGTCGGCAAGTCGGCGGACGTGCTTATCGTGGATGGAGACCCGACGACGAAGATCGGCGACATCCGCAACACGTGGCTAGTGCTGCGGGACGGCCAAGTGGTCGTGGACAATCGAAAGTAGGCACGCGCACGACGAAATGCCTGGTGGGGCGCAGAGTGAAATCTCCATTGTAGGCTCACGGCTCAAAGCCGACGGTTGCTGCAGGGGATGGAGGGAGATGAGCTATGGCAAAGAGCAACGCGTCTAAGAACGGAATCAGCCGGCGACAGTTTCTGAAAACGTCGGTCGGTGTTATCTCCGCCGCAGGAGTCGGCACCCTCTCAACTGCTGGGTTCGCCCAGTCGCCTCCTTCCTCGGCGGCGCGCGAGCTGATCGTCGCCATCAACGCCGATCCTGACACGCTGGATACCCGTACGATCGTCAAGACGCAGGCGATGGCGATGCATAACCATGTGTGCCAGGCTTTGCTCATGCGAGATCCAAAGGGACAGCTGCATCCCTGGTTGGCGGAGTCGTGGCGAAAGACCGCTCCTACCGAGATCGTGTTCAAGTTGCGAAGCGGCATCAAGTTCACGAACGGGGAGCCCCTGGATGCCGACGCTGTTAAGTTCACCTACGACAACTTCCTCGTAAAAGGAATGTTCCCGAGCGTCTCGCGGCAGAAGCAGGACTGGATCCGGGCCTTGGATCGGGTCGAAGTCGTCGACAAGAGCACCGTCCGATTCGTGCTGAAGTACCCGAGTAACGCGTTCATGATCTACGTGCCTTTCTACTCGATCCTCCCACCGGGGGCCACCAAGGAAATGGGGGACAAATTCGCCCTCGCGCCCGTTGGGACAGGCCCCTATAAGATGGGGGAATACGTCCCCAACAGCCATCTCACCCTGGTCGCCAATCCGGATGCCTGGTCTGGGGCGCCAAAGACCCCACGGCTCACCTTCCGGTTCATCCCTGAGGATGCCACCCGCATGGCTGCGCTCCAGTCTGGCGAGGTGTGCATGGTGAACAATGTCACGCCTGACTTCGCCACCCAACTATCCAGGATGTCCACCCTTCAAGTTAAGGAGATCAGCGCGGCGCGGTCAATGTACATTTACATCCTGTGCAATAAGCCGCCGTTCAACAAGCGGGAGGCGCGGCTGGCGGTGTCGCACGCGATTAACCGACAGGCGCTGGTCCGCGACGCGATGGGGGGCCATGCCAAGATCGGAGGCTCTCCGTGGTCCCCAGCCGTTCGGTACTACGACCCTTCGCTTCAGCCGGACTCGTATGATTTGCCGAAGGCCAAGCAGCTGTTGGCCGCCGCCGGGTACGATGGGAGCGTCATCAAGTTCGGATTTCCGACTGGCATGTGGCTCAACGACAAGATCGTGGCGGAGTTTCTGCTGAGCTCCTACAAGGACCTGGGCTTGAACGTCAACGCGGAGACATTGGACTTCGCGGCGTACTACTCGAATGAGCAGAAGCACCTGTATAATCTCCAAATGCAAAGCTACGGCATCCTTCCCCTCCACCCCGACTTTTGGGTGGGGGCGATCCTGATCAACACCGACAACAGTTTGGTGATGCATGACGATCAGAAGATCTTCAACCTCATCGCGGAAGCCGACAAAGCGCCTGATGAGCGGAGCATTCAGAAAGATTACTTCGAGCTGCAGCGGGAGATCCTTGATTATGCCCCGGTTCTGAATCTCTACTATTTCCCCTACATCGTTGCGCAGAGCACCAAGCTTCGAGGCTACGAACCGCGGCCAGACGAGCACTTCTTCTTCTGGGACGCCACCTTGGCTTCGTGAGTGTGCCCTTAAGGGGGACAGCCGTTGTCAGCGTACATCGCGCGGCGCATTCTCGAGGCGGGCGTGGTGCTGTTTGGGGCTTCGCTCTTGGTGTTCGTGGTCCTCAGAGTCGTCCCGGGCGACCCGATTGTCATGATGTACGGGACCGAAGTGGATCCACGGGTCGTCGCGGCTGAACGACAACGGCTCGGTCTCGACCGGCCGATCCTGGTGCAGTATGAGATTTTCCTCGAACACATCGTGACCGGCGACCTCGGCGAATCTCTCCGCTACCGTCGATCCGCCGCTCAGGTCGTCGCCGAGGCGCTGCCTGCTACCGTGCAATTGGCTGCGGCCGCCATGGGGTGGGCGTTCATCTTGGGAGTCCCGGCGGGGATCTTTGCCGCGTGCACTCGGGGAGGGCTTTGGGATCGGATCGTCATGGTGCTGTCGTTGGTTGGACAATGCACGCCCACCTTCTGGTTAGGTATCTTGTTCATGTTGCTCTTTGCCGTGATTCTCCACTGGCTGCCCACCTCTGGAAGCGGCACTATCAAGCACCTCATCCTGCCGAGCTTGACCCTCGGACTGTACATGGTCGCGCTTCTGGCGCGCTTGACCCGGTCGTGCATGCTCGAGGTGCTCGGTCAAGACTATCTCCGGACTGCCCGAGCGAAGGGGCTTGCCGAATGGGTCGTGGTCACCAGACACGGCTTTCGCAACGCGCTTATCCCCATCGTGACCGTCGTCGGCCTTCAGACCGGCGCGCTGCTCGGGGGTGCGATTGTGACGGAGGCGGTGTTCGCATGGCCCGGGATCGGTAATCTCGCCGTCCAAGCGACCAATACCCGCGACTACAACTTGGTGCAGGCCGTGACCCTGCTCTCGGCCGTGGTCTTCGTGGTGATCAACCTGGCGATCGATGTTCTCTACACGTACCTGGACCCGACCGTTGGCTACAGCTAGCGCGGGAATCGAACCGAGGCAGGGCATCGTGCCAGTTTCCTGGCGCAGGCGGTTGGGGATGTGGGCTCGGTGGGAGTTTGGGCTGGCGGCTCTCCTGCTGTTTCCCGTCGGGCTGATGGGCCTCTTTGCGACGCTCGCTCCCTATGATCCAAACTGGCTGGACACGGCGGCGCGTCTCACACCTCCGACCATGAGCCTATCTGGGATCGGACGGCATGCTCTCGGGACCGACCAACTGGGGCGGGATGTATTGAGCCGGATGATGTATGGTACGCGGATCTCTCTTACCGTCGGAGCGTTCTCGGTCGTCGTGGCGGGGATGCTGGGCCTGGTATTGGGCCTCATCGCCGGCTATCGGGGCGGTTGGGTTGACGCTGTGATCATGCGGGTGGTGGATGTAGTGCTGTCGTTCCCCTATATTCTGCTGGCCATTTCCATCGTGGCCGTCCTGGGCGCGAGCCTTCGAAACATCATCATCGTCTTTGCGCTGAGCAGCTGGGTCGTCTATGCGCGCATCGTGCGCGGTGCGGTGCTCGCTTTGCGGAACAGAGAGTATGTCCTTGCCGCGCGGGCCATGGGATGTTCTTCCTCCCGAATCGTATTCAGGCACGTAGTGCCCAACATCGTCAGTCCGCTGACGGTCATCGCGTCCTTCGAGCTGGCGCGCATCATCGTGACGGAAGCTACCCTGGGGTTCTTGGGCCTCGGGGTACCACCCCCGGCAGCCAGTTGGGGGTCGATGCTGGCCGACGGACGCAACTATATTCAGATGGCGTGGTGGATAGGAACCTTCCCGGGGCTGGCGCTGACCGCGACGGTCCTGGGGATCAACGTGTTCGGCGATGCGCTACGAGACGCGCTTGATCCGCGTCTGCGTCACGTCTGACGGACGCCGAGGGGCGCCCCGCCGGGTTTCATTGCGACGGGCCATTGACAAAGGAGGTACGTTCATGCGGAAGGAAATCGTTCGCGCGCGTTATCCCCAACCTGCGGGTCAGCCATCGTCCCGCGCGGTGAAGGCGGGTCATCTCGTCTTCACGGGGGGAATCGCCGGCTTCGATCCCAAGACCGGGAAGCTCCCTCCGGGCGGCATCGAGCCCGAGACACGGAATGCCCTTGAGAAGCTCAAGGCGACGCTTGAGGACGCCGGTACGTCGCTCGAGAATGTCGTGAAGGTCAACATCTTCATCCGAGATATCAAGGACTTTGCGGCCCTCAATCGCGTCTACATCGAGTATTTCCCCAAGGACCCACCAGCGCGCATGACGATTCAAGCTCCGTTGCAAGATGGGATGGCGCTGGAGTTCGACGCCGTCGCGGTCATTCCGGAGTAAGGTGTCGACGCTCGACGGGCTCCATCGTGGCGAGGCACCGCAGCGTGTCTCAGCATCGATCGGACGCGTCTACCGCAGGTAGTGATACTGTGCGGGTGAGCTATTGCAGAGCGCCTTCCTCGGCGGTGCGCCTGCCGGAACTCCAGCGATGAGCCGCCTCTCTGGCGGTCGCTGTCAGTACCTCGCCTGGCGCTGTCTCATGGAACGCGTTGATTGGGTCACGTTGTGCTGCCCCCGGCACGAGCCCCCGCCGTGCCGTACGCGAACCCGATATCGAGCTGGTAGACCTCGTTGTTGAAGATGTCGGAGTGGTAGCCGGTGACACCCGCGGCCTCGCGCGTGGGGCGTCCCACCGGCGGCAGCTGGTCATCTGGCCGCGCCATGTCTTGCTGGTAGTGGGCGGCGTGCAGGGCCGTCAGGTCCGCGACCACGAGGCGCTGGTCCGGGCGCATGATCGCATCGCGGTATCGGAACCCGGGGCCGACCGAGATCGCGGTACGGGGAAGATCCCCGTTGAACGCCTTCCAGGTCGCGTCCGTCGGTCCAACACCGCCAAGGGCCGGGATCTCGGCCCGCGTCCCGATGGTCCGCGCGTACATCGCATCGGCCGGCTGCACCGCTTCCTGAGCCGGGTAGTAGCGCCGGAGGGCGAGGTCCCACTCGGACATCGTGACGAGGACCCTTAGGTCCCGGTAGTTGGCCAGCTGCGCGTATGGGTGGGCCTGCGCGGGGCTATTGGGCTCTAGCGCATCGGACGGAAAAGCCGCCTGGAGCAGAACCAAGTTGATGAGATTGCGGTTCTGAATCGCGCCAAACGTGCGCGGCGCTGTTCTCGCGAAAGTCTGGAGTGCGCTGGCGACGACCCGGCAGCCGAAGCTGTGGCCGATGAGGTGAATCTGAGTCGACGCGAGGTCCGGGTCCGCGAGCAGATGCTCGCACATGTTCCCGATCAGGCGTGCCATCCCGGTCGAACCCACAAGGTTGGACCGCGCTTCCATCTTCGCGAACGAGGACAGATCCGGGAGCAGGTCCAGAAGCCCGGTGATCGGCCCCCGCGCATTCTCCGTATGCCGGGAGGGCCAGTGGGTCATGATGACCAGGGTGGAGGTTGGGAGCGAAAGCGACAGAGCCCCCGCGCGGCGTAGGTCCCGGAGTTCCCTGCCGTAGCCGAGCGTTACGGTATCGTAGATCACCATCAGGTCGTTCGCGTCGGTGAGCCACCCGTGCGCGTAGATGATCACGTCCGACAACGGTGCCGCCACGCGGGCCCTGAGGAGCTGCACGAGGCGCGCCTGATCCTCTCGGGTGGCGCCCATTGAGCCGGTGGGGCCGAATGGGACAGAGAAGTTCGTGACATCGGCGGAGGTAGATGGCGGCGCCGCTGCGAGGGCGCTGCGTGCGCGGGGAGGCGGAATCACCTGGGCTACCATGGCCAGCCCGGTGGCGAGCCCCGAGAGTAGCGAACGCCGTTTCATTGCAAGTCTTCCATCACCGCTTGTGCCCGCAGGGAGCATCTTGCAGACCAACGTAAGCGGCCCATTCCAAGCCCGCGAAACGCGCCACACCGTACTCTCGGATCGAGGTGCCGAGCACCGCGCATCCGTGGCTCTGTCTATTCGGTCATGTCTTGGCTGGAACTGTGACGGCGATGCCGTGGCGAGCAGAGATCGGAGCCCGGACAGGACACTGGGCCGCCCGCCGGCGTGTCCTCAGGGCGCTCCTGAGGGTTTCGGCGTCCTTCACGCGTGCCGGGATGCGGAGCCCCCCAGTCACGGTCTCGCATCTATTTGAGGCAGATCGACATCATCGCGCGTCGACGGCAGGGGCAAGATGATCCAGCGGGAAGTCTCGAAGCGACGCGAGCACCTGTGCCGCGTTCACGAGTGCTTTGGAATCGATGTAGCCGGTGGCGAGGCCCAGTGCCGTCAATCCTGCAGCGTGCGCGGCCTCGATCCCGACTGGGCTGTCTTCCACGGCCACGCACTCGGCGGGCGCGATGCCGAGGGTACTTGCCGCGCGAAGATAGACGTCCGGGGCGGGCTTCGGACGGTCCACCATGTCAATGGACACGATAACATCGAACCGGCCTTCGAGTCCCGTGGCACGGAGCATCGCGACGATCCATGCCAGCTTGGCGGAGGAAGCGAGCCCCACGCGGCAGCTGCGGCGGCGTATCTCTTCAATCAGCCACACGGCGCCGTCGCGCGGGGGAAGCGGGTGCGCCAGCCTGCTCAAAAGGTGCTCGTGATAGCGAGTCTCATACGACTCGACCGTACCGGGCAGTCCGTAGCGACGCACAAGCGTCTGGAGCATGTCGTGCACGGGGTGCCCCACGAACTCGCGAGTTAGGGCCGCGGGATCATCACGCTCTATCGAGGTAAGGGTCTTGCACGCGACCTCGAGGTGCACTGGCTCGCTGTCGACGAGCACGCCATCCATGTCGAAGATCACGGCTCGCGCCCGCCAGGTGTTCACGTGCGGCTCCTGCTGTCGGTGCATTGGGACGGCCCGTGCCGCTTCGCGTCGTCCGTCCCGCACGATAGCGTCGAGCTCAACTTCTTGTCCTTCCCGAAGCGTCGGGTGGTCTGGCACGCTGATCGCAGCCTCGGACGGGGCCACGACCGGTCGGTGCGGCGCGGATGAAACCGAAATCCGTCGCCCAGTTGTGCCCATGTGACCGCGCTCGCGACTTGTCTCGTAAGAGCCGAGGCCTGTCCTGCCACGCGGCCTTCCCCGTTGAAAGCATAGCATGATTGGTTGCGACCCTGCATCGGGCAGTGCCCGGGCGTTTCCTCCCGATTTCGCAAATCAGGCGAGCACCGGATACTCCGGCGACCATCTGAACGCTATCGTGTGATGGGCTTCGTTGTTCCGGGGCGCCGCGATTTCGCCCACAGCGCGAGTCGGAACGGGTTTTGAGTGGCCCACGTTCGGAGACGCCGCCTGTGGAATTTGTCTGGCCAGCAATGCTCTGGGGACTCCTGCTGCTGCCGGCGTTCGTCGCCTGGTACGTTTTCGGCGTGCCGCGCGTGCGGAGCCGCGCGGCAGACCGGTTCGCAGAAGCGCCGCTGTTCGCTCAGCTCGCGGTCCGACTCCCGATGTTCCGGCGCCACGTCGCCATGGGGCTGTACTTTCTCGCGCTGGGGCTGCTGCTCGTCGCGGCGGCGCGGCCGGTGATGGGGATCCCGATGCCGGTGGACAAGGCCGTCGTCATGCTCCTGATCGACACCAGCGGCAGCATGGAGGCGCCGGATATCCAGCCGACGCGGTTGGATGCGGCGAAGGCCGCGGCGAAAACGTTCCTGGAGAACTTCCCCTCGGGCCCTAGGGTCGGGCTTGTGACCTTCAGCACGTACGCCACCCTCAACGTGCCGCCGACGACGGACCGTCAGGCGGTGAAGGACGCGATCGATGCGTCGAGGCCGCAGGAGGCGACCGCCATCGGCGACGGGATCGCGGCGGCGCTCAAGGCGATCCCGGGACGCACCGCGCCCCCGTCGAACCAGTTTCTCCCATTCGGCCGGTCGCAACCGCCCGGGGTCACGCTGCCCCTGACTCCGCCGGCCCCGTCCGGGGATCTCGTGCCCGCGGCGATCATCCTCGCAAGCGACGGCGGGGACAACTCAAGCCGGAACGATCCGATTCGGATGGCCATCCTCGCCAGACAGCAGAAGGTCAAGGTCTACACGATCGGCCTGGGGACGCCTGGGGGCGGAGTGTTCATGTATCAGGGGCAGATGGTGCTCGTGCCGTTCGACCCGGCGCTGCTGCAGCAGATCGCGGCGATCACCGACGGGAAGTTCTTCTACGGGCCCTCCGCCACCGATCTCAGGCAAGTGTACCGCGATCTCGGACGGACGATCGGATGGGAGGTGCGCAAGACCGAGGTGTCCGCAATGGCCGTCGGCGTCGCGGGCCTGTTGATGCTCGGCGCTGGGATCGTCTCACTGCTATGGATGGGGCGCCTGCCGTGAGCTTTTTCCGACCGGTCCTCGGCTCAGGGTGCACATCGAGGCAGAATGTGGCGCACGTCGTCCGCGGACGTGGCGCGTGGCCCCTCAGAATTGGTTGCCCCGCAGCAGGGGAAGCAGGCGACGTCCGTTTCGGTCAGGAAATGTTCGGATGCAGGGATTGGGTGCAAACCCTTGAAAACAAGGGTGTGCCGCATCCGAGGGCACCGATTGGGGGTCGGCCGCAGGAAGCCGTGGCTCCGAGAGTTGCGAGTTCTGGCCCCGCCGGCCACGCTGTCCTGCGTGTAGGAGGGTTTCGATGCGAGACGAGAGCCGGATGGTGATGACTGGCGTCGATGTGCAGTTCGACTCGGTGTCCGGCCGATGGAGAGCCGGTTGCGATGACCCAGCTGGGGAGGCAAGACTCCTCGTGTTGGCGGAGACCAGGGAACGCGCCGAGCGGCTGCTCGATGAACGCTGGCGCGCGCGCATCGAGCAACTGGACCACGACGAGGAGGAAGAACGCTAGTTGCCGCATGGGGAACCACCCTGAGCAGTCGTCCGCGGATCTGCGGACGATCGTCGCGCCAAACGCGTCACCCCACACGCTCGACGGGACAAACACCTACCTTCTAGGGAGCCGGAAGGTCGTGGTCATCGATCCCGGACCGGACGACCGCGGCCATGCGGAGCGAATCGCGGAGTGCGCCAGGCAAGGTGGGGGTCGGGTAGCTCTTATCCTCGTCACCCACGGGCACTCGGACCATCTGGGCGCGGCCCGACGCGTCGCCGAGGCGACGGGCGCGCCGATTGCGCGGTGGCGTGCCGGTGATCGTCCGCTGGACGACGGCCAGGTCGTGGTGGAGGAGGAGAACCGCCTCCGTGTCGTCCACACCCCGGGGCACGCGGCCGATCATATCGCGTTCGTGTGGGAGGATTGCAGGATCCTTTTCTCGGGCGATCTCGTCCTTGGCCGTGGAACGGTCATGGTGTCTCCGCCGGCAGGGTCCATGGCCGACTACCTGCGTTCGCTGGAGCGGGTGGCACGCCTGCGCCTCGCCGCGATCGCGCCAGGACACGGTCCGCTGGTGGAGAACCCTGCGTCCCACCTTGCCCAATACATCGAGCATCGGAAGGCGCGGGAGCGGCAAATCCTCGATCTGGTGTCCGCCGGGTCGCGGACGCCGGGCGAGGTGGCGGGGGTCGTATATCCCGATCTGGAACCGTGGCTGCACCCGGCCGCGGAGGCCACCGTCCTGGCGCATCTGCTGAAGCTCTGGCACGAGGGACGCGTTGCGCGGGCGGGGAATCGGTACTACGTCCCCTGATCGTCCTAGCAGGGTGGCATAGCGGGAGGGAGGGGTGTGATGGCAGTGCCGGTCACGTTGTCGAACGAGACCAAGGACCGCAACGGTCGGGCCATCACGGTCGGCAGCAAGGTCAAGGTCGCGGGCATGGCGGAGCCTGTTGAGGTGCATCAACTCGACTCCCGGTACGGGTCAATCGTCGTGCTGGTACCGGGCCGCGCGAATCAACATATGGGACTCATGCTGCATGCGGAGGACGTCGAGCTCGCCTGAGACCCGGCATCGTAACAACGCGACCGGCGGAGGCTTTCGCCCCCGCCGGTCGCCTGTCTTGTACCCGGTCCGACGCGCGAAACGGTCTTACATGTCCATGTCTTCGGGGTTGTAGCCGCCCGGCGCTCCCGCCGCCTTCTTCTTCTCGCGCTTCTCGACGACCAGAGCTTCCGTCGTCAACAGCAGGCTCGCCACGCTTGCGGCGTTCTGCAGGGCCAGGCGCGTCACCTTGGTGGCATCGATGATGCCGGCTTTCACCATGTCGGTGTACTTGCCCTCCGCGACGTCGTAGCCCACGCCGTGCTTCTCCCCCTTCAGGTGCTCCACGACGACTGCACCCTCCATGCCGGCGTTCGCGGCCAGCCACTTCGCCGGCTCTTCGATCGCCCGACGCATGATCGCCACGCCGATCTTCTCGTCGTCGTTCCCCGTCTGCACCTTATCGAGGGCTTTCGCGATGTTGAGCAGCGCCGCGCCGCCTCCGGGCACGATGCCCTCCTCGACCGCCGCCTTGCTCGTGCTGAGGGCGTCCTCGAAACGGTGCTTCTTCTCCTTCAGCTCGGTCTCGGTCGCCGCGCCGACCTTGATCTGCGCGACTCCGCCGGACAGCTTCGCGAGACGCTCCTGCAGCTTCTCCTTGTCGTAGTCAGAGGTGGTGGTCTCGATCTCCTTCTTGATCTGGGCGATGCGTCCCTGGATGGCCTTGCGTTCGCCCCTGCCCTCGATGATGGTGGTCTCTTCCTTGGCCACTCGCACCTTCGCCGCGTGGCCGAGCATCTCAACCTCAACGCTCTCCAGCTTCACGCCGATGTCGTCGCTCACCACTTGGCCGCCCGTGAGCACCGCCATGTCGCCAAGCATCGCCTTACGGCGGTCGCCGTACCCGGGGGCCTTCACGGCCACGCATGGCAGCACGCCGCGCAGTTTGTTGACCACGAGCGTGGCCAGGGCCTCGCCCTCCACGTCCTCGGCGATCACGACGAACGGCTTGCCGAAGCGCATGACCTTCTCCATCACCGGGACGATGTCTTTGACGGCACTGATCTTCTTCTCGGTCAACAGGATATACGCATCCTCGACGACCGCTTCCATCTTGTCTGGATCGGTGACCATGTACGGGGAGATGTAGCCGCGGTCGAACTGCATGCCCTCGACGACCTCAACGGTCGTCTCGATGCCCTTCGACTCTTCGATCGTGATCACGCCGTCCTTGCCGACCTTGTCCATGGCCTCGGCGATGAGCTTGCCGATCTCCGCATCGTTGCCCGCGATGCTGGCGACGTGGGCGATATGCTCCTTGCCCTCGAGCGGAATACTGTTCTTCTTGAGTTCGGCGGTGAGGGCCTCTACCGCGTTGTCGATCCCGCGCTTCAAGATCATGGGGTTGGCGCCCGCCGCCACGTTCTTGAGGCCTTCCTTGACGATGGCGTGCGCGAGCACGGTGGCCGTCGTGGTTCCGTCTCCCGCGGCGTCATTCGTCTTGCTGGCCACTTCCTTCACGAGCTGTGCGCCCATATTCTCGTAGGGATCTTCGAGCTCGATCTCTTTTGCGACCGTAACGCCGTCCTTCGTGATCGTCGGGGATCCCCACTTCTTCTCGAGCACAACATTACGACCTTTGGGGCCGAGCGTCACGCGAACGGCGCTCGCGACCTTTTCGACGCCTCGCTCGAGAGCCTTGCGGGCGTCCTCGTCATACAATAGGTGTTTGGCAGGCATGCAGACGGCCTCCTCGTATCGTGATGTTTAGCACTCTTCGAGGTCAAGTGCTAACTGTCTCTATTGTTCATTCTGTCAACGGAGCGATCAAGGGGAATGGCGGGCATTAATAGGTTCGCTTTGGCTATGATCGGGCTCCCTCTCCCTGATGGCCACGGTTTCGCCCGATATCTCTTCCTATCTCACGGGATCTTCTGCGGACACTGGCACAGGAGGTGGCCGAAGATGGGGGAGTTGCGCGACCGCTCGTCAAATGCTCCCGTGTCGGTGAAAGGGGGAAACGCGCCTGGCGACGTGGCAACGCGGCATGGCGGCGCTGTTGTGTCTTGCGGGTTTCTTGCTGGTGCTGCAGCTGCGGGCCGAGCAGGCGCTTCGTGCCGCCGTCGAACTCCCGTCCTACCGGCTGGCGGACCTTGCCGTGTTGATCCGACGACAGCAGGAATCCGACCGCGCGCTTGGAGCCGAAGTGGCGGCCCTCGAGGCGAAACAGCAGCAGATCGAGGCCACCGCGGCTGCGGGCCGAAGCATCGCCGACGCGATGCGGCATGAACTCGCCGGTTATCGCGAACAACTGGGCCTGACGCCCGTGCGCGGGCCTGGGATCACGATCGTCCTCGCCGCGGACCCCAAGCGTCTTTCGGTGCCGCAAGCGCAGGATGTGTCGGGCGTCGCAAATGAACTGTGGGCGGCGGGCGCCGAAGCCGTGTCGGTCAACGGGATCCGAATGCTGGCGACCGATGGCGTCGTGCCGCTGCCGCAGGGCGTGCGGATAGCCGACCGGACGACCCGAGACCCGTATACCATATCCGCGATCGGTGACCCCGCCGCCCTGGAGGGTGCGTTGATGGTGCCGGGGGGTGCAGTGGACGGGCTCCGGGGCGTGGGGATATCGGTGAGGCTCACGCGAGCCGAAACTCTGTGGCTGCCAGCGTCGTCCAGCAAACCAGCGTTCCATGTTGCGCGTCCGGTTTCGGGGCCCTGAGACCCAAAGGAGGCGGCGCACCGCGGGGAGGATCGGTCCTCCGCGGACCGTAGAACCTCCCCTGAAGAAACTCCGGCGGCTGCCGTCTAGTGTGGGGCATGCCCCACTCTAGGCTGTCGCAGCCGCCGATGTCCCCATCCTTGAGAAGTCGCCTGCTCTTGGGCCGGGAAGCCGTCGACACTTGGCTGGTTTCCTGGCGGTGCGGGCCGCTCTCGTCGAGACGGGAACATAACGTAGCACAGATTTCGTCGGCTTGTCAAGCACACGATCTGCCTCATAGATAGCGTTCCCGAGCGAGGTCCTGATGTCTCAAAACCCCTGTTACCGAGGACGCAGGAGCCATCATCCGGCGTTTGGCCGCTCTCGACGCAGCGCGATAGCGTGGTCCGAGAATGCTCTGCGGGCCCATGGAGAGCCCCTGGTGAGCCTGCTTGGCACGCGATAGAGCTGGGGCGACTCCAAGGAATGGCACAAAATACTGGGAAACAACAAAACGCTTGAGATTCATGAAACAAAAACAGGCAAGCGGCACGGCAGGATATATGGCCTTGTTCCGCGCGCTTGAATCCTACCGCCCGGAGGCAGAGCGGCTATTCGAAGATACGATGGCGGTAGGCTTCTTGAAACCATCGCTGCGCAGGGCAGCTTGTCTGTCCAGAATCCCGGTCGTAGGGGAAGTCGTGCGTTGGTATATTGACAAGCAGTGGCCGGGAGCGCGCACCTCTGGCATAGCCCGCACGCGTTTTATCGACGATGAATTGATCAACGCGCTAAAGAACGGCGTGAAACAGGTAGTCATTTTGGGCGCAGGATTCGACTCCCGTGCGTACCGGATACCTGGAATTGAGCGCGCTCAAGTCTACGAGGTCGACTATCCGAGCACGCTCGAAGCCAAGCGGGACAAGGTGCAAAAGATGCTGGGCAGGATACCGGGCAACGTCACTTTCTCCGAGATAGACTTCAATCACCAGCGTCTTGGAGACCTACTGGCCGGGTCCGGCTTCGACCAGCGCAGACGCAGTTTCTTCATCTGGGAAGGCGTGACAAATTACCTTACACCACAAGCAGTTGACGTCACGTTGAGATTCATAGGCGGGATGCCGGAAGGAAGCGTTGCGGTATTTACCTACATCCACAAGGGCGTCTTGGACAGGCCGGAGTCGTTCGAAGGAACGCAGAATCTGGCGAGATTGCTTAGAGAGAACTCGGAGCCGTGGACTTTCGGATTGTATCCGAAAGAGTTGCCGGCTTATCTTGAAGCCCGCAGGCTAAGGCTTGTTGAGGATATCGGCGCGACCGAATATCGAGCCAAGTACATGAGGTCTGAGAGGTGCAAGAAAGGCTACGAGTTTTATAGGATCGCCATAGCTAGAGTCGATCGTAGCTCACATCCCCGCGGCGGATCATCCCTGACGGCGCATGATCGCCGACGAAGGGACAGTTTCACAGAGCCGTTAGGATGACAGAGTCACTGAGCAACGACAGCAGAAGACCGTGCAGTCGTGGGTCGATTTGAGACTGACAGTTCGTAGCGGAAAGGCAACTCGGGTGGGGGGTCAATGCGCGTCAGAGGGATTGATCATATCCAGCTGGCTATGCCCCGCGGTGGAGAGGATCAAGCGCGCGCATTCGACGAAGGCGTTCTCGGCATACCGGAAGTTCAAAAGCCGCCAAATCTGGCGAAACGAGGGGGTTGTTGGTTCGCCACGGACAGTTTGAGAGTTCGTCTCGGCGTAGAAGACGACTTGTCTCCCCGCTCCCAAAGCACACGCAGCTATCTTGGTGGAGGATCTCCCCGGCTTGAGGAGGCTACTCGAAGCCGCCGGGTTTCGCTCCAAGATTGATGAGCCTCTGGAGGGCTACGACCGAATCTATGTGGACGATCCTTTTGGCAACCGAATTGAGCTGCTGGAACGTCTTCCAAACCGACCACCATGAGCCCCGCCGCCGATAGTGAAGCGTCGCGAGCGTGTCCAGGGGAGGGAATCAGCTTGGAGCTCGTTTCGCAAATCCGAGCAGGTCTGGACGAGCTGACCCGCTTTTCCGAGGCCGCCGATACGAGGGGCTCGTCCACGGAGTAGTGCGTATGATCCAGATCGCGCCGCAGACCCGGGAGTTGATCGACGACGGGGCCCCCAGCACTGCGCAAGGCGTTCCATGCGGCCTCTGAGCGCGGCGGGCGGGAGTTCCGAAGCGGGGCGGCGGTGATTGTCCCGCGCGTGATATCATGAGGTCGTGAACTCTTCCCGAGGACGTCCCTGGATCGCCTGGGCGGGTCTGCTCGTTCCTCTGGTGGTACTGCTCGCCCTCTTCGCGGCCGGTATCGTGTGGCACGAGCGTTCTCTGGTCATCAGCGGCGCCTTGGCCAGGGGTGAGACGCCTGCCGTGCCTGCGGTCACGATGGCCTCGTTCTCAGGACCGGCGATCACGCTCAGTTCGTTTCGCGGTCACCCTCTCATATTGAACTTCTGGGCCTCCTGGTGCGGGCCGTGCCGAGAGGAGGCGCCGCTGCTCGAGGGCACGTGGCGGGAGTACCGGGGCAAGGGCCTGGTGGTGCTCGGCGTCGACACCCAGGATATGGCCTCGCCTGCCCAAGGATTTATCTCGGAATACCACTTTACGTTTCCCGTGGCGCGTGACCCCGATGGCACGGTCGCGCGCCGGTTTGGGACCACGGGTGTGCCGGAGACGTTTTTTGTCAGCGCGGACGCCCGGGTCGTCGGAAAGTTTCCGGGAGAGCAAGTCGACCCGGAAGCGTGGCGCCGGGTCGCGCAGGCATTGGTATCCGGGCGACGGCCGGACCTTCCTCGATAGTTCTCATACCGCTGGCGGCAACACGCCGCGGAACACGTAGGTACTGCTGAAGAATCGGCACGGCGGAGCACGATCCGCGCCGTGACACGTGCGCAGGACGCGGCAAGAAAAAGATGACTCTCCCGCCGTGTCTGGAGATCGCGCGGCGCTCTCCCGCAGTGCTTTTCGTCCGGCCAAGATCCTGGTCGTTTCGGAGCCCGTTTCAAAGTTGACCTGAGCCGTAAACATACCTTGACAAGACCGAGTTAGGCGGTTACGATTTAGAACATGTTAGTCCTAGACCACTTAGTCCTAATTCGGGAATGGAACGATGGCTCGGGATCAACGCAATAGGGAAAAACTGATAGAGACGGCGGCCGCGCTGTTCCGCTTCCAGGGATTTCGGCCGACATCGCTCGACGAGATTTTGGACCGCAGCGGCGTATGCCGCAGCAATTTCTATTATCATTTTCGGAGCAAGGATGACCTGGGATTGGAGGTACTCAGTCGCCAGGTCGAGCACTTCGCAACCAAGGTCATCCGCGGGATTCTAGAGGATGAAAGCCGATCGCCGAGGGAGCGCGTTGAGCGCTTGTTCACCGAAGTGGGAGCCGCGGTGAGAGAGGCTTCGTACCGGGGTGGGTGTCCGTTCGGCAACCTGGCGGCCGAGATGGCGGGAGGCCATCCCGAGTTCCGGTCTCGTTTGAGCGGTTTCTTCAGCCAATGGGAAGAGGCGGTAGAGCGCTGCCTGGCAGATGGTATCTCCCGGGGGCAGTTTCGACGTGATCTTGACGTTCGAGGCGCAGCGGTTGCCGTCGTGAGTCAGATCGAAGGGGCGGTGTTGCTCGCGAAGACCCACGGGCACGGCGGCCCCTTGGAAGCGGCGGCTCGCCAGACGCTCAAGTTCCTGGAAAGCAGGTGAAAATCGTGCAGAATCTTGCCCGTCGTGTGACAGACACTGCCAGCACCGAGATACCGGTTCGCGCGCTGGCCAGTTCGGCCACGATGCCCGGAACGACCACGTCGCCGGAGGCGGTGTTGTTCGAGGAGATGGTGACTCCTCATCTCGATCCCCTCTACCGCACGGCCCTCCGGCTCACCGGCCGGCCACAGGACGCGGAGGACCTGGTCCAGGAGACCTATCTTCGCGCGTGGCGGTCGCTGCACACGTACCGGCCCGGGACGAACCCCAAGGCGTGGCTGTTCCGCATCCTCCACAACGCGCACATCGACCGCTATCGCGCGTCCACGCGGACCGTCCAGACTGTGGATGAGATGGAAGGGCAGGACCCGGCCTTTGTGGTGCAGGAGACCCCCGAGTCGGTGGTGCTGTCGGGTGTCATGGACGCGGAGGTCCGTCAGGCCCTGATGGCGCTTCCGGAGGTGTTCCGGTCGTGCCTCATCCTCGCGGACCTGGAGGGCTTTTCGTACCAGGAGATCGCCGACATCCTGGGCATCCCGAGGGGCACCGTCATGAGCCGCTTATTCCGAGGGCGGCGCGCCATGCGCCGGGCGCTCATGAATTACGGCCGCGAGCATGGGTACGTGAAGGCGAACTGAGCCACGCTAACGGTTGATTGTTGACGGCCTCGGCAATTCGCCGGGGGCCGTTTGCTCGCCGTCGGCGCGCGGGCGACGGGCAGGGAGGCTCCATCCCGGCGCGAAATCTCCTCCGCGCGTCCCGCACCGGTCCGAATTCCCGCGTGGAGGCTCCGATGCCCGCAGATCTCAGTCTGCTCGCCGCCAGGCGGACCGTTCGATTCTATACGTCCGACCCTGTGCCGGACGACGTCGTGCTGACCTTGCTGAAGGCGGCGCAACTCGCACCCTCGGCACACAATGCGCAACCGACGCGGTTTGTCGTCATCAAGTCTCCGGAGGCGCGGCGGCGTCTCGTCTCCCGCATGGCGCGCCGCTGGCAGCGAGACCTCGAGCGCGTCGGCACGAGCGAGGCCGCGATCCGTGTTCAGTTGCGGTTCTCCGAGCGCCGGTTCGGTACCGCACCGCTGCTCATCCTTGTCGGGTACACGCTCGACGAGATGGACGAATACCCTGATCGTCTGCGCCGCACCGCCGAGGCAACCATGGCATCGCAAAGTGCGGCGGCGGCGATCCAAAACCTCCTGCTGGCTGCGGCGGCCCACGGGCTTGGCGCGTGCTGGTGCTGCGCGCCGTTGTTCTGCCCCGCCGTTGTGCGGCGGACGCTCGGCTTGCCCCGCACGTTCGTGCCGCAGGCCCTGTTGACGATCGGGTATCCGGCTCACACCCCCCCAATGCCGCCGCGGAAAGTCCTCGAGGCGGTCGTCGCCTACGCATAGCATGATTACCGTGTTGTGCGGTGGCGTCGGCGGTGTGAAGCTGGTTGCGGGGCTGGCAGCCGTGCTACCGGATCCGTCCCTCCTGTCGGTCGTCGTGAACACCGCCGACGACTGCGTCGTTTGGGGGCTGCACGTATCCCCAGACGTGGACACCGTGCTCTACACCCTGGCGCAATGCGCAAGCCACGAGCGGGGCTGGGGCATCGAAGGCGATACGTGGAGCGCGCTGGAGATGCTCGGCCGGTACGGGCTGCCGACGTGGTTTCGGATCGGGGATCGGGACCTAGGCACCCACGTCGCCCGGACGATGTGGCTCCGCGAAGGCCGGCGGCTGACCGACATCGTGCAGGCGCTCGGTCGATCGCTCGGCGTGCCCTCACGTGTCCTGCCCATGTGCGACGAGCGCGTCGAGACGATCGTGCGAGTACCATCGGGACGGATCCCGTTTCAGGAGTACTTTGTGGCGCGCCGGGCGTCCGACCGCGTGCTCGGCGTCGAATTTGTCGGGATGGATCGTGCGCACGTGACACCGGAGGTCGCCGATGCCGTCTGCCGGTCCGCACTGATCGTGGTGGCGCCGAGCAATCCGGTCGTCAGCATCGGTCCGATCCTCGCCGTACCCGGCATGCGCCAGGCACTCGCTGCCGCAAGGGCTGTGCGGCTTGCCGTGACTCCGCTGGTGGCCGGCCGGGCCATCAAGGGGCCGACGGCCGAGATGCTGCGGGGTATCGGTGTGCCGGCCGAACCTGCCGCGGTCGCCGGTATGTACGGGGACTTTCTCGACGTATTCGTGCTCGACGTGCAGGATCGAGCAGATGCCGCTGCGGTCGCAGCCGCCGGCCGATCCGGGCGGCCGGTCACCGTCGCGTGTGTCGACACGGTCATGGACGACGACGGCGCACGGTGCCGGCTTGCTCGTGATGTCATTCGGATTGCGGCCGCCAGCGGCGCGGGGGTCCCGGTTCCGTTGGCATGACGACGGTCTGCGCGACCATCCCGCAAAGCCGCTTGCACGACGCGAAGACCCGCTTGGCGCCTGCGTTGGGGCCACGGCGGCGCACGGCGCTGGCGCTGGCGCTGCTGAGCCACGTGTGCGCGGTGGTTCGTGCGACGCCGGGTGTGGAGCGCCTGACGATCGTGAGTCCTGATCCACGGGTGCGCTCGTGGGGTGGGGCGCACGGCTATGCCGTGGTCCTCGACCCTGGCCGGGGGCTCAACACCGCGCTTGGTGGGATCCTGCGCTCTGGCGCGCGAGCCGGACGGGGTGTGCTGGTCATCGCGGCCGATCTTCCGTGGCTGGGCGTCCACGACGTGGCGGCGCTATTGGAGGCGCTGCGTCCGGGGAGGGTAGTGCTTGCGCCGTCCAAGGATGGAGCGGGAACGAACGCCCTCGTGCTGCCGGCAGGGTGCCAGTTCACCCCGGCATTTGGGCCCGGGAGTCGCACCGCGCACCATCGCGAGGCTGCCTCTAGGAGACTGGAGGTAGTCGAGGTGGTCCGCCCGGGGGTGGCATTCGACATCGACACCCCCGACGATCTGGCGGCACTCGAGGCGGCAGGATGGTCCGACGGGGTCGTGTGGGGACCCGGCCGGTTGGGGAGAGACTCGCCATAGGGTCCGAGGACACGGAGCGGATGTTGCTGAAGTCGTAGAATCGGTGTCCGGGCCCGTGCCCGCGGCGTAAGCCAGGACTGGGCCTACGGCGTGGATCAACTTGCCGCGGACCAAATCGCGGCGGGCCGGAACTGCGACGCCAAGGGGATGAGGTCGGCGGTAACAGCGAGAACGGAGGTATAGAGTTCGTACGACTAACCTCTGAGCCCACGGCGTGGACCAGAACCAGGGTGCCCCGAGGCGACGGCGTCGGGGCAACGATGCGAACGAGACTCACTGGGGGGGTGACATAGCATGACCATTCGCGTTACGCACTACGGGCTGGGCCCGATTGGGACCGGGATCCTGCGACAGGTCGCCACTCGGAAGGGCTTCAAGGTCGTGAGCGGCATCGACATCGATCCCGCCAAAGTGGGCAAGGACTTGGGCGAAATCGCAGGGTTGGACCGCCGACTCGGCGTCCGGGTGACGGATGATCCCGTGGAGGCCATTCGGAAGACCAAGCCAGACGTCGTGGTGCTCTGCACCCTAAGCTCGCTCCGGGCTGTGATGCCCCAGATCGAGACGGTGCTTAGGCTGCGCGTGCCCATCGTCTCGACCACGGAGGAGCTGGCCTACCCCTACCGTACGAACCGGTCACTGGCAAGAAAGATCGACGCGCTGGCCACCAAAGCCAAGGTCGCGGTGGTAGGCACCGGCGTCAACCCCGGGTTCGTCATGGACGCGCTGCCGATCGTGCTGACCGGAGCGTGCGAGCGCGTCGACGCCATCCGGATCGAACGGATTCAGGACGCGCGCATACGCCGGCTTCCCTTCCAGCAGAAGATCGGGGCCGGCCTGACGGTCGCGCAGTTCGAGGAACGGGTAGCCGCCGGCACCGTCCGTCACGTCGGCCTGACGGAATCCATCGCCATGATCGCCGACGCGTTGGGCTGGAAGATGAGCAAGATCACCGACACGATCAAGCCCAAGGTGGCCAAGGCCCAGGTGGCGAGCGACTATCTGACCGTGCAAGCGGGCCTGGTCTGCGGCCTCCTGCAGGACGGCATCGGCTACACCCAAGACGGCGTGCCAGCGATCACCCTGCACATGGAAGCCTACCTGGGGGCGCCCGAGTCTTACGACGCCGTGACTATCACCGGCAACCCGAATCTCACATCGCGAGTCCAGGGCGGGTTCCACGGGGACCTGGTGACGGCATCGGTCGCTGTCAACACGATCCCGAAGATTCTGACGGCACCTCCCGGGTTACGCACGATGCGCGACATAGCGTTGCCGTCGTTCTACAGCGGGAAGTGATTGCCCCCGAAAAGACATCTGATCATAGGTGAGCGTCAGAGCGGAGCGGCACATATGATGTTGCCGTGCGGTCCTGCGGCGGCAGCTCCGCTCTGACTTGGTTCCGGCTCGGTGGACCGTGCCAAAAGGAGCGCCGGGCGCGCGGCGCTGCGGCGATTTGCATGCCGGCGCTCTGCCGGCGACTCGACGAGTCGCGCACCGCCACGGTCTTCCACCCAACGGCCGTGCTACGGAGAGACGGGGAGTTCTTTGCGCCTTCTTTTCATGCCGTACAGCCGGACGTCGGCCGTCCGGAGCAGCGCCTCGGAATCCACACCGTCCGCCGGGCTTGATGCCGCCCCCCAGGACACCGGGAGAATCCGTCGCTGGCCGTTCGGCGCGACCGTGATGCTGATCGGGGCGAGGTGCCGGAGTACGGCGGGTACGTCGGGCCCTGTCTCGGGGAGGAGCACCGCGAACTCATCACCCCCGAAGCGGGCCAGCACGTCGGACGAGCGCAACCGGTCGCGCAGACTCCGTGCTATCTGCCGGAGCGCGTGGTCACCTGCCAGGTGGCCGTGAGTGTCGTTGAGAGCTTTGAATCCGTCGAGATCGAGCAAGGCTACGGTCAACGGCGCCGCGGTTCGGCGGGCGCGAGAGAGCTCCCGGGTCAGTGCCGCGAGGAAGTGGCGGCGGTTCGAGAGTCCCGTAAGCGAGTCGGTCTCCGCGAGACTGCGGAGTCGGCTTTGAAGCCGGGCGATCGCAAAGAGGTTCGCCACATATTGCGCGATAACGCTCAGCAGCGCCAGATCGTCCGACGCAAACGCGTCGGCCCTGTCCGCGTAGGCGGCTAGAGTCCCTATCGCCTCTCCATCGGCGATCAGCGGGGCGCAGATCGCGGACCGGATGTTCGTACAGCGAAAGACACGCCGATCGCGTCGCCCGACGTCAGGGGCGTGCAACGGGCGCTTCGCCATCATAGTCGCCCAGCAGGACCCCTGTGGTCGAGGAATCTCCAGGCCGTGCAGGGCGCTCCCGAGGCCGGTAGCCCCGACTACGGTTAGAAGGTCCGGGCGGTGGTCTCCAACGAACGCGATCGCGGAGGAGTGGAATCCCGCGTCGTCGCGCATCGCTTTGAGCGTCCAATCAACGAGCTGACGAGTATCCAGAACCGCCGTGAGCCCTTTTGCCAGTGTCGCCAGAAATCTGAGTGCAGGCGCGGATTCACGCCGTTGCATGAGCGGCGTCACGTCACTCTCCCCTCGCCGGCCTTGATGGCAACCCGCATGATCGAGGCGTAAGCAATGGACTCGCGTGTTCATTTGGGTGACATCGGGTCAACAACACAATGCCGCACGTTGGGATGAGCCGCAAGCCCCATGAGTGAGTCTTTCGATTGAAGTTCACACCACGCTAAGGGTCGCGAGGCGTCGCCGACCGTTCGGCGAACGTCGCGCTCGTCGATAAGTCGCCTCGGAAACGGAGACAACACGTGGTCACGCCGCCGTTGGTGATGTTGAGTTCGCCGCCGGCGGTTGAGCTTCGGCCGAACTGCGGGCGTTCGCTGTTCACTGTGGCGGGGCGGCTTTGTTATACTGAGAATCACCACATTACCGGATAGTCCGGGAGTGGGGAGGCTCAGTCATGATCCAGATGAACGTGCGATCGCTGGCGCTCGACCACCAGATGAACCCGGTGGTGTTCTTGGTGGATCAGGCGGAGACGCTCGCGCTGCCGATTTGGATCGGGGCCGCGGAAGCTCAGTCGATCGCGCTGCAACTGCGGGGCATCCGGCCCCCGCGTCCCATGACCCATGATCTGCTCCGCAACATGCTCTCGCAGCTCGCCGTCAGCGTCGGCCGCGTCATCGTCGCCGACGTCCGCGAGGGCGCCTACGTCGCCGAGATCCATGTGAACAACCATGGCGCCGACGTGGTCGTGGACTCGCGTGCGAGCGACGCGATTGCGCTCGCCCTCCGTACCGAAGGGCCGATCTATGTGAAACAGAGGGTGGCCGAGAACGCAATCCCGCTCAGAAAAGCCTTCGACGAACACGATCTCGAGGATTTCAAGAAGTTTCTCGAACGCGTCAGGCCCGCCGACTTTCAAACCGGCTCCGAGAACACGTAGCCCCGGGTCGTGCACGCCGTCACCATGCGAGATGCTCGCATGGGAGGCGGTCGCTGGGTGCCGCCTTCGTATCGCGGAGGAGTCCTCTTGCGGTTCCTGGAACAGGAACGGCGGAGCGCGACTCGATCGGGCTTCGGCTGCGCTCTGGCGGCGTCTCACTGTCGGCTCGTTGCTGGCGCGTGCGGGCGCGTCATCGGGTCGGCGCCCGATGGCGCAGGCGGTGCCCGGCAGGGTATCGTGATTTCGGCACACGTTCCGTGCCGCCCGCCGGTGTGACGATAGGTGCGTCTACCGGCGGCCGGGCATTCTGGGAGGGGATGGCGATGAAACAGCGGTGGTGCCTTGTCTTGTGCGTTCTACTCGCCGCGCTCGTGACGGCGCCGGCCTTGCCACCGGCGAGAGCGGCAGCCCCGATGGAACTGGCGTTTTGGGGAGGGTGGACCGGTCCTGACGGCGACGTCATGCACCAGATGGTGGACGAGTTCAACAAGGAGCACCCGGACATCCGGGTGACGCTTACGACGCTTCAGTGGACGCCGCTGTTCGACAAACTCCTGACGGCGGTGCGGGCCGGGCAGCCGCCCGACCTGATGGGGATGCACTCGCAGGACATCGCGCAGTTCTCGTCGCTCGGCATCCTCGAGCCGATGGGCGCGATGATCACGGCCGCCGGGTTCAAGGCGTCGGACTTCATGGACGTCGCATGGAAGGGCACGTTCTCCCAGAACACGCAGTACGCGATCCCGCTCGACATGCACATGCACGGGGTGTACGTCAACCTGGACATGTGGAAGGCTGCGGGCTTGGCCGCGGGCAAGCTCCCGACAACGGGCGACGACTTTGTCGCGGCGGCGAAGAAACTGACGGTGGACGGTGCCGGCCGGCATCCCGATGATCCCGGGTTCGACCCGAGGACCATCAAACAATACGGCGTCGGCATGATGAACAATCACCACGGCTTCTACATGTGGTACGCGCTGCTCGCGCAGCAGGGTGATCCGTTCGTGTCTCCAGACTTCAGCCGTACTACGTTCAGCGACGCCAAGGCCAACGCGGCGTGGCAGTGGCTGCAGGACCTCGTGTTCAAGTACCACGTCGTGCCCGTGGGAGAGACGAACCCGTATCAGGACTTCGTGACCAAGCACGTGGCGATGCTGATCGACGGCCCGTGGGAGATCCCCGGCCTCAACAAGGTCAGTGGGCTCCATTGGGACACCACCACGTTCCCGCGCGTGTTCACCGCGCCGGCGGCGTGGGGTAGCGGCCACCTGTTGACGATCCCCAAGCAGGCGGACAAGGCGCGCGAACAGGCCGCCCAGACGCTCGCGACCTGGATCGTACGCCACTCGCAGGAATGGGGAATGTCCGGGAATTTGCCGGCGTTCCTGCCGGCCAGGACGTCCGCGGCATTCCGGGCCCTTCCGGGACGGCGCGGCTTCCTCGAGGAACAACCGTACGAGATCATGCTGCCCGACGTGAAGCCGTCCGCGCAACTCTACTCCGCCGCGGCACCGAGCCCGATCGTGGTCGCGGCGCAGGCGGTCCTGGTCAGGGACCAGCCGGTCGCGGGGGTGACGCAGGAGCTGCGGAGTCGCCTCAACGCGATCCTGGCGGCGCCGTAGGAGCCGTGTGAGGTGCGCGACGTCGCCGGGAGTGGCCCGGAGACGCAAAACGCCCGTCGAAGGGACGTAAGACCCGACGCCGTTGGGCAGACCCCGATAGGGTGGGAAGCCGGCCTCGGCATCACCGGGGCGGCACCTTCGCTTCGGAAGGCGCGGCTGCTTGAAAAAGCCGCAGGCGATTCAAGCAACGGCAGCGGGAGCAAGGGATAGGTCCCCGGAGAGCCGCGGCCCTCCGGGGACCGCGCACCGACGATGAAGATCCTGCCCGCCAGCGTGCACCGCCAGCACTCCCGCGGCGGCAGCGCGTGGGTGACGCCGTACTTTTTCCTGCTGCCGTACCTGCTCGTCTTCGTGCTGTTTCGGTTCGGCCCAGTGGTCGGGGGCTTCGCAACGAGCTTCACGTCCTGGAGCATCGTGGGCGCGCCACGGTTCGTCGGCTTGGCGAATTATCAAGCGCTCGTCCGGGATCCGCTGTTCTACGTCTCGGTGCGGAACACGTTCTACTTCCTGGTCCTGACGGCGCCCACGCTGATCGTGCTGGGGTTTGTGCTCGCGCTGCTGCTGAACCGCCCGCTCGCCGGTCGTGGCGTAGCGCGGGTGCTGGTCTTCGCCCCGTATGCGATGATGTCGGCGGTCGTGGGAATCCTCTGGAACTGGATTCTGGACAGCAACTTCGGCCTGCTGAACTATTACCTGGGAATGCTCCACCTTGGCCCGGTCCCGTGGCTGTCGAGCGAAGCGGCGGCCATGCCCGCGATCGCCATGACGACCGTGTGGTGGACGGTCGGCTACAACATGGTCATTTTCCTGGCGGGCCTGCAGGATATCCCACCGCAGCTCGAGGAGTCGGCGCGGATCGATGGCGCCGGCCCGTGGCAGGTCCTCTGGCAGGTGACCGTTCCGCTGCTCCGGCCGACGACATTCGTCGTCGTCATGCTGACGATCATCAACACGTTCCAGGTATTCGACCAGGTGTACGTCATGACAGGCGGAGGGCCTGGGACGGCGACGCTCACCCTTGTGCAGTACCTGTTCTTCCAGGCGTTTCAGACGTTCAAGCTGGGGTATGGATCGGCGATCGCCTACGTCACGTTTGCGCTGCTCCTCGCGCTGTCGTGGTTGCAGCGTCTGCTCCTGCCGTCGGAGGTGTCATCGTGAACCTCCGCCGTCTCGCCGTTCCGGCCCCGGTGTCCGCCGCGGGGTTCCGCCGCCGCGTCGGACGGGCGCTTCAGCGCCGGGGCCTGCTGGGGTTGTCGTACGCGGCGGAGGCCGTGGCGGTCGTGGTCGCCCTCGCCCCCATCGTGTGGATGGTCTCCACATCGCTCAAGCCGGAGGGGCAGATTCTATCGTCCGTACCCCACTGGATTCCGCAGACGTTCACCCTCGAGAACTTCCAGCACGTGCTCGCGAAGTACGCGTTCGTCCGGTGGACGGTGAACAGCGTGGTCGTCGCCGTCGTAGCGACTGCGATCGTCGTCGTGATCGATGCCATGGCGGGCTATGCGCTTGCTCGGTTCACGTTCCCCGGCCGTGGCCTCATCTATGACACGATCATTTCCATGCTGCTCGTGCCGATTCAAGTCACGGTGATCCCGTTGTTCGTGATCTTCGCCCAGTGGCACATGCTCGACAGTCTCCAGGCGCTGATCCTGCCGACGACCGCGAACGTGACCGGCGTGTTCCTGATGCGGCAGTTCTTCCTCGGCATTCCCGGGGAACTCGAGGAAGCTGCGCGGATCGACGGCGCAAGCGACCTTCAGGTGTTCTCGTGGATCGTGGTGCCGCTGAGCCGGCCGGCGATGGCAGCGGTCGCGGCCCTCACGTTTGTCAGCTCCTGGAACAATTTCCTCTGGCCGCTGATCGCGATCAGCAGCGACCGCGCGCGGACCCTGCCCGTCGGGATCGCGCAGTACATGGGAGCTCAGGCGGGCACCAGCGGGTCGGCGCCAGCGTTCGGCGCGCCGCTCGCCTCGGCGGTGATGGCCACCGCCCCGGCGCTACTCGCGTTCTTCCTCCTGCAGCGCTACTTCACACAGGGGATCACGATGACCGGCATTAAGGGGTAGGCGGGAGGCACGAGGCCCGTCCGGACCCCGTGGGAGGTGGTGGATGAAACGCCCGAAAGTGGGGATCCTGACGTTTTCCGACGGTCGGCCCCACATACACCAGGAGTTGCTGCCGCTGACCCGGCAGTTTCAGGAACGCTTGAGCGCGAGGCTCGGTGCCGCCGGATGGGAAGTCGTCGCCGGCCGCGAGATCGTGTGGACCACGGACCTGGCACAGCGCGAGGCACGCTACCTCGCGGCGCAAGACGTGGAAGCGGTCGTCTTCAACTACGGCATCTGGGCGTTTCCGCACTTCTCCGCGATTGCCGCAGAGTTCGTGCCCCATCCGATCCTGCTGCTCAGCAACGTGAACCCGCAGTACCCCGGCCTCGTTGCGATGCTGGCGGCGGCGGGAAGCCTGGACCAAATCGGCGTGTCCCACGGTCGCGTCTCCGGCGACCTCGGCGAAGAGGCCGTTTTCGAGCGAGTCGTGCGGTTTCTGCGGCCGGCGGTGGCGAAAAACCGGCTGCGCGGAGAAGTGTACGGTCTCATCGGCGGCCGTTCGATGGGGATGTACACGGCGGTGCCGGCGCTCGATCAATGGCGTCGCGACTTCGGGATCGACATCGAGCACATCGATGAGTACGAGATCGTCCGGCGGGCCGGGGCGGTGCCCGACGCTCGCGCGGACCCGGGCATCGCGTGGCTCGAGCGAAACGGCGCGACGATCCACTATGACGGCAAGCGGCTGACGCCGGATCTGCTGCGCCGTCAGCTCAAGAGCTACATCGCGGTTCGCGAGATCCTCGACGAGTGGCGGTGCAGCTTCTGCGGCATCAAGGGGCAACCCGAGATGACGAACCACTTCGCCACGATGGACGTCCCCGAGGCGCTGCTCAACGACCCGTACGACTGGGAGGGGCCGCACGACCCGATCGTCTGCGCCACCGAGGCGGACAGCGACGGCGCGCTGACGATGGAGCTCTTCAAGCACATCGCGGGGACCCCGGTGTTGTTCGCGGACGTGCGGCACTACGATGCCCCGGACGACGTGTGGGACCTGTGCAACTCCGGGGAGCACGCGACCTACTTCGCCGGACGTTCGATCGATCCGGCGGTCAACCTGCCTCGTGTGCACCTGTACCCGGCCGATATCTACTTCCCGGCCGGCGGCGCATCGGTCATGCACATCGCCGCCCCCGGGCCCGTGACGCTGGCGCGGCTCGCACGTCGGCAGGGCCGGTACTGGCTCGCCATCGTGCCGGGGGAGTTCGTGGAGTTTCCGCCCGCAGTCGCCGAGGCGAAAGCGGCGGCCACCACTCCGGTGTGGCCGCATGCGTTCGCACGGTTCCGGGTGCCGGCCGACGTCTTTCTGTCCGAATACGACAGCAACCACATTCACGGCGTCTACGGCAACTACGTGGAAGACCTTGTCTGGCTTGCCAAGATGCTCAGGATCGACTACCGGATCTTTGCCTAGAGGAGGCCGATCAGATGAGCCGCTATGCCATCGGCATCGACTTCGGAACCGAGTCTGCGCGTGCCGTGCTCGTGGACGCCGCAGACGGCCGCGTGCTCTCCACAGCCCCCTGCCCGTACCGGCACGGCGTGCTCGACCGCGCCTTGCCGGGTCAAGCCAGCCGGCTGCCGGCGGACTGGGCGCTGCAACATCCCGGCGACTGGATCGAGGCAGTCGAGACGCTCCTCCGGGCGATGGCTGCGGCCGGCAGCCCCGAGGACATTGCGGGCATTGGTATCGACTTCACGTCCTGCACCGTGCTGCCGTCTACCGACGACGGCACCCCGCTGTGTCTCATTCCGGAGTTTCGAGACGAACCGCATGCCTGGCCCAAGCTGTGGAAGCACCATGCGGCACAGCCGTACGCCGACCGTATCAACGCGCGTGCAACCGAGCCCGGCGGTGAGTTTCTCGCTCTGTACGGCGGAAAGACGTCCTCGGAGTGGATGTGGGCGAAGGGATGGCAGATGCTTGCGGAAGCGCCCCCGGCCGTGTCTCGCTCAGCGGCCAGATGGATCGAGGGTGGCGACTGGCTGATCTGGCAACTCGTCGGTGCCGAGGTGCGGAGCGCGTGTCAGGCAGGGTACAAAGCGCACTGGCAACGGGACGCCGGTTATCCGCCGCGCCAATTCTGGGAGGCGCTCGATCCGGCGCTCCCGAGCCTTCTGGGCCGGCTTGCCGAGGCTCCACGCCCGATTGGCACACGCGCAGGAGGTCTCGCCGCCGTGTGGGCGTCCCGGACGGGATTGCGCGCCGGCACGCCAGTCGCTGTAGCTGCCATCGACGCGCACGCTGCCGTCCCGGCGCTCGGTGTGCACGAGGCCGGCGAGCTCGTGATGATCATGGGCACGTCGACGTGCCACCTGCTGGTGGATTCGAGACGCCGTCCGGTCCGGGGAATCTCGGGGGTGGTAGCGGACGGCATTCTCCCGGGTTTGTTCGGCTACGAAGCCGGCCAGGCGTCCGTCGGTGACATCTTCCTGTGGTTTGTGCGCACGGCCGTTCCCGGCCGCTACGGCGAGGCCGAGGCCGCCGCTTTCGAGCAGCTCAGTCGAGAGGCGGCTGCCCTGGCGCCCGGCGCTTCGGGTCTGCTCGCGCTCGACTGGTGGAACGGGTGCCGAACGCCGCTCGTAGACGCAGAGCTGTCGGGCGCGATCCTTGGATTGACGCTGACGACCGAGCCCGCAGATATCTACCGAGCGCTGCTCGAGGCGACTGCATGCGGAACCCGACGAGTGATCGAAACGTTCGAGGCCGACGGCGTCCCGGTTACAGCTCTCCACGCGTGCGGCGGTCTCGCCGAGCGCAATACACTTCTCCTGCAGATCACCGCCGATGTGACAGGCCGGCCTGTCGCGGCGGCGCGCGTGCCGGACGCGTCGGCGGTTGGGGCGGCGATCTACGCCGTCGCCGCCGCGGAGCAAGCGAGCGACATGACCGGCGCGGTCCAACGGATGGGCGCTGCCGAGCGGACCTTGTACCGGCCGAACGACGCGGCGAGGAGCGTCTACGACGATCTGTACCGGGACTACCTGGAGGTGGCCCGCCACTTCGGGGAGGGCGGTACCGATCTGATGAAGCGCCTGCGCAGGCGGCGCAGCGTGGCCTGAGCGTCGCAGATTCACGCCACAGCCTGCCTTGCGAGACAGGTGTTGAGAGTAGCAGCGCGTGTTCGGAGCGGGCTGTGCAGGTTTGACTCCTGCACAGCCCGCCACAGCAAGACGAAGACCACGAACGACCGCGTTCCCTCGGAAACGCTTGAAAGGCAAGGCTGGACGCCCAGGTGATCCTTACAGCACGACCCCCGTTGCCACCCTTTCTCCGTGGTGGTCGAGGATCGCGCCGGTTGCGCGATGCGTGCCGGTGTCAAAACCAAAATCTGCGTAATTCTTAATCGTCCCTGCGCCGAACGTTAAGACAAGGAAGATATTATCGCGCTAGCTTCCCGTCAGGTCACCCGGGATTGCGCATTCGGCAGCGCCGGGCACTGTAGGTGTGCGTCCGGCGAGACGTCCGCGGGAGACCATGAGTGCTCCAGAGCCGTCGCCCGCGCTATCATCTGCACCTTCAGAAAAGGGGGATGTTCATGGCCGTCAGTTCGGTGCCCGCGATGGAGGCCAAGCTGTCCCGAAGTCCCGGCAAGGCAGGGATCGCAGTGTTCGGGGCGGCCCTGCTCGTCGGGGTCGTATATGCGGCCATCCAGCTGAGCAACGATCTGTCGATCGTGCAGACGACTTCGCTTCTGCCGTTTCTGCTGCTGGGAGGGGCGTTGCTGACGGCGCTCGGGTTCGAGTTCGTCAACGGCTTCCACGACACGGCGAACGCCGTCGCCACGGTCATCTACACGCACTCCCTCGAGCCGCACGCCGCGGTTGTCTGGTCGGGACTCTGGAACCTTGCCGGGGTCCTCGCCTCGACGGGAGCGGTAGCGTTCGGAATCATTGCGCTGTTGCCGGTCGAACTGATCCTGCAGGTCGGCACCGGCGCGGGGTTCGCCATGGTCTTTGCGCTGTTGATCGCGGCGGTCATCTGGAATCTCGGCACCTGGTACTTCGGTATCCCCAACTCGAGCTCGCACACCCTCGTCGGCTCGATCATCGGCGTCGGCGTGGCAAACCAGCTGCTCGCGGGCCATAGCGGGACAAGCGGGGTGGATTGGACGCAGGCCGCCAGCGTGGGTAACTCGCTGCTCTTCTCGCCGATCGCAGGGTTCGTGGTCGCGGGGTTGCTGCTGCTGGTCGCCAAGCTCGCGCTCACAAACGCGTCGCTGTTCATCCCGCCCACCAGCACGGAGCCGCCGCCGTTTTGGACGCGCGTGCTGCTGATCCTTACCTGCACCGGCGTGAGCTTCGCACACGGCTCGAACGACGGGCAGAAGGGCATGGGGCTGATCATGCTGATCCTAATCGGTGTGGTGCCCACTGCCTACGCGCTCAACCGCGCCGTGCCGGCGTCCGAGACGGCCGACTTTGCCGCCGTGTCGCAGCAAACCGCACAGGTCCTGAACCATTACGCCGATCCGACGGCGACGGTCGACGACCCGCGCGGCGCTGTGGAGACGTACCTCCGTACCAAGGCGTTCACCCCCACCGTGGTCACCGCGCTCCGCAACCTGGTGGACGACATCTCCGGCCAGGTCGTCCACTACGAGAGCTACGCGCGCGTCCCTGGCGGCGCCGTCCGCAACCTGCGCAACGACATGTACGTCGCCAGCACAGCCCTAACCCTGATGCAGAAGTCGCACACGCCGGCCTTCTCGGCGGCCGACGCCAGAGTCATCAGCAACTATAAGTCCCACCTGGACCGTGCCACGAAGTTTATCCCGGGCTGGGTGAAGGTCGCCGTCGCGATGGCGCTCGGGCTCGGCACGATGATCGGCTGGAAGCGCATCGTCGTGACTGTCGGCGAGAAGATCGGCAAGCAGCACCTGACGTACGGGCAGGGAGCCGCCGCCGAGATCACCACGATGGCGATGATCACGGCTGCGGACCACCTCGGCCTGCCGGTCAGCACCACGCACGTGCTCTCGTCGTCGGTCGGCGGGACGATGGCGGCCAACGGCGCCGGCCTGCAGTGGGCGACAGTGCGGAACATGGTCGCCGCATGGGTGCTGACACTGCCGGCCTCGATCATGCTGTCCGGCCTGCTCTTCGCGCTGTTCCGCCGCCTCTTCTGAGGGAGGCGTCAATGGACACGCATGAGCTCGACGCCCTGCGCGTCGCGTACCGCGCGGCGGTGGACCAGTGGGTGGCGGCGATCCGGGAGGAGGAAACGCTCGCCACCCCGGACCACTCGATGGTCGCCGTCGAAGTGTGGGAGCAGGCGAGGTTCAAGGAAGAGGACGCGCGGGCCAAGGCGAACCAGGCGCGGGAGACCTACCGGGACGCCCTCCGGCGGGTCCTCTACAACTTCTGAGTCGGGAATTTGGCACGATCATCCGCCCGGTAGACAACGAAATCAGGGCGTCGACGCGCGCCTCCTCGGCCTTCTCAATGGTGACCTGTCGCGGACCTGACGTTTACTCCCGGGGCAGAGAGGTCATGAGAATAACGCGCTTCTGGCCGACCTGAAGGTCTCTTCACTCCGGTTCTTCTGGCGGCAGGTCGGCGGGTATTGGCGCGTCGAACGGGGCAGGAGGCAAGGGGATCAGGCGAACCTGGAGAGCGCCATGCCGTTAGTGACTGCCTTCAACCTGAGAATGGACGATCGGCTGGACAAAATCGAAGCGGCCGTCAAGAGTGCACTCGTGAGCCTGCCGGACCAGAAGATCAATGATTACGAAGTGGACTTTGTTCCGGTCTTCAAGCCCGAGGGTTTCCACGGAACGGTCACGAGAATCAATATTGATCTTTGGGAACGGAGCGAGCGTACAAAGGAAACCCTCCAAGAACTCGCGGCAAGAGTCGCCAAAGCGTTTCAGGGTGTCGCGGGGACGGACAGAAAAGTGAAGGTGGTGATAAGACCTTATGACGTTGGCAAGAGCGGCTGGGTATCATTCTGATTGAGCACTTTCCGAATGAGATCAAGCGTCGAAGGGGGTGATAGTAGTGCCGCTCTACGTCGCATTGGTCGACTGGACTGATCAGGGGGCACGGAACGTGAAAGACACAGTGAAGCGAGCGAACGATTTCACCGCATTGGCAAAGAGAATGGGGTGCACGGTTCACCAACTCCTGTACACGATGGGACCCCATGATCTCGTGACAATCCTTGAGGCACCAGATGCACAGACGGCCAGCAGTGTCATGCTCGCCATAGGTGCCCTGGGGAACGTACGTACCTTGTCGATGCCCGCGTACACAACCAACGAGATGGCTAGCATTGTGGGCAAACTGCCGTAGCGACGCGACCGCTCGAAGTCAGGGTCTTGCTCGAACGGTAGAGCATACCAAGGGCGGGAAGCGATTTCGCTCCCGCCCTCGCTTTGATTTTGAAGGCTACATCTCCCGTTCCAGTGCCGCTACGATCCGCGCCCTATTTCTCATGACACGGAGTTCGGGATCGACGCGCGGCTTCCGTGTCCGGCCCGGCGGTTGCGAGGCCGAGCGGCGTTCGCGGGGCTCGTAGACATCGCGCAAGGATCCAAGAGGACGGTGGCCGCCCTGTCGACACGGCGCGGGGCGATCCGGTGCGCGTACAAGTACGCCCGCAGATGAGGGGTCCCACTGTTGAGATGGCTGCGGCAACGGGAGAGTCGAAGCATCAGGTCCGCTGCCCCGGCTCATGCACCTGCGCGGCCCGTCTGAAGCGGTGTGGCTTCGGCGGCTGCTCATTCAGGCCCGCGTCCTTGACCCCGTGCCGGTGTCGCCGCCGCCGCTCCTGCCCAGTGCGCCGCCCCCTGTACCTGGCGGGTAACGTGAAACAGTAGCAGCATATCGCAACGGGAGAACGGGAGGGAACGGGCATGTGGGGACGGATTCACAATCTGATTCTGGTTTGGCTCAGGGGGCGACCATGCGGATTCCGGTATTCCGACCATAGTTCTGAGCCCGATTGACAGGAACGCTAACCTGGAACCCGAACGCCACAACGGTTCTACCGCCGGGAGGCAGAACGATGACCCGAAGCGGTCGTCTTCTCGCAGGATGCGTCGCCGCTGTCGTTGTTGCAGTAGGGACCATTTGTACTCCAGTGCCCGCGAAGAACGCTGTCGAACTAGGCGCCGTCGATGCCCTGATGCAGCGCCTGATGTCTGCGTATAACATCCCGGGCACGGCGCTGGCGTTGATAAGAGACGGCCAGATCGTCCTGGAAAAAGGGTATGGGTTTCGAGATCTGAAGACTCATGCCCCCGTCACCACGGGAACACTCTTCAACATCGGCTCCATTTCGAAGTCGTTCACGGCACTGGGCATCGCGCAGTTAGTCGATCAGCACAGACTTGACCTCGATACGCCGGTAATCACCTACTTGCACGAGTTGCGGCTGAGTAATGCGCAGGCCACGCAGACGGTGACGTTACGGCAGTTACTTTCGCACACCAGCGGACTCCCTCCCGACGAGCAGTGGCCCCCTCAGGTACCCGCGAGCCGCCAGGAAGAAATGCACGAGATCGCGACTATGCCGATCACCGCGAGACCGGGCACGCTGTTTCAGTATTGCAGCCGGTGTGTCGTTCTCGCGTCGTACGTTCCCGAACGGGTCACGGGGGAGTCCTGGGAAGCATACACTCGGACACATATCTTCGCGCCCCTCGGCATGACCACAGCCTCATTTGGTCCCGATGGGTTGCAACACGTCACTGACGGCGCTCAACCGTATCAGTACTACTCGTTCGCCGGGCAGGTCCCGGTACCATGGACCCGTCTTGGGTTCCTAAGGCCCCTCGCCCCAGCAGGTGGCATCAATGCAAGCGTCACCGACATGGCACGGTACGCACTGTTTCAACTTGGGGATGGAACGGCATCCGGTCAGCGGGTAGTGGTGGCGCAAACGCTGGCAGAGTTGCATCGTCCGGAGATTGCGGTGCCGCCGTATTGGAGGTTCGGTCCCGTCCAGGACCTGCACTATGCGCTTGGGTGGTTCACCGGCGACTATCGCGGTGTGCACCTTGTGTATCATAATGGCGCGAACCCCGGCTTCAGGGCGGCCATTGTTCTCGTCCCGTCCGCCAGAACTGGCGTGGTCATCTTAACCAACGGAGAGTCAGATGTGTTTGCTGGCATGGTCACGTTGAGCCTCCTTGCGGAACTCCTCTGAATCGACGTCGAAGAACAGAACGGACCGTCTGTCTTTCAACGAGAGGGCCGCGCCCGATCCCGCGACGCGGCCCCACCATTTCTGCAATAGCGCGGCGCGTCGTTGTCTGGTAAGGTAGTCGTGTGCGAGACGTCACGGGGGAAGGAGGACGCGCCGATGTTTCGAGTGATCAAGGATGGCGCGGTCACGACGCACGCGACGAGACCCGACGCCGAGCGGGTTGCGGCCCGGTATCTCGGCGCGTATCGCTACGTCGAGGTGCTGAACGAACGCGGCACGCGGGTATGGTACGCGCAGCGGTCGCGGGATGACCGCGAGGTGCACTTGTACCGCAGCGGTTCCTAGGGTTCGACGGGTCCGAGGACGCCGAGGCCGAGCGGCGTCTTTTCATTTCCTGCGACGGCGAGCGATCCACGGCACCTCAAAGATCGCCTGCCACGGGGCCAAAATCGTCGGCATGACGGCCTTGGGCTCGTTGAGCAGTTCCGCGTACTTGTTGGCGACGCGGATGACGGCCGCAGTCGCGAGACGCAGGTCGCGAAACGTCAGCCGGGTAGGCGGGCGGTTCGTGCCGTGGTGGGTAATGTAGGTGTTCGTCCAGTCCACAATCCGCTGCGTGCGGTCCCGCAGGTGTCGTTCATCATCCAAGACCATCTGTCTCGGGACTTCCGCGTGGCGCTTTCCCCTGACGAGACGGTTGAAGTTGCGGTTTGCGACCGGCTGCATGTTCACGTCCCACTCGGATACAAACTACGCACGCGTCAGGACCCCGGGATGATCGCGGATGGAGATGAGCAATCGTTTGAGCGATACCGTGCCCTTATCCGTATCGACCATCCGACGGACCGCGACCGCGCCGTAGGTGGCATAGGAACGCCGGAGGGAGTCGTGTACGAAGCCGCCGTAGCAGGCAATCGGGTGGCACTTTCCGCGCCGCCGTTCCAGCACGCGGATCGTTCCCCCGAGGATCGTGCGCGTGATGAGGAGGTCCAGCAACTCACCGCGCACCGCGTTGTACTCGGCCTTCCATTGTGTCACGAGCGCCGGGGTCGGATGCACGGCCATCGTCTCATCTCCACGTAAGGAGCCGCGTCCGATCCCCGAACGCGGCGCCGTCTGCAATTCCGTGAACAGCACTTAGTGCCGCTTCAGCCGATCCAGCGGGCTCGTCCGCTGATACTTCTGCAAGACGTCGGTTTTGGTCAACCGGGCATACTGGAGGCTCATGTGCAAGGTGCGGTGCCGCAAGAGTTGCCGGGTGAGTTCGAGATCGCCGCTCGTCTTTAGCACCGCGCAGCCAAAATAGTGCCGGAGTTTGTGGGGCGTGACCGGACGCGGCAGTTTCGCCCGCTTGCTGATGTTGAGGAAGACGCGAGTGATCGAATCGGCGCGGAGCGGTCCGCCCTGCGCGTCGGTGATCAGGTAGTCGTCCGGCGCGGCATTCCACCGATGCTTCCGAATGTACTCGCGGATCAGCCGCGCCGATTCCTGCCCGAAGGGTTGCAGGTCGTCGCGCTCCCCTTTGCCGACGATCCGAATTGTCCGCTGGCGCAAGGTCGATGTCCGAGAGGCGCGTCCGCAGGAGTTCGGTGAGCCTCAGCCCCATGTCCATGAACAGCGAGATCAGCAGCGTGTTCCGCGCCCCGTAGAAGCCTTCGCCCGCGTGCTGCAAGAGGAGGGCAATCGTCTCGTCGTCCGGGGTGCGCGGGAGGGTGCGCGGCACCTTCATGCGGATGCGCAGCGGACTGCGCCCGATTAGCCCGGCGTCCGCTGCCCACCGGAGAAACGCTTTGATCGCCCGATAGTGCTTGTGCAGGGTGCTGGCGCTCAACGCCTGTTCAACTTCGGTGCCGTCGCGCAGCACGATGATGTGGCGTCGCTGCCGGAGGAAATCGAGATACTGTTCGACCAACGGCGGCGTGATCGCCGACAGCGGCGGACTCGACGGCTCCGTGAATCCGCAGATCGTCCCGCGAGGTCGTCGGCTGTAGCGGGTGCTTCACGATCCCGGCGAATCGGGAGAGGCAGGTGTCGTAGTAATCGAGGGGTTGCCGGGTCGCGTTCCCGACGCGCCGGGAGAGCAGAAACGCGTCAATAGCCCCTTCGAGCGTCATTCTATCGGTGTCGAGGTGTCCGGGGGACTTTTCCGGCATTTTTCGACCCCTCAAATCGCCGCTAGGCCTTGATTTATAAGGGTTGGTGGGCCGTGCAGGACTCGAACCTGCAACCTTGGGATTAAGAGTCCCCTGCACTGCCAGTTGTGCTAACGGCCCGGGGTCATTTTACCATCCGCGGCGGCGGAATGTGAAGTGGGGGACGCAATGGGTAGTGTCAAGTCTTTTGTGTAGATTCCCGCAAGGGAGAGCGTTTCGCCTGGCGTTGGTTCGCAGCCTGGAAGATCGCATAGATAATCCGCTCGCAACTAGCGACGTTCGTAAAGCAGGTCATCGGACGGGTGCGGCGGCGGATCTCTCGAAATACTCGTTCAATCGCGTTGGTCGAACGGACTCGGCGCCAGTCCGCCTCGGCGACGGTGTAGAAGGCCAGCAACGCATCGCTCTCCCGGGTGAGGCACGCCACCGCGGTAGGCGCGGTGCGCTGCCAGGCGGCCACCCACTCGCGCATCCGGCGCTCGGCCACGTGCGCGGTCGGCGCCAGGTAGATCCGCCGGGCCATGCGCAGACACGCCTCCCGATCCGTGGCGCGCAGCCGGGTGGCGACGTTGCGTAGGACGTGAACCCAACAGGCTTGGCGGGGGACCTGCGAGTAGACGAGATCGAGCGCCGCATGGAGCCCCCGATGCCCATCGGTCGTGATCAGCTGCAGGGTGTTCCCGACGAGGCCACGACAGGCGAGCGTGGTGAGAAACGCCTCCCACGTCGCCTGTGTCTCGTAGCGGACGACGCGGAAATCGATCAGCTCCCGCTGCCCGGTGGGCCGGATGCCGTACGCGACGAGAATCAAGCGGCGCTTGGGCTGCGTGACGCCTTTGACCCGCAGGCTGACGGCATCCAAGAAGAGGTACTGGTACGCATCGGAGAGGCGGCGATGGTGGAACAGCGCCACCGCGTGATCCAGGGTCTGCGTGATGGTCGACACAGTGGTGGGGCTGACCAGGTCGTCCAGGAGCTGTGCGAGGATGGGGCCGGCTTGGCGGGTCGAGACGCCGCCGAGGAAGACGGCCCGAACGAGCGCGTCGACATCGCGGGTGCGCCGCTGGTACCGGCGGAGGACCGACGGGTGGAACCCGCTCTGCCGGGCGCGGGGGATGTGGAGGTCCGGAATTGTCCCCCAGGTGGTGACCAAGCGCCGGCGATAGCCGCCATTCCGGTACCCACAGCGCTGCGGATGGCGCACATAGCGGGCCGCGTTCAAATGGTTGATCAACTCATCGTGCATCCGGTTCTCGAGCAAGAGCTTGACCGTCCGCAGCGTTTCTCGGGAGACATCCCCCCACAGGGTCGCTTCGTCCTTGACCTCCTTCCACAGATCGGCTACGGTGAGATCGGTCAGTGCTGTCACACTGGCCATGGGCGTATCCCTCCTTTTCGTATGGTTGTCCAGGTCGGGGTACGCCCTCCCTTTTGAGGGTCCTGCTTTTACACACAACACCGTACACTACCTCCCCGAGGCGCGCCGACCGGCGCCTTCGGACGCGTGCCGCACGCGCCGGGCGCGATAGGGCCCCGCGACGTGCTTCCCGAACTCATGATGGGACGCACCGGCAGCCTTGCGGCCGGTG
>Ga0187782_10000102_pt1 | contig 49237 bp, 44 predicted proteins | sample 0715_SJ02_MP15_2_FD_132454 | JGI IMG/M metagenome (GOLD analysis project Ga0187782, IMG submission 132454) | Tropical peat soil microbial communities from peatlands in Department of Meta, Colombia - 0715_SJ02_MP15_20_MG | ecosystem: Environmental > Terrestrial > Soil > Wetlands > Peat | place... | reverse complement strand
CGCGCTGCCCGACGTCGGCAAACCGCAGCGCCAGCGGCAGCCCGACGTATCCGCACCCGATGATTCCGACCTTGATGTCCTTGCCCGCAAAAAATTCCGGCTTCCGCTCCGCGACCATTCGTTTTCCCTTCCCCAGGATTGTCACGGCTCGGCTTTCCCGCTTATTTTGACGTCAACAAGAAACCGGCTATAGCAAAAAAGCGTAACAGCCCGAAATTGACAGCGCGACCAGCGCTGTCATCCCGTTCGCTTCGCGCTTGGCATCGCCATACGGCTAGGCCATGCAACGACCAGCTTCCCGCAGTTCCGATGAGGTACTGCGAGGGATGCGCAGAATTCGTACGTCAGCCGATTGCGGCACACGAAGTGCCTGGCTTTGACGGATCCGAGCGCGTGGCATAAGCCCGAGCGAATCACGCCGCTGTTGCGCGAGCTAGCGCCCATCCCGAGCTTCGGCATCGCATCGAGCAAGAATGCATCATCCCACTTCGCCGAAAGGGAACGCACAATCGCGCAACCCACGACGCCGCCTCCGACAATGAGTGCGTTCGCTTGGTCCACCATTACCTCGCTGAGCCGAGCGCGTCCCTGCCTCGCAGAATGCGCGGAGAACCGCGATCGGAGTTGATCCAAATGCCGCCACTGGCGGCCAACAAACTCGAAAGCAAGATGTTTTCAAGCGACATGGCCCGGCCGCTTACGTGAACGAGTACAGTCTCGAGCATCACGGGGGGCAACATGAACCCAAGCAGCAAGGAAAGCCAGCCGATTCGGTGCGAGGTCACGATTCTCCAGGTGAGTCCCAGGAGACAACCCGCCGGAAGAAATACGAGCGCGCAAAATGCATATTCATAGCCTTCCAGTTCCGCCGCTTTGATACGGCGAATGTGAATGAATCTAGCTAGGGCGGCTCCGGGGCCCAATTCATAGATGCCGCGGTACTTCTTCACATTAACAAATAGATGTGCGCTCGCGCCGTCGAAAGACAAGAAGAAGTCTCGCGTTTCGTTCGCCGCGAATGCATCGGGAATAGTCCAAGACATCCGGCCGCGGTCTACCGACAGCGGCGTGCGAAACCAGACGACCAGACTCGCGTCCTTCTGCCGAAGTTCCATATTGGGGGTCCCGGAAGACGATGAAACGGAGACGATGCGTCCGTCGGCTCCGTCAATCTCGGCGGATTCGCAAACAACTCGGAGCGAGAACTGTCCTGTCTTCTCCAAGTCACTCACTAACGCCGATACGGAACTGGAAGAAGTCAGCCAAGACTTCCCGTCCAAGAACACATCACTCGCGCTAATCGAGCCCGGCGCCCGGGGCATCCACGAAAGGCCGGGGAGAAGGTGGCGTCGATCTTGGAACGGGGAAGAACCCGAGAATCGATACGCGACGATTGCATCGGGGTCTGCCGTGTCCGCCAAATCGCGCGAAGTGATTGCCCGAGCAAATTCCGGAGACACAGCGCGGTCCCACATCTCAAGTTCGAAGATTTGGCCCTTCCAAGCGGATGTAAATCGATTTGATGCCGAATTGCCGACTACGAGGAGAGAGTCCGGGTTCCAATTGCTCAGCCGGGCCGCTTCTTGCAGAGGGACCGAGATCACGCACCAGATCCCAAGGTAGAGCGTCAGCATCAGTGTTGCTCGTCGCCAGGTCAGCCAGGCGCGCGCCTCGCACTCGGTCGCAGAGAGTAAGGGAAGCGTGGCTTCACCAAATAAATCAAAGAGCATGGCTCCAACAACAGCGCCGAGCGAATTCGTGAAAACGTCTTCCCATCCCGAGTCGCGTTGAGGAATGTAAATTTGAAGGAGCTCGACGGCGTAGGAGAGCAAGGCCCCTGCCGCGAGTGTGGCGCCAAGCGTCGCCAGCCGAGACTTACCGCGTTCCCGAAGCTTCTCAGCAAGACCGAACCCAAACGGCACGAAGAGCAAAATGTTGAGAAAATCATCGAATCGACCGGTATCCTTGCCCCAACCACCCAGCGAGAACGGAAAAAGCATACGCGGCAGATGCCGGCTGAAGTCAAAGCGGAAGGGATAGAGGGTCAGGAAGAGAATTCCAGCGACAGCGAGAATAAGGACTCGGTTGGACCAGCTGGATGAGGCAGGGGAAGCGTCGGAGTGGACGGGTCTCTCTATCATGGTCCGGTGATCCACTCATCGGTTGTCATCCTTCCCGAGTTTAGCATGCGTCCAGTCGTTATCTGGCAGTTGGTACGTCATTAGACAATGCTGTTTTTGGGCGTAACGTTATCGCTCCTAAAACCAAGTTTCCGTCAAACTGGGGGGCTTCACATAAACGATATCGACATCTACGAGGGCGCGGCTTCTCTGGAGAAAAATCCCTTCGGGCACCTAGAAGAATCTCCGTCCAGACCAAAATACATCCTGAAGCCGCTCGAGCGCCGTAATCCATCGCCCGCTAAGATTCGCGAGGTGGGCTGGGGCGCCGGGTAGGTGCTGAAGCAACTACACCACAAAATGGAGAGTGGCCACGAATTTTGGGGCTACGACATTTCGCCCGTCGCTCAGCAGCTCATCGGGCCGTGGCGGAACGATAAACTGGACTTCAAGCGAGCCGATCCTTCCAAAGAAGGTAACGTCTACGACCTCCTGCTCGTTTTCGACGTGGTCGAGCACGTGGGGGCTACTTCGCTTTTCTTCGCAGCGTGCGCCCGATTGTGCGGCACAAGCTCTTTCATTTTACCCTGGATATCTTCGTGCAGGAAGTCATGCGCAAAAATGGCATGACGAAGCGCCACGTCGATCACGCGCACCTGCACTACTTCTCGAACGAACCTGCTCTACAGGTGCTCCTCGACACGGGCTAGATGATTCAGGAGTATTTGTACCTGCCGCGCTCGATCGAGATTTCGCCGTCCGGCTCCTCGGCGGCTATAGCTTTATGATCCTCTCCTGTTAGCTCCGGCGGATACGCTGCTCCCCCGCCCTTGGTCGCCCCCATAAGCCATGGCTGGCGAGGCTCAAGTTCTGTAAGGCAAGTAACTTAGGCCAGTCGTTTTGTAATTTGGCATTCTCACCCATCAGCAAACTTTCTGAACTCGATGCTTGTTTTGCCTCAGAGGGGAACCAGTCTGCCTTGTTCAGCATCGCCGCAAGATCGTTATGCAATTCCTGCCCGAACGATGATCTCCTCAAAAGGCGTTCACTAAGTTCACGGGATACTCCTTACCGAGGCGGTTGGTCACCTGATCTCGGTTCGTATGTGGCCGAAAATTCGTCCGGATTCAGATCAAGTTCACTTACACGCGTACCGGCTCTGGCCTCAGCGGCTTCACACGATTGGGACACTGGGCGACCGGCAGTATTCGTTCGTCCGCGCCGATCGGGCGGCGATTTACAGATTTCCCTGGATGACGGCCCGCCAAGATTCGCGAACGCTGACGTACAAATCTCAGTTCGCTTAGACTCCCACTCCTGGTCAACCCGAGCCAGTTTTGGAGGTAGCTACGCCCGAAGGCCTCGCGGTCAAGATTGCCGACCCGAGCTTGCGGTATGAATTGATGACCAAGACGGGCCATTCTTTCTACTTGCTAAAGATCGCTGGAGGAATATTCGATTGCCAGCACATTTCACTTTTCAGTCTTGCAAGCGTTCGTGCGCTCAGTGCCGAAGCGGACTGTCCAATCGACCACCGGCAGTTTCGCGCGAATGTTTACATGGAGCCGGACTCTGTGCGGGCGCTTGACGAGAACGAGTGGGTCGGCTCCCTACTGCAAATTGGTGGCGAGGTGCTCACTTCGGTTGCCCAGCGCGATCCTCGCTACGTAATGATCACCGTCGATCCAGAAGCAGAATTCCAGAATCCCAAAGTGCTAACTAAGGGCGATCGCGCAGCGACATGAGGCCCAGGCAGGTCTCTACCTGAATTTAATTCGTCTCGGGTCTATTCGCCCTGGAGATGCTATCCTGCGAATCTCGATACCGGATTGAGCGGTCCCTCGAAGGCTGACAAGGGCTTTCATTCTGGTTCTGGATTGTATAATTCCATTTGTCGCTCCGACGATTCGAACGACCGGAGGTAGTTTCCGTGAAATCAAACACGCGGCGAATCACGGCACTGGCGGCGTGCGTCGTTGTTGGTGTTGCCCTAGTTTGGTGGCACCTTGAGTCCAAATCCGGCTCCTCATGGAAACCGAAAGCCGCCGCTGAATATCTTGATCGGCGGGAGAACCAATGGGCGAGGTGGCCCCAAGCCTCTCGCGACCACGGCACCTTCTGCCTTTCGTGCCACACCGCGCTGCCTTACGCCCTCGCGCGACCTGCCCTTCGCGCAACACTCGCAGAAACGGCTCTTTCACCTGAGGAGCGCCAACTGCTCGATGATGTTACGTTGCGCGTGCGCAACTGGAAGGAAATCCAGCCTTATTACGGCGACATGGCAGACCAATCGAGGGGAACTGAGGCGGTTCTCAACGCATTGGTTCTCGCGAGCTATGACGCTAGGACCGGCCAACTTGCAGCCGACGCTCTCGCCGCGTTCGATCATATGTGGGAGACGCAACAGAAAACGGGCGACGACAAGGGAGCATGGCCATGGATTCAGTTCGACAACGAGCCGTGGGAAGCCCCCGACTCACCTTACTACGGCGCATGCCTCGCGGCAGTTGCGGTAGGAATGGCTCCGCAAAACTATCGCTCGACACCGGCGATTCAAGAGAACCTCAAACTACTGCGTGACTACCTAACGCGCGAGTCCGCGGCACAGTCCCGAATTAACCGTGTCAATTTGCTCTGGGCCTCTACGGCCTTGCAGGGCCTCTTGTCTTCGGCACAGCAACAATCCATTGTCGATGAGATTCTCAGCACGCAGCGAGCGGACGGAGGTTGGAGCTTATCTTCACTGCTGGGCACGTGGCGACGAGATGATGGCACCCCACTGGTGGCTGATAGCGACGGCTACGCCACAGGCTTCATCGTGTATGTGTTGGAGCAGTTTGGCATTTCGCATGAAGAGGTCCACGTCAAGCGAGGGTTGTCTTGGTTGGTACGAAATCAAGGCATATGGGGAGGTCAGTGGCTTGGCCATTCGCCGAATAGGCGACGACATAATCCATTCTCGATGGTTGCCCGGTTTATGGACGATGCAGCCACGGCTTACGCTGTGCTGGCGCTTACGGAGGACAGCAGGTCATCATCGGGAGCTGCCGTTGCGCAAAAACGCTACGCGGCTTCTGGATGGCCCACTCTGAGTTATCCCTGCAATGAATAACGACGTCGGTTCACTTACGTAACCTCAGTTGGAATTCACGATGAGCAGTAGTGAGCGCTACGTTGAGCGCTTCGCGCGCGACAACAAATGAGATGCTGCACTGCGAAGAATTTTGTGAAACCTCGAGAATCTCCACGCCCTCCAGGGCCAACGTATCAAGCGTTCGCCGCGTCATCGCGGGAGCTTCCTGCCCGTTCGGCCCTACCACTGTAACCAGAGCGATATCCCGATTGACCGTGATCGAACCCGGACACTCGCTCGCCGCGCCACGCACGAGTTCACAGCGCAGCGTGTCGACTATGTATTCCACGAGTTCAGATGAAACCACTAGGCATGTGTCTTCCATCTGGGAACTCCGCACGACCAAAAGCAGACCTGGCCGACCTGCCGCAATGTCGGCGAGCATGGTGGCCAGAGCATCCTGGAGTTTCGCGCTGCAAGGTTGGGAAAGCGTGATCAGCGCGACGTCGCTGGTCGAAGTGAGCACTTTCGCAGCCCCGCGCCGCGGACCCTCCGGCGTAATTCTTGTGCCGCTGCGCTCGGGAGCGAAAGTGTTGCGTATCCAAACGGGAATGCCAGACTTCATCAAGGGGAGAAGGGTTCCGGGATGCAGAACCTTAGCCCCAAAGCGCGTCAGGTTCGCCACCTCTTGATAGGAAGTCTCGGGGATCGTGTCCGCGTCCGGCACGAAGCGTGGGTCAGCCGTTAGCACGCCATCCACATCTTTCCAGATGACGATCTCGTCGGCATCAAGAGCCGCACCGAGAATCGTCGCCGAATAGTCCGAGCCCCCACGTCCCAATGTCGTGGGTATTCCTTCGACCGTGGCGCCGATGAAGCCCGTAACGACCGGGACGACGCCCTGCCGCAAGCGCGAACCTAAACGCTCCAAACAACGCTCACGCGTGAGATCCATCCACGGCTCAGCAGCACCATGACGCGAATTCGTCACAACAAGCTCGGTAGCTTCGATTGCGTCGCTTGGTACACCGCTTTGGCTGAGGGCAGCCGCAACGATTGGGGCAGAGAGGCGCTCCCCGAGGCCTGCAATCGCATCCCGAGCTGCGGGCGTCAATTGGCGCAGTCCCATAACTTCCCGGCACGAGCGATTACCCTCGTCAATCAACTTCAGGATCTGCTCGATGAGACATTTTCGTGCGCCTACGGAGTGAATCAACGCGAGGGCAGCCGCTTCGTGTTGTTCCCTTAGATCATGAAAGACGCTGGCAACTGGGGTGGCATCCCGAGCGGCTGCTCGAGTCGCGGCCTCAATCAACTTGTTGGTCACGCCCCCCATTGCGGAAACAACCGCTACGACTTGGTCGGTACGCGAAGCAGCCTCAATAATCGTAATGACCCTCCGAATGCAGGACGCGTCACCGACAGAGGTGCCTCCAAACTTCATTATTCGGAGCGGCTTCCCCGGCATGTTGTGCAATCGATGCAAGGGGCCGCGATTGGGATCAACATCCGGCGATGGAAATAATATCGACACTCTCGCGGTGCCCTGCCGCTGCGGCGGGCGATTCGCCGAGGATTGGAACTGAGCCGGAGTCACCCATTCACCAAATGATTCGACTGGCTCGCAGCGGGAGTCGATTTCCCGCTCGTCAGAGCTCGAAGGGTTCGCTGCGAATTCAGCACTGTTTCTCGGGGAATTCATTGGCGTGGAAGGCGTGCGGGTGACAGAATGTGCGCCCATCCTCTCTGCGAATACAGCCTGTCCCGCTTGCGGCGGGTGCCAACACAAAGCCGGACAAACTGAGGCTCCTCCCAGGGAACGTCGTGATAACTCGACCGGAGGTAGGGACTCTCGGGATTCCGGAGCCACTCGTGGGGGAAAAGAGTAATGGTGTCTTTCTCCGTTACCGGGGCCGATTCCTGTACGCTGCGGCCCATAATCGCAGCATGCAAGGCGGCCGGAAGGTCGCGCCCGGGTCCAAGTGCCAGATGCCCAACCTGAGTCGCTCGCGGGTTGATCTCAATGAGATAGGCTCTTGAAAATTGGGCCTCCAGCATGAAGTCGAAACCATACATGCCCGAGAGATTGAGCCGGCGCACCATTCGTTCAACAGCAGCCGACATTTCGGGGTGTTGGATGTGGCGCAGAACCGTAGACGGCCCGCTCGCTTCCTGCTTGCTCAGCACCTCGAAGTGAAGACTTGCCAGGACGGTTCCTTGCCAACACGCAACTGTGCTGGTTGCCTCGCGTCCGGGAACAAAGGCTTGCGCATTCACCGTCGAACGCTGACGAAGCAGGGACGGCCACACGAGTCTGGTGTCGTGATTTACCAAGGTCCGCTTTGCTGCCCGTGCCCAGGGAGGGGGAGCCTGGAGCGCGCGAAAGGCGCGCTCCGCTTCATGTGGGGTGCAAGCGATTCTTACACCGTCGCCGCCAGATGTCCCGTCTGACTTCAGCACTACGGGAAGGCCGGCTCCTGCTACCCATGCTCGAAGGTCATCAAGGTTTGCAATGGTCGCGGTCGTGGGAACTCGGATTCCTTCCTCTTCCGCCAGCTCGATGAATGCGGTCCTTGCGCGAACGATCGGAAAACTCGCGGGCGCGCCGAGCGAACGCTCGATGAGCGCGCATGTGGATGCTCCCCGGTCCGCACGGTGGCGTTCGCGATGGTACAGTTGGTGCAAATGTAGGACTGCGAGATCATCGCACGGAACAACAAGGTCTGGACTTGTCGCTGCGATCGCAGCCGCGAAAGACGTGAGCGGTGTCAAACCACCATAGGCATGGAGCCTGCGCACAGCGCGCGTTGCTCCGATTGGATGACGTGATGGGCAAACTGCCTCGACGGTACATCCCGCGTTCGCCAGAGCCATACCCAGCCGGGCCGTCGGAAACCAGCGAGAGGTGGTGGCAATCAAAACCGTCGGTTTCATATCTGGCGAGACATTGGCAAACAGCCGCAACTATGGAGAATCCGTCTGCTGGGGCACGGCAGCGTACCAAGTGGCGGCGCACCCCAAACTCGCACGGTCAGGATTTCTGGGATCGTGCTGGTGGCTGAATTGCAATTGCCCTACCAAAGAACCAGGGCGATACTTAGTATTTGATGCTAGGGCCTATTTTGTAAGTAATTGAAAGTGGGTCAGTTAAAGAGGGAAAGGCTTGGCTCGTGTCCTTGCGAAAGGCTCAGAAAAGGAAGATCAGTGCTCAAGGCTAGGAAAAGTCGTTCCTAGCGTCGAGGATCGAGAGAGGCACCATGGCCGCTACTACCAATTGCAGCAAAACTTGGACATTTCTCGACGCCGACGAGAAATGGCACGAGGGCAATCACCCAATCATGGGCAGCCGGACCCACGCCGCATGGCTCTGCTCGGTCGCTTTTGACGGTGCGCGTGCGTTCAAGGGTCGTGCGCCCGACCTTGAGCTTCACTGCGCGCGCGTCAACGAGTCAGCCGCAAAAATCTTCCTGAAGCCCCTGGTAAGGACTGAAAAATGGGTCAAGCTCGCATGGGAGGGGATCCGTAAGTTCGACGGGAGCACCGCACTTTACATTAGACCGATGTATTGGGCGGACAACGGAGGTCCTTGGATCCAAGATCCCGATCCCGCGTCGACTCGATGGTGTCTCACGATTTATGAGGCACACATGCGTGTTCCAACCGGCTTCTCGATTACACTCTCCAAATATCGCCGACCGACGCTGGAAACGATGCCGGTAGACGCAAAAGTCGGATGTCTCTACCCAAACAACACGCGGTCGATATTCGAGGCCCAAGCCAAGGGCTTCCAGAACGCGATTGTCTGCGACATGCTGGGCAATGTCGCCGAGCTTGCTACGTCAAACATTTTTATGGCAAAAGGCAAAACTGTTTTTACGCCATTTCCAAACGGAACTTTTCTTAACGGAATTACTCGCCAGCGGGTGATTCAGCTTTTGCGCAAACATCGAGTAAACGTAGTTGAGGCGACTCTCACGTATGAGGACTTCTTGACTGCTGACGAGATCTTCTCGACTGGTAACTATTCAAAGGTTGTCCCGGTGACGCGAATTGACGACCGGACACTTCCGATAGGCGACTTCTATCGCAAAGCGAGAAAGCTATATTGGAAATTCGCGGGGTGGCCACCCGAGACCCAATGAACCCCACAAAGCGTGACCCTGAGAACGGCTAACATTCCTGTAGTCAGTCAAACGCGAGGAACATGAGCAATCCCGAAGCTTTGGTTCGCGGTATCTCCGACACTGCCCTCTGGGTAGCCTATTTTCGCGTGCGCGAGACGCAGCGGCCGGATGCCGTTTTCCGGGATCCCTTCGCCGAGCGCTTGGCGGGCGAGCGAGGAATTCACATCGCCAGTACTCTTCCCCAAGGGAACACACAGGAATGGGCATGGGTGGCTCGGACCTATCTGTTCGACAAGTTTCTCAGGTGCGAGATCGAAGCTGGAGCGGACATGGTTGTAAACCTCGCGGCGGGACTCGACGCTCGTCCGTACCGCATGCAACTGCCCGGGACTCTTCAGTGGATAGAGGTGGACCTTCCAGAAATCGTTTCCTACAAACAGCAAGTGCTCACGCACGACCAGCCGAAGTGCCGATTGGAGCGCATATCCCTGGACCTGTCCGATATCCTAGCGCGACGGAAGTTGCTCACCGATCTGGGCAGGCGAGCGAAGAGAATTGTGGTCGCGAGCGAGGGGCTTCTAATCTATTTCACCGCAGATGAGGTAGGATCTCTGGCGACCGATTTGGCTGCCGTCGCAGCTATCGAGAGCTGGATCGTTGATCTTGCTTCTCCTGGCCAACTCAGAATCATGCAACGCACGACGGGCAAAAAGCTCAGCGAGGCCGGTGCGTCGTTCAAATTCGGGCCGCCTGAAGGACAGGATTTTTTCCGTCCGTATGGTTGGAAATCCGAGGAAGTGCGAGGACTGCTGCAGACAGCGGCCGATCTCAATCGAGCACCGGCTGAATTGATGTCGCTACTGCCTGAACCCCCTGGCGCAAAAGGAAACTACCCGTGGACGGGCGTTTGTCTCTTGAAACGACCAACTGATGTGCCAAATCGAAATCGGCAGGACCGGTGATGGCCCCCGACGGAGTGGATCTTCTCGACTAGACGTGGGAGAACGCTTCGCGCTGTCAATCGGCGCTTCGACTTCAATAGGTGAAGCATGAACGACAAGCCAGCGCCTTCGATGATCGACTTGCTCACCCCGATTTGGCAGCGTGCGCTGAAGCGTTCTTCGATTTGCACAGACGAAAATTTCTTTGATCTTGGAGGAGATGCTGCCGCAGCCCGTCAGCTGTTTGCCGACATTACTCAGACGTGCGGTCGAGAACTGGAGCCGGCAACGATCTGCCAAGCACCGACATTGGCGGCGCTTGCGAAACTGTTGGAAGAGCCGTCGACGCCTCAGTCCCCCCCTCTCGTCTTACTGCGGCGCGGCAGCAAGGGACCACCGATCTTTATTGCGCCTGGGCTGGGTGACAGTGTGCTGACATTCTGCCACCTCGTGCAGAAAATAGATTCGCCGCGTCCGATATACGGACTGCAAGCAAGGGGCGTTAATGGCGTAGAGGAGCCGCTTGATCGCGTCGAAGATATGGCCGAGCGCTACCTCAAGGGGATCCGAGACTTACAACCTCAAGGCCCCTACGCCCTGATCGGCGCTTCCTTCGGTGGCTTGGTCATGTTGGAGATCGCTCAACGACTGTCTCAGGATGGAAAAGAGGTCGCGCTGCTGTCCATGCTTGACACATACCCACATAAGCGATTCCTTTCGCTCGGACAGCGCGTTCGAGTCGCTGGCCGTCTGGTAAGACGAGATGTCGCAAAGCTAATCCGGTTGCAAGGAAGGGAGGCATTCTCCTATGTTGTTCAGCGCGCTAAACGTCGACTGCGCGGGCTTGGATCGAGCTCCAGCACGATGCGTTTTCCTCCCCCTGATGGCATTTCTTTGTCGCCATCGGTGCAACGGATGCGAGATGGCGACTACCTAGCATGGACGCGCTATCAACCTCGCTTCTACAGGGGCAGAGTGAGATTTGTAAGAGCTCAGGTCAGCCTATACTTTCCTGAGGACGCCGCGGCGGTTTGGACACCCCTGGTAGATCGACTCGGGGTCGACACGGTTCCCGGTGACCACTACGGAATCATAACCACACAATTCGAAGCCCTCGCCTCCGTACTCTCTCGCCACCTCCGGGGAGCCTCCCAATGAATGGCGCAGGGGCGTTAATAGGCACGCTTTGCGGCGGAGGCGTGGAGGTTTGTTTCACGAATCCCGGCACGTCGGAAATGCATCTGGTCGCGGCACTCGACCGAGCTACCGAAATGCGTTGCGTGCTCGGTCTCTTCGAAGGCGTTGTCACAGGTGCGGCGGATGGCTACGGACGGATGGCTGGAAAACCGGCCTGCACTCTTCTGCACCTGGGTCCCGGCCTCGCCAACGGCCTCGCAAATTTGCACAACGCCAAGCGTGCGCAGGTGCCTATTGTGAACATTGTTGGCGAGCACGCTAGCTACCACCTTCGGCATGACGCACCGCTGACTGCTGACATTGAGGCCACCGCCCGGCCGTATTCGAAATGGGTGCGGACATCTCGCGCCTCGTCCGAAGTGGGCCGCGATGCAGTCGAAGCCATCCTCGCCGCACGTGCAGCGCCAGGCCAAATCGCCACGTTGATCGTTCCAGCCGATGTCGCATGGAGCGAAGGTGGGGCAGTCGCTCCTGTACTGACTTTGCCCGAAGCGCCGTCGCCTGCCGCGGCCACCGTGGAGCGTGCGGCGGCCATGCTTCGTTCCGGCGTGCGAACGTGCATGCTGCTCGCTGGCAGCGCACTTCATGGCGAAGGATTGGTGACGGCTGGGCGAATCGCCAAAGCCACGAATACGAAACTGTTCGCTCCCTATAACTTCGCTCGTCTTGAGCGTGGCGCCGGCGCACCATCTGTAGAACGCGTTCCCTACATCCTCGAGCAGTCCATTGAGCGATTCAGAGAATTTCGGCAGCTAATTCTAGTTGGGGCGTCGGTTCCGGTGTCTTATTTCGCCTACCCAGGCAAGAACAGTCTTCCTGTTTCGCCGGAATGTGAAATCCACGCGCTGGCGAGTTCAAGCGAGAATTGTGTTGGTGCGCTTGGCGCGTTGGTAGAATCGCTATCGCTGGGTGGAATCTCGGCGCTGGCTGAGACTGCGAACCGCCCGTCCGTCCCGAGCGGCGACATCACCCTGCTCGGGCTCGCAAATGCAGTCGCTGCGCTCCTACCAGAGAACACAATCGTCGTGGACGAATCGATGACTTCCGGTCACGGCATGATGATCGCCACACGGGGATCGCCGCCTCACGATTGGCTGGCAAACACCGGCGGCTCGATCGGAATCGCGATGCCGCTCGCCGTGGGCGCGGCGGTGGCGTGCCCTGGGCGTCGGGTATTGTGCCTGTCCGCCGACGGCAGCGGCATGTATACAGCCCAAGCTCTTTGGACCATGGCGCGTGAGGGTTTAAATGTCACGACAGTGATATTTGCGAACCGCGTCTACGGAGTGCTCAAGCGGGAGTACGCAGGACTCGGCGCCGGAAACCCGGGGCGGCGCGCTCTGGACTTGTTTGAAATTGGACGGCCGGATCTGGACTGGGTATCCTTGGCAAAGGGTATGGGCGTGCCCGGCTGCCGAGCTACTTCTCTCGATGCTTTTGCCAAGGCGTTGCGGGAGGGATTTCAGAGCGAAGGACCTACGCTGGTCGAAGTGCCGTTGTGACCCGGCCGTCGGCCGACTTCACGCGGCGGGACTGCTGCCACAAGCAGCCACCTTAGCTAAGTGGTCTTTCATAATCTTTCCGGTGGGAGTCAGCGGCATGGCGGGAACAATAAATATGTGCGAAGGCTGTTTATAAGACGCGAGACGCTGAGCCGCATGTTTTGCCAAGTCCGCGGCTGTTACCGGAGAATTCGGCTGAAGTTGGACAAACGCCAACACTTCCTCATCCTTTTCGATTATCCTGCCAATCACAGCCGAACGAACAACCGCGGGATGAGCATTTAGAACCGCTTCGACTTCGGCTGGATACACATTAAACCCGAAGCGAACGATGAGCTCTTTCGTACGCCCCACGATAAACAGATTCCCATTTTCCAACCGGGCAAGATCACGCGTATTGAACCATCCCTGCGCATCAATCACCGCCGCTGTTTCCTCGGGAGCCCGATAATAGCCCTTCATAACGTTGGGCCCTCGCACGTGCAACTCGCCCACTTCTCCGTCAGTCACGGATTTGCCCTCAGCCCCGACGAGGCGTATCTCGATTCCCGGTAGGGCCCGGCCCACGGATGTATCACGGCGAGGCTCGTCGACTTTTGACAAAGCAACTGTAGGAGAGCACTCAGTTATTCCGTAATTGTTGTAAAGACTCAAGCCCAGAAGATCCTCTACAGCACCTTTGAGCCCGATGTCCAGTGGAGCGCCGGAAGACGAAACGATTCGAAGCGCGGGAAACTTGAGCGCCCTCAGGCCATTGGATTTTGCATACTCGACCAACAGAGCGAACATGGCAGGTACGCCGAGCATGATTGTAAGCTCGTCCTTTTCCAATGTCCGAATCGCAGCAGCGGGATCGAAACGCGAAGCCAAAAAGAGTGTGGCACCACTCAACAGCGTTCCCAAAAGGACTACCGAAAGACCAACGACGTGAGTCATCGGCAGAATGCCGTAAAGTCGGTCGTTGGGTGCCAGAGACCGTATTCTTGCGGACACAGCAGCCATAAACAGCACGTTCCTGTGGGTCAGCATGACCCCTTTCGGCAGACCTGTGGTGCCTGAGGTGTAGATGAGGACGGCAACACGGTTGGCAGGATCCTCGTCGATTGGCTCTGCCTTAGTTTCTTCGTTTATTGGACTGACCCCGATCGGACCCAAATCCCCCAGCAGTCGAATCTCTGCGCTTTGGCGTTTGGCGTGCTTCGCAGCATGCGGTGATACACCGATCGTGTAAATCACACGGCGCGCACCGCAATGATCCCGGATCTGGTCGAGTTCCTGTGCCGACAGACGGGCGTTGACGAGCACCGGCCAAGCGTCGAGACTGGACACAGCCAAAAGAATCGCGACGAAGGCCCGGCAGTTTTCCGACACCAGTACGACGCGGTCGCCCGGGCGCACTCCGCTCTCTAGCAACCACATCCGAGCTTCGCGCACACACTCAGCCAATTGGGCGTACGTCAAAACCTGACCGGCCTCCACCAACGCCGGTTGGTTCGGCGAACTCTCCGCCCACCGCTTCACAATGTCGCTAATTTGCTGAGGGAGCGATCTGAGAAGTGTGCTTGCGTCAACATCCGTCATGAAGGTTTCTCGCGGCATTCTGCGGCCAGCTCATTGCGCTTCGGTCACAACTGACGTTCGCCTTATACGGCCTTTGCGGAGCGCGTCCAAGAGACCCTCGCGGCTCGAGCCAATGGGGGGGCGAGTGCCGGAGCATCGCCCTTTCTCGCGGCCATGTATTTCAGCCAATTTCGATAGATACGCGTTGCCGATGAGAGCCAAGCGTGCTTAAGCTTGTCTGCAACCGCGGCCTCGGGAAACTCCGCTAACCTTTGCTCCCGGGGATCGTGGAGGGCCGCGCTTCGAAAAGCCGTCAAGGCTCTCACCGAATCTGCGTCGAAATAGCCCTGGGGCATCGAGGGATACGTTCCCCTTTCACCTCGAAGGAAGCGTACGATGTCGCGTCGATATTCCTTCAGCAGAGTCCGCGCACCGTACTCCGGATGACCCTGGAAATGAACGAACAAACTCTTGCTTCGCTTCTTCGCAAACAAATTGACACCGGCTTCGGCCGACTTCGTGAGCACGACATAGCCGCACGCAGTCAGGTCATTCTCCCGTACTTCGTTCCACCGGGAATGCGGAAATGGCATCGCGCTGGCTGCCCGGTGCGTGAGCGCGTGGTCACGAGCCTTGCTCTCCGCAAAAACACCAAAGAGCTTGTCCGCTTTGGCGTGGCGCGTAACGCCGTCCGCGTAGAGGACCCCTGCATGTGCCGCCAGGCACGACAGGATCGTCGATGAAGTGTTTCGCTCAGCCCAGTCGAACACATCCGTCAGCGCAGACCAGTACGGCTCATCGCGTAAGTCCGGTTTCCGCGGCTCGGCTCCCGTCATGATGACGCCATCGAACCGAGAATTCCAAAGATTCTCGATGCCCGAATAGAATCTGTCCAGGTGCTGTTGCGCTCGCTCGCCTCGTGGGATATTCGGGAGGGAATAGAGATCAATGTGGACGGGCAAGTCCTCAGCGGCCGCGTCGAGCAGGCCAAAGAACTGCACCTCGGTGTCTTCCAGGGCCGAGTCGGGCATGTTGTTGACCAGCGCGACGCGCAGACATTCCGCTGGTTTGCTGGAGAGCTCGACGCGCCGTCGGCGGTGCGAATTGCGGTCTGCAGCCCATCGAGTCGGAACCCGGTCTCGGTCCATCATCAAGGACATGATGTGCCTCCCAAGCCAACCGCGACTAGTGATTCGCGGGATTTCATGTCGTTGCCGCTTCCAAGGCTCTAGAGAGATCGCCAATAATATCGTCAATGTGCTCGATGCCCACGCTAATGCGAATCATCTCGGGCGTCACGCCAGCCTTCAGCTGTTCTTCGGGCGACAATTGCCGGTGCGTGGTCGATGCAGGATGACATGACAACGATTTCGCGTCGCCCATGTTGACCATTCGTTTGAACAATTTCAGGGCATTGAAGCACTTCCTGCCCGCCTCAAAGCCACCTTTGACACCGAATGTGAGCAACGAGCAACGCTTCGAGCCCAGATACTTTTGCGCCATCGGATACAACGGGCTGTCCGGAAATCCCGCGTAGTTGACCCATTCGACTCTGTCGTGGTCGCGGAGAAACGTCGCTACCTTCCGCGCATTCTCGACATGGCGCTCCACGCGTAGGGCGAGCGTCTCAATGCCTTGAAGAAGCAGGAAGCCATTGAACGGTGACAGGGTGGCTCCGGTATTCCGCTGGGCAACGGTTCGGCAACGCGCGACGTAGGCGGCATCGCCGTAGTGCTCCGTATACACGACACCGTGGTAGGCAATTTCCGGCTGATTCAGCATATAAAATCGCTGCGGATGGTCGCGCCAGGGGAATTTCCCGCTGTCGACGATCATTCCGCCGAGCGTGGTGCCGTGCCCGCCCATGAATTTCGTCATCGAATGCACCACGACGTCTGCGCCGTATTCGATCGGCCTCAATAGGACGGGTGTGGCGACCGTGTTGTCCACAATCAGGGGAATGCCGTGTTTGTGAGCGACTCGCGCCAGCTCCTCGATGTCAGCCACGTTGCCGGCTGGGTTGCCGACGCTCTCGCAATATACGGCCCTCGTATTCTCATCAATCAGTGCATCCACGGCGTCGGGGTCATCGGTCTTCGAAAAACGCGTGCAAATGCCCTGTTTGGGCAGGATGTGTGCGAGGAGGGTGTAGGTTGCGCCATAGAGCTGTGGCAGCGAAACGATGTTATTGCCGGTCTCGGCGATGTTTATGATTGCATAATGAATCGCGGACATCCCCGAACTGACACTCAGGGCGTCAATTCCTCCCTCAAGGACGGCGACGCGCTTCTCTAGGACCGTATTGGTGGGATTTCCTATGCGAGTGTAGATGTTCCCTTGGACTTCAAGATTAAACAGAGCTGCCCCATGCTCGGCACTGTCGAACTCGAACCCAACGGTCTGATAGATCGGGACAGCCACGGCCTTCGTCGTGGCATCGCCCTCGTAGCCTGCATGTATTGCAGCAGTTTCTAGCTTCATTCAAGAAACCGGGCCTTGAGTTGATGCGTCTACCTCGCACGGGGTCCCAGTCCGGACCGAATGCTCCTGCTTCGCCGCGTCTGCAATTTCAGGACGTGAAACGTAAGCCGAGATGGGGAACGCAGACTTCGTCAGAGCTCGAGTGATATTACGGGCGGCGAAATCGGCACCGAACGCAAAGCGCATTAGCGGTCCGAAGGTGTTTGCTGCGGCAATTCCTACGAAAAATAGACCGGGTACGGAGGATTCGAAGCTCGACGAAAGCAAAGGTGTGCTGTCGACGGCTTTGATCCTGGAACGAATTTCCGCACTCAAGAACCGGAGCCGCCCAATGTCTACCTTAAATCCCGTCGCGGCGATCACATGGTCGGCAGTGACGTCTAGGCTTGACCCGTCGACTCCGCGAAGATGGAGGTATGCCCGTCCATCTCTGACGTCTGCACGCTCCGCACCGTAGCCGAGTAGCAAAGGAACGTGGCTCATCAGTCTGTCTCTGGTGAACCAACCCCCGGCAGGACCAAGGTGAGTTCGAACCGTATCTAGCCGAAACCGCTCGGGCAAATGCCTGAAAAGCAGAGGTGCGTCACAGCAGAAGCGCGACTTGAGACCAGGACCAAGCCCAGATTGGGGATTTCGAATCCTCTGCCAAAGAGAGCGCTTCCCTGATTTCGGCTTGCTATGGAACTTTAGCGTGCTGCTCCTTGCTACGAGCTGAACTGCGGCGCCCACCTCGTGGAGCAACACCGCTAGATCGATCGCGGATGAGCCACCGCCGATCACTATGACGTTACGATTCCGGAATCTCTCTAAGTCGGAGTGCGCGAAGCTATGCGACAACACTTCTGTCGGTAGGTTTCGTAGTTCAGCCGGCACATCTTCAAAGTGCGTAATTCCAACCGCTAGCACGACTCTTCGGGCCGTGACCTCCTCACCAGTATCGAGCCGCACGCTAAAGCCGTTTGATGCCGAATTAACGCCGACGACTAGTTTGTTTTCCAGTTCCGGGACCATCCGTTCAGCAAAGGCAACTCCATAGGACGAAAATGTCTTGAGAGCGACTGGAAGTCCGGTATCTGCGTATTCGATTCCTCGGTTTGCACAAAATTGCCTTAGGGTGAACTCGTGGTTCGGATCCGAAAGACTCGATGCAAAGCCGTCGGACTTAAGCAGCATACCTTTCGGCATGTGCGACAACCAGCTATCCATTAGTCGGCCGAAGATGCGGAACGAAATACCACTCTTTCTCAGGTGTGCTGCCACCGATAGTCCATATGGTCCCGCTCCAACGATTACCGTATCCAACATAAGGGACTGGGCGCTCCTTCACGCTAGGTTTGGCGAGAAATGTCAGCCGATTTCGTGGTTTGGATTCGCAATCGGATCGCCAGAACTGAATGCTATTAAAGCGTGTATTTACATAAGCTTGCGTGTGCTTCGGTGGAAAAAAGGAGAAGTTCTTCTTATTCTTGGATAATTGTTTACCCACGGTACCGCTCGGCGCGTTCTGTAGCCGACAATGCTCCGCCGAAATCGAGTGAAAGGTCGCACCGGAAGGCTTTATGTTTTAGGCACTTACAGAGGCTATGAGTGGATTGAACTTTCACCGTCCTTAGCTCCGCGGAGTGGACAACCACGTGCTCCAGCCCGTTGCTGCGAAGCTGATGTACGTATATGATGCGAACATCCGACCGGGCGCGCGACGCCCGGGGCGTTGCTTTCCATTCTTGCAAATAGAATGGCCGCCCTCGTTCCTTGGAGACTACGCAAATGAGTCAAGAGCTCAGCTCGCAGCTTGCGCCGGCTTATTCGGTGATCACGGCCTCGCCTGTGGATCCCCCTCTGGCCCAAGCGCCGGGCCGCGCCCAAATCGAGGCAGAACTGGTCCGAACGTGGCAGGACCTTCTTCAGGTTGAGCAGGTCGGGGTCAACGACGATTTTTTTGATCTCGGCGGCGATTCGATCCTTGGCACGCGGTTGATGACTGCCATCCAGGAGAAATTTCAGCAGCGATTCGAGCTTTCTCGACTTTTTACTCACTCCACGATCTCAGCTCTCGCCGGCGAACTCCTTGCAGCAAGGCGAACCAGCGCCGTCCATATCGTGCCGATGCATCCTGAGGGAACGAGACCGCCTCTTTTTTGCATGCATTGCGCCACGGGACACGTGCTCCGCTACCGAGCTTTGGTGTCCCACCTAGATTCCGACGTGCCGGTCTACGGGCTGCGCGCTCCAGACGTCCACGAACTCAAGGGATTCCCCACGGTCGAAGAGCTGGCGGAACTCTACGTTGAGGACATTCGTCGAATCCAGCCATACGGGCCATATCAGGTCTGCGGCTTTTCATTTGGGGGCATCGTCGCGCTTGAAGTCGCCCACCGACTGCAAACTATGGGTGAAACAGTGTCTCTTCTTGTGCTCCTTGATTCGATAAATCCAGCTCACTATCAGAATTTGTCGTTTCTTCAGACGTTGCACATGCGGTCGACCTATCTTCGCGACCGGGTTTCGACGTATGGCCGCAACGTCGTGTTCGGAAAATGGAAACAACTGTACGCAGATGTCGCCGAATTTTTCTGGTGGCGCGCAAAAGAGTTCGCCTGGAAACTCAGGAAAAATACCTCACGCTTGCCTAAGAAAATGGGAACAAGCGCGGTGCAAGAAACCGTCGTCATGTTTGCTACCGCCGGTGAAGCATTCAAGCCCAAGCCCTATCAGGGTCGAATCGTTCTGATTCGGTCGGAAAAGCGCCCCAGATTCAGCGATGAAAAGGCGCTTGGATGGGAAGGCGTAGCTCGGGACGGAATCGAAGTTTGCACGGTTCCCGGTGATCACTTCTCGGTGTTGGAGGAACCGGATGTCGCCGGCCTGGCCACTGCACTGAACGGTCTTCTCAAGAAAAACGCTGTTCAAGCCTAGACACTGACCACCGCAACTTTCGACTTATCGGAAATGAGAATTTCTTTGGGATTCCAGAAGCTCGACGGTCACCCGCTAAACGCGAGCGATGACTCACCGGCAGTCGAAACGATTCCAGACGATGAGAGCATATACATTTGCAGCACTTTTCTCGATTGCGATCCCGATGTTCTTCTTCGGATGGAAAGGACGCTGGCCCCGGACGAACTATCACGCGCTGCTAAGTTCCACTTGATCCGCGATCGGAATCGTTATATCGCCTCACGCGGTATTCTTCGCGAGCTGTTGGCGACATGTTTGGACAAGAATCCACGCGATTTGGAGTTTGTGTATGGACCAACCGGAAAGCCGTCGCTCCGTGATTCGGATCAACCCACTCCACGTCTGCAATTTAATGTCTCCCACTCGCATGGCCTTGCCGTGTTTGCCATCGCGCGAGATCGAAACCTGGGAATCGATGTGGAGTTCATCCGGCCTGGTTTTGAGGGGGAAAGGATCGCGGAGCGCTACTTCTCAGCTCGAGAAGTGGAAGAGCTTCGTCGGTTGCCGGCAGAAGAACGTACTGAGGGATTCTTCAACTGCTGGACGCGAAAAGAGGCTTATATAAAGGCGGACGGGAACGGCCTGCAGATTCCGCTCAACAGCTTCGGTATTGCGCTGGCGCCGGGCGTGCCTGCTAGATTTCTCCAAGGCGTACCGGACAAGTGGCATTTGGCATGTCCCACGGCCCCTGGAGGCTACGTTTCGGCGCTCGTCTACGATGGTCCGTCTTGCGAAATCCTGCAAATTACGGTCGATCACGCTGTAGAGAAACACACCTCCAGAATACTCAATTAGCATTTGGCACTTCGTGCTTTATCTGGTTGCTTCATCAATCCCCAATAGGCAGTGTAGGGCGGTGCCCCGACCGCAGCTTCCTAGGAGGCTACGCCAACTTCAAGTCGACTTCGCCGATGAAGAGGCTTGCCAGCAGTACCTAACGGCCTGTCGCTGGCCCGCAACCGGCGGCCGCATTCCTAACCTTTCTCCGCCTCTGGCCGCAAATCAATAGAGTATCAACGCATACGAGGGGCCAAGGACCTGACCGACAATAGCTAGCCACAACAACCTATTGTGCTCTACCGGAGCAACCAGATAAACACAAGGTCGCGAACTGCAGGCCGCTAATGTGAAAGCCAGCCCAAACCTCTCGACGCAACGGACGTTGGCCCCTCGGAGCGAATCACGCTGGAGATTGCGGAGACCCGACGCGGTTGTAAATGAGATTCGCGACCAGCATCACCCCAGTCGCTTAGGGTCGGGGCAAACCGAATCGATGGCAGCCATCACAGCGACGCCGCAAAATTGTCTCATCTGCTGCCCAAGCTACCGTCGCAGAACGATTTGCTCCACTTCGCTGCTCGCTCCGGCATGAGCACGTACACAGGCACCCGCCGAGAAACTCCCCGGGGTGTGTGCTTTTGCTGTTTCGTACTTACGTAAGGGCCCGCCTCATAGGAACGTTGCAAACGCGGCCTCGCTTCTTTAGCTATGTTTAGGCGAGCGAGAACGGTGGGGTGTACCGCTGATCAGATATCGAAGTCTTAGTCTTTGTTCTCTGCGCAAATAGTCCGCAAATTCAGGCGAAACCTGTAGTTTCTCCCGAGAGATCCATGAACCCGAGAATCCTAGAAACCTAGCGATACCGCCGATCAAGAAGGGCGTATCGGCTAAGCGTTCAAGACACTTGAGAACTTCAAATAACGGATCGCTTCCGAACGAGTAGTCCAATTTCCCTTGCCGAAACCTGTACCGCAATAGATTGCCACCTGTTCCCGTATGGCGATGATGGAAAATCTTTAGGGCCGGAAACGCCTCGATCTCCCACCCTTTCATCTTGGCACTGATCTCTGCGTGCCAATCTTCTCCGCCGTATTCAAGCACAGCATACCCGCCGATTGCTTGGTAACATTCCCGTCGCACTAACTGCGCAGCGTGGGTGACCGCGTATATTCGATTTCCCTTGCGATTCTTGAACTCGCCGCCCTGTTCCTCGAAGAAGAACCCACCGGCTATACCCAAGCCTGCCCGCAACCTAAACTGCGTGATCAAATCTGCAAAATATGAAGGTTCAAGCGACACATCTGCATCGACATTACCTATAAAAGCGAATTCCAACTCATTTAGTAAGTGCATTCCGCTGTGCAATGCCCGCACCTTCGAGGCGAAATTTCGGCCCGGCTGCCTGGTCATCCGCAAATAGCGAATAAAGTCGTGTTTCCGCGCATAGTTCTGGACGATCTCGTCTGTCCCATCGGTAGAGTTGTCGCTAACGATGACCCATCTTTCCGGCAGGCGGGTCTGACTGAGGATGGATTCGATTGTGCGCGCGATATACGCCGCTTCATTATGCGCCGCCGTCATCAAAACGTACCGTGCATCCGCTCGGTCCTGCGGGTCCTGCTGCGAGGGATATATGCTCATAAATTTCCTCCGATTGTTGTGCGCGTTATCAGAGAATGGCTCGGACGCTTTAGATCTCTGGAAATCGATCCCGAGAGATGCGTGCCCTTACCCGCACGCGAGGCTTCGACTGTTCCACTGCACATTGCTCGTGGCCGAAACCATTGTTCTTTCAGCAATTGAATTACCAAACAAGAGACTGGCTAATTTGTTAAGACCTTGGGGTCTGTCTGGAAGTATTTATTTGCGGTCCGCTACTTCGATCGCATACGGCAACACAGTACGCGGGTCCTCGAGGCGCGGCAGAGGCTTCATGTCTCTTCCGAGAAGGGCGAAGAACGCTTGTTTCAGATGGTGAATTATCACAGCCTCATTCCATCGGGTCACCCTGATGCACGAGGTCTGAATAGGTAGGAATTTCTTCCACTTTTTCTTGATGTACCAGTATCCTTCAAAGAACCCAGCGGGCCCTGTCCCGTAACTCGTGTTGTGAACCGAAAACGCGGAAATGGCGTAGCAGCGCTTTCCCCTTTCTCGGGCGGTCATGCAAATGTCGGTGCCGTAAAAATGAAAGTTCGGCAGATGGCGATCAAACCTCAGTCCGGAAGATTTACGGACGATCAAGAAATATTCGTCCAATGTGTCGATCTCGACTGGCCTCTCAAATGCGGCTCCCAAAACACCCAAGCCGACCGAATAAACAAATCCCGCCCGTAGTCCTCGATTATTCACACCATACCCGCCGAGCACGCCCCAATCGGGATCCAGGCGCTCCAGTACATTCAGCGACCGGTTCAGATCCGATAGCCAGCCCTCCGGAAAGTAGACGTCCTGGTGCGCAAAGACGACCAGATCCGTATTTGCTTTATCGATTGCGTCATTGTACGCCAGGGATGCCGAGGGATACCCCTCCTGAAGAATAACCCTGTCGGCCCGCAAATTCGCAACGCACGGCGATGCCAGGAAATTGCGGTGAAATATTTTCGGGTTGCTCGGAGTTACAACAAATGTGACGTCAGGTAACACGGAATTCATTCTTTCTTTCCCTTGGCAGCCACGCCTTCCCCGCACGTTCACGTCATTGCGTCCGACAACGCGAGTGCCGCTTGCGCCGAAAGGAGGGCCCCATGCCGGAGGATGGGTACTGTGAAGCGGTGCTCGTTGTGTTTACCCGGATCCTTTCTTACCTTACTTGCAATCTAAGGCAGCGACTGGCCATTGTCCATCGAGTTACGATCGGGACTCTTCTTGCGGACGCGAGGCTCTCGGCTGAAGGCGCTAGGGAAGTGGAGCGTCTTACCAGAAGGAGAGTGGAAGTGCCGCCAACATCGATGCTTCGTTCAACGCGCTCAACTCGCGTTCTCTTCTATCGCCCGCTGGAAAAATATTCGTGCAGGCCTTCCTGCCACGTTCGGAAGCGGTTCAGCCCGATCTTCTTGAGTCCAGAGTTTTCAAGCACCGAATACTTCGGACGCGGAACCTTGATGGGAAATTCATTCGGTTCGGCCACGAGCAAGTTCACCTTCGTGGAGGTCCGATCGAAGATCTCGCGGGCGAACGCGTGCCAAGAGCAGCTTCCCTCCGCAGTCGCGTGGTAGAGTCCATACGCATCGCTGCGGCTCAAAGCAACCATTTGCCTGGCAATGTCCTTCGTCGACGTGGGTGAAACGATCTCGTTGTCCACCACGCGTACCTCGCCCCGCTCCCTCGCCAGCTTCAACATGAGTTCGATGAAGTTCAGCCCTCCCTTTGCCCGGCAAGGATTTTTCCCGTACACCGCCGAAGTCCGTACGACAAAATGCTCTTTCATCGTCGAGCGAACGAAAAACTCTCCACACAGTTTCGAATTGCCATACACATTCAGCGGCCTGGGAGCGTCGGTCTCTTCGTACGGCGTCGTCTTTTCGCCGTCGAATACATAGTCCGTGCTAACGTGCATCAGCGTGGCCCCTATCTGTTTCGCGGTAAGGGCCAGGTTCCGTGCTCCCAGCCCGTTCACAGCGAAAGCCTTGTCGGGTTCCTGCTCGCATTTCTCCACGTGATGCATGGCCGCCGTGTTGACGATTAGGTTTGGCCGCAATTCATTCAGCCGACTCGAGACGGACTCCTTGTCCGACAGCTCGATGTCGACATGAGTGAGGGAACCGACTTCATCGCCGTTTGCGACAAAGGCTTTTACCACATCTGTGCCGAGCTGTCCGTCGGCGCCGATCACCGCTATTTTCATTAGACTTGGACACCGGCCAGGGAATGCATGTCGATCGCGCTCTCCAGCTTCCTAAGGGTTTGGATATTCGAATAGAGCGGGTTGTCCCAATCCTTGAATCTTTCCATGTTGTCGATCAGAGTGTTCACGATCGTATTCACGTTCCCTGAGGGATGAAAGCTCAGGACGTTCTTGGCCTTCTCGACACTCACCTTATAGTTCCGGAAATCCTGAATGTGCTTGATGTTCAGGGCTACCTTCATACCGAGCCGCTCTTCAACGGCTTGCTTTACCAGGTCGGCAACTTCTCCCACCGTGTAGTTTCCCGACGCTACGTTGAATATCCCGGAAAGGTTAAGGTTCGCCTCGATGGCGCGAATGTAAGCCGTGGCCGCGTCGTCGATGCTCAGGATCGGCCGCCAGATCGAGGGGTTATTCACTGTGATAGTTTGTTCCCGAATGGCGTTCTTGAACATCGTGTTGATGATTAGATCGAAGCGCATACGAGCGCTGTAGCCTGAGACGGTGCCTTTGCGCAGGGCGATCACGGAGAAGCTCTCGTCCGCTAGTTGCATCGCCGCCTGCTCGCCCTGCAACTTCGAGATGCCGTACGGATAATTCGAGCTAACCGGCTGCGTTTCGTCGAACAACTCATTCTCAGTGTATCCGTAGACGGAGCAAGAAGATGCGTAAATGTATCTTTTAACCTTTGCCTTCTTCGCCGTGTACGCCAAATAAGCCGGCGCAGCCGCATTGAAGATGAAGTTCTTGCTCGGCGAATATTCGGCCATCGGATCGTTCGAGAGGCCGGCAAGGAAAATCACCTGATCGTACGGCTCCAGGTCATCCACCGAGAGATGAAAGATGTCCTTGTTCAGAATTCCGACTTGGCGCGGCAGGTTGTTGCCGAACCAAAAGAGGTCCACCACATCGACTTTGTAACCACGGTCGAGAAGTTTGGGAATCAGCACGTTTCCGATGTAGCCCGCACCACCAGCGCACAGGATTTTCATGATCTTCGTCCTTTTTTACTGAAATCGTCGTTTTCTTTGAAATTGAAATTATCCGATTCCGGTCTTGCCAGCCACTGCTCCAAAGTCTGTGCCTTCTTGTCTTTCTCCGAAAGTTCCACCTGCGCAGTGGAAACGGGCCACTCGATCCCGATTGCTGGGTCATTCCAAAGAATCCCTGATTCCGCTTTACTGTTGTAAAGCCCCGTCACCTTGTACTGAATCTCGGCCGATTCGGAAAGCACGCAGAACCCTCTTGCAAACCCCGCTGGAGCCCACACCTGTCGCCGGTTCTCAGCCGATACTACCGCCCCCACCCACTTGCCCAGCGTCGGCGAACCTTTTCGAATGTCCACGGCGACGAGGAAGGCGCTGCCGCTCGTCACTCGCATCAGCTTTCCCATCGGCGGGTCCCACTGAAAATGCAATCCCCTCACCACGCCTTTCGAAGAACGGGAATGGTTGTCCTGCACGAACTGATGCGGAAGTCCCAATTGCCGAAACGTGTCTTCGCGGAATGTCTCCATGAAAAAGCCGCGACTGTCCTGAAATATATCCGGCACAACCACAATTACATCTGGTATCGACTGGCGTTCGACCTTAAATTCCATGTCTTTGCTCGGGACCTCATTCCACAACTTGAGTTTGAACTCTGGATAAACGACTATCAAAAAACCCGCGGTCGCCGCTTCAAAGCGCTACCGCTCGAGTACGCGGTTCGTCAGCTTGACACTCAACTCAGGCTCGTTGCCCGTTTGCGCCAGCCGCACCGGATCAACGCGGTAATTCCATTCGAACAACGTGCGCAGGAATTCCGCCTTTTGTTTGGCTGTCTCGCTCGGTTTCACAATCTGCGAAAGCCAGTTGCTAATTCTCCGGATTGCCAAACCCGTCAAGGTCGAGCGTCTCGAGCTGCGCGCCCCTCGCGCACCGTGATGCTTGTACAAGTAGAGATACCTGGTGATTTGGCGGTCGACCGCAAATCCGATGGGCGGAAATTTCTTGCTCGTCGATGATCCGATCAGATGCGTGATGCTGACGGTGGGCGTATACAGGATCGGATATCCGGCGTCCCAGATTCTGCGGCAAAGGTCTGTCTCTTCATAATAATAGAAGAACTGCTCGTCAAACCCGCCCAAACGCTTGAGCAGCTCGTTTCGCACTAGGAGGCAGCATCCCGCCGGATACCCCACCGCTCGCTCCGTTTCGCCGTTCCATCGCACATAAGCACCTGGATGGAACCATTCCGAAATATACGCCAGCGGCCGCAGCCTCAGCGCGCGGATCCATTCCGACCGAGGCGTCGGAAAAGGCCAGATGCACCCTTGATACGTTCCGTCCGCGTTCAGCACGCGGCAGCCAAACGCGCCCGCCTCCGGATGCTTGTTCGCGAACGTTACCAGCCCATCTAGTGCGCCCTCGTGAATGATCGTGTCCGGGTTCAGGATCAGGACATACTCTCCCTGGCTGGCCCGAATCCCCACATTGTTTCCCTTCGCAAACCTCAGATTCGCCCCGTTCTCGATCAGCCGCGCCTGCGGAAATTTCTCCCGGATAAACTCGATCGACCCATCCGTCGACCCGTTATCCGAGATGATCACCTCAAGCTCCGTCGCGTGCGTCGTTGCGTAAATCGACGCAAGGCAATCGCGGATGACCTTCAGATCGTTCCAGCACAGTATGACAATCGAAAGCTTCATGGTCTTGGGGTTGCCCCAATGCTCACACGTTCTAGCCGGCTGATCCAGATTTTCGACGCTCGCCCATGGCCGATTTGACATTTCAAGCCTTCTGCCGCCAGGTTCTTCTCGCCGGCAGGGACATTTCTGGCCGTCCGTCTCTCGCCGCCACCGGCTGCATCGCCGGAACGCTGCCCATCGCCGCTGCTGCCGGCAACGCACCGAACTTCGTCGCCGCCCCGCCCGCCGCCACTTCCACTGGCGCCGCCGCGGTTTGCGCGCTTCTCGCCGCCAGCGTCACCGCGGAGATCATCGCTAGCAGCGCGTACCACGCCACGATGATCTGGTCGAAATAGCCGATCCCGAAGAACGCCACCACGTTTGCGAAAAGCGACGCTCCGACCGCCCAGATAAAAATCTCCTGTGTTCTGTCGCCTTCAGCTGCCACGGCTCGGCGCGTCCTCCCCACGTATTTGAATCCGTATACTAGGATCGCCAGCAGCGCGATCAACGGGATTAGTCCCGCCGTGTCAGCAGTCCAAACGTATTGGTCGCTCAGGTCCCACATGTCCCAGCCCCACGACCCATAATTCTTCGCCCCGACCAGCGCCCAATCCCGGAAATGCAGAATGCACTGGTTCACCAGTTGGTATCGGTGATAGGAGGAAGAACTACCCGTCAGATCGATGTCGGAGATGATGTGCCAGACTGGCGACGTCATATACAGCTGCCCGGCCAAAAGCGCTCCCACGATGCCCCATCGAATCAGCTTCATGCTCCGTCGCAACGGCCAAAGACACAGTGCGAATACCCCGCCAATCAACGCGGACATCGCGGTGCTGGAGCCCGTCGCAAGCGGGATCGCCACAGCTCCCACCGCGCCCAGCGCGGCCCATTTCCTTTCCCGTTTCTCCTTCCACCACCAGCCGACGAAAAGCGGCATCATGAACCCGCCAAATGCTCCCGATAGGTTGGGATGCGCAAACACGCCCCGCGCCCGGAACACGTTGCCCCGATCGATCGCCGACGAAAAGTCGGGACGAGCGCCTCCAATCAGCGCGTAATACGGGTTCCGGCCCGTGATATGTTCGTACGTCATCAGCGCAGCTATCGTGATCGTTACGCACGCCAGTATCCGCAGCGCCTGCTTTACGTCTTCGTCGTCTTGAAGTAAATGCCGCAGCGGGAAATACACTCCGAAGACCGTAATAAGATTTCCCAATTGATAGACGATCACTCCCTGCGACTGCCATAGCAAGACTTCGTCGATTGCCGTGAATAGCATCAGGATAATTACCGCCCAGTCAATTCCATTCATCCCGCCGCTGCAGATCTTCTCTTTGCCCGAAACCTTCGCCCAAAAGATCCGCACCAACCCAAAAAGTGCCAAGGCCCGTATCATAGGAAAATGCAATCCGCCTGCGACGAGGACTTGATCGTACGGAATCACAATCCCTACCCCCAGAAATGCTGCAATTGCTTTGCTTCGTGGCACGATGCAGACTAGCACCCCTGCCAGCAGCACCACCGCCAGCACAAGTGGATTGACGGCGCTCTCCGCCACCCCTCCGCCGAAATTTAGATTATCTGGTCCCAAACCTCAGTCCTCTCAAACGATCACACAGTCCGCACTTTCCTCCACGCGAAAGCCCTGGGGATCGAGCGGCATAACCTTCATCCTCGGAAACCGGGGCATGCGCCGCTCCACCGCCAAACGGTAACGCTCCAACTGCTGCCAGCACCAGGCCGCCACCGAAGCACCAAGCACCTTGCTGTCCCCAATCTGGGCCGCACGCAGGTTCCGGCGCGCTCTTCTTAGCTCTCTTTCCATCAGCGGCCGCAGCGAATGAAATCTCGGCTCAGACGCGATCATCTGCAGAACGCGCTCCCGCATCATCACATCATACGTGCTCACTTTCAGTACAGTAGCCTCGTGCCCCAGCGTCCTTGCAAGTTTGTCCTGCCGAGTCGCCAACGGCTCCCGAATAAAAGCCCACGGGCCCTCCAGTGAAAGCCGCAATCCCAGTTCGCCATCCTCCATAAGCCGGAATGATTCGTCAAAGCCACCTATTCTCACCAGCACTTCGCGCCGTACCGCCGCCGCCTGGTTGAACATTAAGAATCGGGTAGCGAGCACCTCCGTCACATTTGGCCAGATCCCCTCCTCGATTCCCGGTCTCAAGCCGGCGGCGTCAAAGGATCGCCCCACCACGCCCGGTAGCTCCATAATCATGTTGCAAATGCAACAGGTCACTGATTTTCCCGCTCTTTCTAGGAGTGAAACCTGCCGCGCGATCTTCGTCGGGTGCCACGCGTCATCGGAGTCCTGAAACGCGACGATCTCGCCCTCCGCCATTGCAATGCCGCGGTTCCGCGCCGCCGCCGGTCCTGCATTCTCTTGCACTGCCCAGCGTATCCGGTTTCCGTAAGATTTAAGCAGTGACACCGTACCATCGGTCGATCCGTCATCGACAACGATCAGTTCAATATTGGGATATGTCTGCTGGAAAACGTTTTCAATCGTTTCCCCAATAATCCCGGCCCGATTGTACGTTGGGATCACAACGCTTACTAATGGTTGCGTCGGCATAGTCAGCTCAATGCATAAGGAACTCAAGGCTCGCGCAAGCCCAAATTGACACTCGCCGGAGCGCCCGATTCCTTGGCCAGTCCGCGCCGGAACCAAAGCTTGCCCAGCACGCGCCGCCTGTCCTCACTCCCAAGCACGAAGTAGGAAGCCATCATCGCACAAGCCAAAGCCTGCAAGGCGACCACCATGCACACCATCGCTATGTTTGGAAGTTCGACCCTTCTCAGAAGCAACGCCCAAAGCCCAAAGCTGCACAGTGCCGGCGCGGCCACGCCTCCGCCGAAATCCCTAATGTAATACCGTGCGAGTGGCAACCCCGCCGATCGGCACACGTAGGCAGGTTGAAGAACGATCTTCGCAATGAACATGGGCACCAGCGTCCCCATGGCCACGCCGATCATCCCATAGCGATGCCCCCAATACACGCTCAAGAGAAGGTTTGCAACCCCTTCGGCGAGCGTCTGCACAGCCAGATAACGGTGTCGCGAAACTCCGAATAGATACGTGACGGATGGTTGTTGCGCAAGGTCGCAAAAAACCGCCATCACGAGTATGAGCGAAGGCCAATAGGCATCTACGTAAGTTGCTCCCATCCACGTCGCGATGAATGCCCGGCCATAAAAAATGAAGGAACACGCCACGATGGTCGAAAGCGCGGCCGCAAACCGCGTTCCCACCGCTAGCACCTTCCGAATTCCATCGTAGTCCCGGTTCCCTAGCATTTGGCTGAACCAGGACTGCAGAAGCGCGACGGCACTGAGAACCAAGCTGAGGAAATAACCTGACAGGCGCGACGCGATAGTGTAGTGCGCTACGGCGCCAATGCCGACGAATGCGGCTACCATCCATCCGTCCACCGCAAACCTGAGCTGATCACCCATTCGGGTGACCATGGAATAGCGGCCGTACTCGAATAGCTCCTTGAACGTCTTTTTATCGGCAAGAGCAGGCGAGATGCGCAAGCCCTGTTGAATCTTGCGGAGAATCAGATAGCTGGCCAGATACGTAGCGGCATCGGTCAAGAGCGAAACTGCGGCAAGGCCAACAATTCCCCATCCCAGCGCGATCACAGCGACGATCAGCGAGGTCCTCAAGATCACAGTCAGGATCCCAACTGCCGCGACGAGGTCGTTCCGCAAATGCGCGTACACGCCCCCCATAAACGCCCGGCCGGGGAGGCCAAATGCAAACCCGATACCTACGATCACCAACACCGCGCGAAAGAGTCGGACATCGGAGGCACTCGCGATGAACAACGGGCAGCACGCAGCCACAATGACAGTGACCGCAAGGGCGATCAGGCCGAGGACGGCGAACGCAACCACCGCCGTCGAAAGCGTTCGATTCGGGGAGTCGCTGTCCCCTTCGCCGACTGCTTTCGCGATCTGGAACGAAACCGCCGGGCTGATGCCCAGATCTAACACCCCGTAATAGCCCAGCACGGCGCCGACTAGAGCCCAGTAGCCGTACATCCGGTCGCCCAGCCGGTGTACCAGGAACGGCATGAGAAAAAAGCCAGCCAGCGTGGTTGCAGCTAGGCTTACTACGCTGAGCACTGACCCCAGTAAAACGATGCGATGGTTCTTCAAAATGTGCTCTCTGAGTTTCCGAAGTAGAGTGGACTATTTCTGCAGGCCACCCGGAGCGATCGCCTAGGCGCTAGGGAGGCGACACAAAACCACCCGCCTCAAAGAGGCGGCTTTCCTCCACAGTCCAAGGCCGCCAGGGCCAAGCATTGCCGCACAGAAGAACGTTATCGACTTCCACGAAACTCCGTATCGAAACTGTTGGAGCGACAGGCGGCGGAGGCGCTCACCCCTCCTAAATCGTTCTTGACAGAGTCCACGAACTGCCTCGGCGTAGAGCTCACCCCACGGCCGCCGACGGCCGGTGCGAGCGACCAATGAAAACGCTTCCATTCGCGCACGATAGTAGTCCACGATGATGCTCGCATCGGCCGTGAGGGAACTCTCCGAGAGATCTGAGGTTCTATAGAACCTCGTGACTACATCTGGAACTCCAGCCAGACCGTAACGGCAAGCGACCTGGTACTCGGCGAGTATGTCCTCGCCCTTCCTGAAGTCCTCTGAGAAGCAGTTGAGTCGCAGGAGGGCCTCCCGCTTTATTACACTGCTTTGCAACATGCCAAACTGAATCGGATGCTGAACGCTTAGCGGATCTTCAAACACGTGGACCGCCTCAACGAGGTGGAGCCCGTACTCTTCATACTGGGTGTTTCCAAGACCCTGGTCCGTGACCTTCTGAAGATTCCCGAAAATCCAGGCGACACTAGCGGGAACCTTCTCAATCGCCTGCAGAAAGACCGCGTTTCGGTCGGGAGTCCACTCGTCATCGCTGTCGAGAAACGCGACCCAGTCTCCTTCAGCCTCCAAAACCGCACGACGGCGTGCCGCCGACACTCCCTGATTCTCCTGCCGGACCATGCGCACTCGGCCGCCGAAGACACGCTCAATTTCCTCGGCCGTTCCATCCGTCGAGCCGTCATCCACGACGATAATTTCGTCCACCGGTACAGTCTGCGCCAAAATGCTCTGGATCGCGCGCGGGACGAATTTACGCCTGTTATATGTGGGAATCAGAGCCGAAATTTTCATAGGAGACTGTCGAACGTAACCGTCACAACCTAGCGAACACATCGCCGAACTCTTCCTTGCCTCGATATGATTTCAGCCAATCCGCCGCCTCCTGGCCCGATTTCCAGGTCGGAAACTGGAATGCGAATTCTCTTCCAAGCATCGGATTGAATTTGTAGCCCTTCTTGCCGAGCATCTCGATGCAGCGAAGGGCGCCTTCTCTCCGCACATCGCTGAACTCGAAACTTAGGAATTTCGGGGTGAAGGACATGCCGCTGATCACGCTTTCTTCGGAGCCCTCAACGTCAATCTTGACGAAGACCGGCACACCATGCCGCTTAGCGAGCAGGTCCAGCGTAACGACCGGAACTTGAACCTGCTCAAGCCATTGCACACCCGCGTATGTCGCGGACCTTTGGCTCTTCTCGTACCATTCATCGCTCAGCGTGCTTAGCTCACTATGGTCGCAAATCCTCAAGCTCGCATTTCCCGGCACCGCTCCGACAGCGCAGCCCTCAACCCGAACATTCCTCATACGAGCGAGTCGATAGAGGGGCTGGCAGCAAGATGGATTCGGCTCTACGGCCACAACGGTTGCTCCAAGGCTCGAAAAAGTCTCGGCATATTCTCCTATGTTCGCCCCGACGTCGAAAACCAGTTCCCCTCGATGGAAAAACTGTCCGTAGAACCTCTTCATCCTGGAGCGGTACCTTAGATTCTCATGGTTGAATAACAGTAGGTACACGCTTCGCGCTGGCGCGTAAAGCCAGCTCCCGTATACGGCATCTTTGACCCGTCGGACGACAAGCGCGCGTTGCTTCTTACCGGTCACTGGCGTCCCAATCGTTGGAGAGTTTCGGGGCTAAGAGTCCGCGTCACGTAGCTACTGACGTACCATAGGGGTAATACAGGACCTAATTCTGCGGAATCCAACTAAGCAAAGGCACGTGCTACCTGCCAAAGAACACTCATGCGGCCAGCGCTACTCTCAAGCTGACCCGCCCCAGAGCGGGCGGCGGCGGTTTTATTCCGACTTATTGAACCACCGCTGTCAATCCCGTGGGAGGATTTGGCTGGCCCGATACAGAACCCGAGCCGAATTGATAAGCTCCTGTATCCCATGCGCCACTGCTAGGCCGCGGAGTTGGCGTGTTGGGTACCGCCGTGTGATTTGTCTGGTTGTAAGTGACGCCGCCGTACCCATACGTACAGGCAGTTGCTGCGAGAGAATTGGGAATGGAGCTGCACAACGAAGTCATATTGTTGCCAGCGCCGACCGTCGCGCCGCTTCCAGATGTAGGCGCATAATTGTTCGATGGAGTATAACCCTGCCCATTTGCCAGACTTTCAGACTGAAAGAGTTCGCCTCCATTGTCTACGGTTGTCCCGGTATAGAGCGAACTAAGCGAAGCGGGCGAATAACCGATGATGTGGTTGTTCTCGAAATTCACCGTAAGGGTGATGTTTTTCGGACTGAAATTGCATGGGTAGTCCCACGTGTTGTTGAATGTGTACCACGTGATCGAACCGCTGCCCCCGGTGTTCTCCGGCAGGATGCACTCGCTTCCGTCTCCATGTGATACCGGAACACCGCCAACCCAAGTGACACGCCAAAGATATTGGATGTTGTTGAAGTAATAGATCGGGCACGCGGCCTGCGTGTAGAGGTCCGGGCCCTCAGCTTCATTGGTAATGTAGATCAGATTGTTGTAAAAGTAAGTGCCGCACTGACCGCCCTGCATCTCGTAGATATTGCCATGCGTCGAACCGTCCGATGGCTCAAACAGCCAGTAAATCAGGTTGTCATGCCCGTTGATGGCCTTGCCGCCGATATAGACGTTCGAGAGGTGCCAAAAGATGTTGTAGGCGATCTCGGTGCCGACGCCGAGTGCAAATCCAGTGGCCTGTTGGTCCGTAGTTCCGAGAGAAGAGTCCGAGCCGTCAAAAACATTGTGATCGACCAGAATGTAATTGCCATCCCCGCAGCCACCTCCATTGCAGGTAATCATCCGGTTCTGGTCAAGGATCGATGAACTGATCGTCCAGCCGTGGAAATAGTTGTTCGATACCTCTCCGTAAGTGCCTCCCGTGAATGTCGCGTACCCACTGTCGGCCGTGTCGAAGCAGAAGCCCGTCCACTCGAAATTGTCGAAGATGATATACGAAGCGGTAAAAAACAGGAAATTCTTCCCCGATTCCGAGTGTGTGCAGGTCGTAATGTAGCTCGTGCTCAACGGGTTGTCACCGTTCAGAATGGGTCGGCACCAAGAGCCTCCGCAGACGGCCGAGTTATACCAGGTCGTGTCCACTCCAATATAGATGCAACTCGTTTTGAGGACGGTCCCGGCGGCAGCATTCAATTGGCAGTTTGCGGAGCTTCCTGCCCAGCTCCAAGTCCACGTACCGCCAATGTATGGAGTTGCGGAACTGTTCCCGTAATGCCAGGTATCGCCACCTCGAAAGATGATGCTGTCTCCCGCCTTCGGAGTCGTGGAGTTGCAAGTGTCGGAGCACCCCGACATCCCTGGAGCGTGCAGCCACGGCGTGCTATTGCTCGTCCCGCTATTGGAGTCGGAGCCGTTCGCCGCAACATAGTACGTCGTGGCGGAAGCGCGTCTCGCGCACGTGAAGCACAGGATCAGAATCAGTAGCGCGAATCGTGTCGAACGACCCATCGTAGCTCCCCCTGGAATTCCATGTCCGTTGCAAAGGATATAGCACTCTTCAAAGGGGTTGCCACTGGTCTGAAGTACAGTATCGGGCCAGCCGACCGCACGACGCACCGCCGATTCTCAGCTACAGGGAACCGCGTGAAACAGAAAACCCTAACCTATTGAACACAAAGCCCCTTTGACTCCGGGTGGCTGTAGCCACTCGAGTTGGGCTTTGTGCTTCATCGCACCGCCATCTCCGAAGCCCTTTTTCGGACTTCAGCCGTAATCGCTGCGATAATGCGCTCCCCGGCTCGTCCGTCCCATTTCTCCGGCACATGCGCGCTTGTCGGCTTGTGCAGTTGAGCGGACGACACGGCGCTGCGAATATTGTCGCTCCGCGTACCGGCGATCGTGTTCGTCCCGCAGGTCACTGTGACAGGCCGCTCCGTGTTTTCGCGAACGGTCACGCAGGGTATTCCGAGACACGTCGTTTCTTCCTGAATTCCTCCGGAGTCCGTAACCACGATCCCCGCGTTTTTCATGAGGCACAGAAAATCGATGTACCCCAGGGGACCCAACAGGTGGATTCCGTTTGACGCTCGGCCAGAATTTGATCCGCCGTCCGGTCGATTCACGTCGTGGAACCGGAAAAAGCGCTCGAGACCGAACTCGGCGATTCGCTTTCGGGTCCGGGGATGCGCCGAGAACATAATGGGGCAAGAACTCGACAATTCTTCCAGCCCTTCCAGAATGCTCAGAAACGTATCGCGGTTGTCGACGTTCGACGGTCGGTGCAAGGTAAGCAGAGCGTAGCGGCCGACGCCGTTTCGCGATCCGTGGTCGCGCGAGGCACTCCGCAGGCCCAGCGTGTCGAGAATCGCTGACTTTTCAGCCTCATCTTTGTACGCCAAAAGCGAGTCGATCATGGTATTGCCTACGAAGCGAATCTTGTCGTCCGGAATGCCTTCGTCCCTCAGATTCTGAATGCCGCTGTCTTCGGTCACAAACAGCAGATCGGAAAGATGGTCTGTCACGACGCGGTTCACTTCTTCCGGCATCGCGCGGTCGAAGGAACGAAGACCCGCCTCAACGTGTGCAATCGACGGGTGGGTTCCGGTCGCGTCATAGGAAATCTTGGCAGCGACAAGGGCGCACGCCAGTGTAGAATTCACATCGCCCACCACGACCATCACGTCCGGCCTTTCTCGCAGCAAAACTTCCTCAAATCGCCGCATGATCTCAGCGGTCTGCACAGCATGAGATCCCGAGCCAACCCCGAGATGAATGTCGGGCTTTGGCATTTGGAGGTCCGTGAAGAAGGAACCGGACATCGCCTCGTCGTAATGCTGGCCAGTATGCACGAGGATCACCTGGATTGTGTCCGCTACTGTCGACGAAAGCGCCCCGATTCGCAAGTTGTGTTCGCGAATCGCGCTAACCAAAGGGGCAGCCTTCATGAAGTTCGGCCTGGCTCCTACGACGATCATGATCTTCATATTGGGATTCCTAGGATTGCGATTCTGGCGGTCGGTGAGCTTGCTCTTTTCGGAACTGTCGTTAAGGGTCTCCAGCCTATTGGCGGTTCCACTTCGCAAAAGCGTAGAGCAGCCAACCTAGTTCGTATGGGCGGCACTCCCACATCACGTGCAGACCATGCCGTGATTGTTCGTCCTCGCGCTGGCCCAGCAAGGCCATGGCCGTTTGCAGCATTCTCCGGGGAGTGCTCCGGTATATGCTTCGCCAGACCACCTTCACGGAAGCATCCTCCATATCGAGTGCCAGTTCGTTTCGGCGAATCCACTGAAGTCCCCTGTAGATCCACGGGGCGAACTCTGACTGCGTGGCTTCTCCGAGCGCCAACAGCGCCATCGGTCCCATGGCGTGCTGGTGAACTGAAAAAACGGGTAATCTCCCCGCGACGCGGCCCGTCGCAGAATCATAGTGCCACCACCATTGCCCGAGCGATCCTTGGGCTTCACAGATCGTAAGAGTGCAATCCAAGGCACGCTCGATGGCGCTCTTATCTCCATACGCTTGGGAGAACTTCGTCATCGCGTAGATGGGATACACTTGGTCCGCAAAGCTGCCGATCCTGCCACGGATCATGCCGGCAAGGTTGCCATTGCTGGCGACGTGACCAAATATCCCTTGCTCACCCTGATTCTTGATCAGCATCCGGTACGTCTCAATCGCCAGATCCTTGTGGTCCGGCTTTTTCTCTGGACATGCCAACTTCGCATGAGAAAGACCTGTGAGGAACCAAGCTAACTCCATGGTATGTCCCTGACGAGCGTGCCGAGAGTGCACCAGCGCGCTTGCCACATTCAGGCGGCGTTCAACTTCGGCCAAGCGTTGCGGTGCGACGATGGCACAAAACCACAGAAGCACGCCAAGGTCGCCGACGTTGTCGACCCAATCGAGATTTGCAAGCAGGCCTTCCAGCACGGGCCCGATCGCAATCGGCGAAGCGGCTCCGGTCTCTTCCAGTCGTTTGAGTCCCATCAAAGTCATCATCGTGTAGCGCCGGGAAACTCCCTCGCGAACCATTCCGCTTTCAGTTTTCTTCAGTCTGAAGCAGAAGAGCTGCCTCTCGGGATCAAACATGGACGCGAGCCCGCCGACCGCGAGCTCGATCAGACGCTTAATCGTGCGATTCATGTCCTCCAGCCCCTGAAGCCGTTCTCTGTCAGCCATCACACGCGATGGGGTGCTCGACATTGCTCCTCCAAGATGCCAACAAGGCTGTCCACAATGCTCCGTAGGGCCGGGCGAACCGTGCTTTCCGGTTTAGCCGGGCGATTCCGCCGATTCAGGACAATTTTCGTCCTGACCTCCTCAACGCTTTCAATGAGCGTCATCCGGCCGCAATCGGTGAGGTAGCGATCGACCGCGCCGATCTTGCCGCGAAAAATGCTGTACACCGGGACACCCAGCGCGGCGGCTTCGCGATTCATCGTCCCACCGCCGCTAATCACAAGATCGGAGAACCAAATGAGATTCATTCCATCGAGGGGACCTTTCGGAATGATCATGCGACCAGTCGCGATCAGGTCAGTCCATTCGCTCTGCAATTGCCGTTTCTGGCGCTCGTTTCGAGGCAGGGTAACGGCTCGCGCGTAAGATTTGTCCTTGAGCATCCGGAGCGTCTCGGCAAACAGCGTTTCGCTTTCCGGATTGTGATAGTGCGCCTCGGTGGCGGGTGGGCGCAGGGTCACAACCAGATCGTCTGCTGATATGCCCAAGTCAGTCAGAACGGAGCGATTTGGCTGCAGACGATGGGCATAGACGTCCTCTTTGAGTCCCGGATATTTCAAGCTCCTCTGGGACTTTTTGCCAATGGCTGTGTCCGGTATGACATCCGGGGTAAGCGTCCAATCGGGCTCGATGAACCCCGTCTTGGTGCTGTGTTCGTAATCGTGCATCATGACTGTGGGAATGCCAAGCGCTTTGCAAGCCAGTATCTGTGCGCGAGAGCCGTGCGACAAAGCTAGGTCCGGCCGCTGCTTGACGGCTGTGGGGATTAGCTGGGCGACGCGTAAGCAAGTTCCCAAGATTTTGAGACCTTTTGCCTTGCCGTAATGCCCGCCGATTACCTTGCACGGCAGCCGAAAAAACTGCAACAGTTCGCGCACTTGATACATGTCTCGGGCCGTCAGATCGACCTCAAAACCCTCCTTCCGCAGCTCTTCCATGATCGGAAGAAAAAACGGAACGTGAGGAGAGTTGTCGATATCGATCCAGATCCTTTTCGTACTCCCGCGCGACAAGGACGAACTGGGTGCGAGGTGCATCGACTCGCCGCCCGGATGAACCATTGCGGCTTGGGGAGTCGCCGTGCTTCTCGTCACTTTTGTCCTTGCCGTTCCTGATGTAACGATGGTCTTCACCTTCTACACGATAACCAACAGCTCGCCACGTGGGACCTGAACTGCTGCCATCGGACCTTTCCTGAGACTCAGTCAAGACCGAGTACGGGGGAGAGTTAAAGCCCAACGAGCAGTGGAGGTTCTCCGTGAGTCAAAACGCTTTCCGATAATGGAAGGCCTGCGGTCAAATTCGCGTGGTAGCGCTTGGTGCCTTCATGGATATAGAGATGCAATCGCTCCGCCGAACAGTCTTTGTTGATTCGAGGGCAAAGAGAAATGCTACGACCGATTAGTAAGCGCCATCACCGAAAAGAACTGCGCGGGGCGTGCTTGCCAGGATTTGAATATCAAGCCACAGAGACCATTCGCGCACATACTGAAGATCGAGGCGAACCATGTCATCGAAGCGCACGCGACTTCGCCCCTTTACTTGCCAGAGACCGGTGATTCCTGGCTTAGTTTCCAAAACGCGCCGACGATGCCATGTATAGTATTCTTCGTATTCGTATGCCAGCGGCGGTCGCGGGCCCACCAGTGACATGTCACCTCTGAGCACGTTTAGGAACTGCGGCAATTCATCCAAGCTCGTTCGACGAAGGACGCGACCGATGCGCGTAACTCGCGGATCGTTCGTCATCTTGTACACGGGGCGCTCGGTGTCCTCGGCGTGCCCATCGTGAGCGCCGCTAATCAGTCGCTTCATGAACTCCTGGTGAATTTTGAGATCGTTATTGGCTTGCATCGAACGAAACTTCAGGCACATGAATTTCTTCCCAAACTGCCCCAGACGCTCCTGCTTGAACAGGATGGGCCCCTTCGAACTCAGCTTAACCAGCACAGCAATCAATATGAATAGAGGCGAAAGGAACACGAGAGCCGCCAGGCTACCGACCATGTCCATGGCTCTCTTCAATAGACGCGATACTTTCTTCGAATCCTGCTCGTGGAAGAGGTCCGGATAAAAAGTCGGATTTGCGGACCCACCCTGCTCTTGATCGTCCGAATCATCCCCGAAAATGTGCACGGTTAGATGTACTTGCCGGAGATCCGCCGGCGCCGTGTGCATAACGAGGGCCTCACGAACCTTGTCTGTCACCTTGCTGATGGTCGCCCGATCGTCCGGCGTGCCAAACTCCGTGAAAATGATTCCCAGCACGCAGTTCTGCTTGTACCACCCCGCAGGATCAGTCTCCCTGCGCGCCGCATTGGCGGCTCTGACGAGATCCTCCAAAATGTCTTGTTTGCGACCGGTCTTGACCGCGTCCTCCGCGTCAAGAAGGACCAGAAGAATCTTCCTACCCGAGCGTTCGGCGCGCTTCCTGTCCAAGCACAGCATCCCCAGAAAAAGTTCCTCCGGCAGGATATTCCGCACCATGTCAGAAGGGTTCACCAACGGACGTGCTATCAAACGCTTTGGCCGACCATTACCTGACGAAATGATCTTTACTTCTACGCTCGCGGGATTGAGATTCGTCGCCATACGTTGATCAATTGACCTGGGTCCGTATCGATCTGCCTGACGCGGCTCGCCTGCTGAACACGAACAGAGCTCAGTGGGCCATCAGGCGGCGAAAAGGAATTACGCGGCTAACTGCACTGAACACTCGCGGCGACCTGGGCGATTGTTGCCACACTGACATTTCGACCAAGCTACCGCAGTAGCAGCCCCATTGCTGAGGATGCCCACGTACGCGGGTGCAATCCATCGACCAATCAGGTTTCTTTACCCAACCGAATCCCACAATCGAACCTTGCGTGAAGCTGCTGATAACAAGCTATATAGAGAAAGGACACAAGCGGCAGGATCTGTGACATTGTCCAAGGCTTCGCCGAGGCGCGGACCCGATGAAAACATGTACCCGAATTGTGAAATCTCATTCCCGTGCGCGACAGGATAGCATCGTCGAAAGTGATCCAACCTATTCACAAAGAGCAACTTAGCAGAAGAATCCTAGTGGGTCGGGCCGACCGGTCAGAACGATTAGAGGCTGGGTTCTGACAACCTGCAGGAACCGCAAGCGCCACTCGAACCCAGAAGGCAGGTTCAATCACCCACGTAGCTCGTCGGGTGGTTGGATGAGCCACCCGGCGCATTCCGCATGCCTCGCTCAGACTTTTGCAGCAGGAGGAGCACTGGCCAAAGCATCGCCAGCGCCAAGAAGAAGAACACGAATCCGCCGTCGCGGTGAAGACTTCCCGTCAGGAAGCGGCGATCGACATTGATGCTCAGCAGGGTCAGGGTGGCAATTCGAATTCCATTTTTGATTACCGACAGGGGAATCACCAGAGCTGCAAACAGCCATGCCTTCCATGTTGTACGAAGCAAGAAATGAGTCGCGAGGATGCACGTTATCAACAGGGCAATGCTGGAGCGGATGCTGCTGCACTCGCTGGCCACTTCAATGGTCACATTCGGCAGCGAGAGTACAAATCCTTGTCGAAAAACCGGGACACCGACTGCTTTAAATATGAGGAAGGCAACTTCAGTCGAACCTTCCTGCAGCAGATGGATCATCCGTGCCAGGATGGCATCGGGCAAAGGCACCATCAGCAACAGAAACATGAGTGGGAAAAGTGCAGCACGCGCCGCTCGGCCGCCGTAGCAAAGGAGGAATCCTCCCATCCACATCAAAAGAATCGAAAGCGATGCTTGGAACAAGTACCGCCTGTCTTCTCCCACGAACGAGTGGCGGCCGGCCAGCCAAAATGCGGAAAGTCCCAGCACGACCATGGCTGCTCCGAGTCCGATAGACGTTTGAGTCTCGGCAAACACTTTGTCTCTCGCCGCGTATATAAGGAAGAAGCTTATCAGTGGGATCAGCAGAATATGCGAGAAGGAATCGTCATGAAACGAATACAGAGCAAGCGCGACCCAAACCTTCCAAGTGATAATTCCGGAAGCAACAATGAAGGCCGCGAAGAGCACATGTCTTCTCGTCGTCTTGGCCCCCGCACTCTTCGTCGCTTCTTCACTCAATTGTGATTCCTCAACGTCAGTCGAGACCAATCGGAGCTCAGCCGATGTGCTTGTACAGAACCGTGCCTAAAGCGGAAAGGACTCTAGCCGGCGCACAGGCAAACGCCTGTTTCGCCAGCCGCGTACGCCAGGTATTGACGGCAGGATCAAAGATATGCATAGCGTTGCCCTTGGCTGTGAGTCTGCAATACGTCAGTGTCGATTGAGCTGCACCCCAGCGCCGTTTGAATGTGATCAGACCAATCTGGCCGGCATCGGAGCGGCCGAGATCAAATACTTGCAACCCGGATTGTTTGGCATCCTGTATCGATCGCCAATACAAGAGGTGCATTCCTCCAAGGCTGTTGAATCGAGCGTCGGAACCTCCGTACTTGTAGACCAGCGTCTCCTTATAGCGAATTGTGAGCATGCCCGCCACGGGGCGGCCGTCCTTGAACGCCATGCGAATCTTTAGTGCTTTGCCAAGACAGTCTGCAAGATTCCGAAACCACCTTCGAGGTTGTGGCGGCACCCTATGACGCCGTCGCGTTACAACGAGCAGCCGATAGAACGCATCCAGAATTGATTCCGCTGATCCTTCTTCGTAGGTGAGACCTTCTCGTTCTGCCCGCCCAATTTTTCTTTGGATGGAGTTCTTGTGGAAGTTGCCGAAGAGAGTTTCAAGATCAGGCTGAAGATCGAGCCGATGCAGGGCATAGGTCGCAATTGGATAGAAAAAGGGATTGATCAACTCGAGCGATGCAAGCGAACGCATCTCGACATAACGCCACTGCTTGATGCGACACTCCTCCCACAAAGCACGTACTAAAGCACGCAGATCCTGGTCCCCACGTACCAGCGGTGCGCAATGATCCGAGAACGGCAACGACACCAAGCGTCGTCCTGTCAACCAGCTGTCAATGCGGCAATACGGGAGACCATTCTCTAGAGGTTCCCCTGGGGCAGACGTCGTGTATGCGATGCATTCATAACCGTAGGTTCTGCGCAGCGCTTCAAGCCACGCTGGAGAATGGAAGAGGGAGGCGCCAGGCGATCTCGCCAACAACTCGCCCCACCGGGGATCCTTGAGCGGATCGATCAGGTAAACCCGTTTTGCACTTTTTCCCGATTCCGCTTCGGAGATGGATTCTTGGCAGAGAATATCGGGCATGATCAGAATATCTTCTTGTCCTCAGCGATCCGAGCGCATTCGTTGGACGTCTTGTACATCCCAACCGGTCAGCAGCCGCCGAGACGAGGCATCGCTGGAACACCTGATTCCGACCGAGGCCACCGCAAAAGCCCTTTTAAGCGGCACTATACTGCCAAACCCAGGGAACGAAGCCGAGTGTCAGCCTTCTCCAACCGCACGGCCGACGATGAGCGCAGCGATTCTACGCACGCCGAATCCATCTCAACCGCAACCGATCGATGAAGCAGCATTACAGAAAGCACCAAACGGTGGTTTCCCTTGAATTCCACGAGCAGCCCCTCGCATCCTCGCAGTGGGCCTACCTCGATTCGAACTCGGTCTCCTACTGAAAGAAAGGGCCACGGCTGGTTGGGGAGTCCTGATTTCATGAGAGTCTGGATCGCTTGGATCTCGGGTTCCTCCACCGGCACCGGCACGCGGTTGTTTCCGACGACCTGAATGACGCCCGGCGTCTTGAGAATTGGCAGTCGTTCTTGAGGGTCAAACCGGCAAAAGAGATATCCCGGGAAGAGGGGGCTCTCCACGTTCTTGACCCGGTCAGACCACCGCTTCCTGCATATATAAAGGGGCAGGAAAATTTCGTACCCTTTTGACTCCAGAAAGCCGGCTACGCCCGGCTCGTGCCGAGTGCGAACTTGCAATGCAAACCATGAGAACCGTTGCGAGCCTGTGATCATGCTGTCTCCTTGCTTAAGCATGGCTTGAACACATCGAAGTGCATAACTCGTTCCCGGTGCTCGTCACGATCGGAAACGCCCATAAAGCCACTCAAGTCATGATCCACAACTGCCCCGGCAAACTTGTTAACCTCGTGTGAAACAAAACTGTACGAACCGCCATTAGTCGGCCCGTCTGCCAACAGACGTCACCGCATTCGCGTGGGGCGCTTTTGTCTTCCTCTTCTTGGGAATGACTCCCACCGACATCACTACAGGTGGTATAGGCCCTTGATGAAATGCCGAAAAACTCTGTCTCATGATGCGTTCTGCAGAAGTGATGCAACATCTGGTGGTTTCCTTTCATTTCCCGACCACCTTGGCCCCTCCGGGGCCGTAGCCGTATTGTTGGTAGTAGTAGGAGCCGTACAAATGAGCCTCTTTCACGGCGTTTAGCACAACTCCGACGACGTTCCTGCCATGCATCTCCTGGCAGGCTCGCTGAACCGTCGGGCTGGGCGTCGCTCCCGCTCGCACTACAATCAGCACTCCGTCACATAAATCGGCCAGAATTGTCGCGTCCGCGACAGGCAGGCAGGGCGGCGAGTCCAATATCACCCAATCGAAAACCGGTGTGACGCGATCCAGCAGCGCCTTCAAACGCCCGTTGGAAAGCAACTCGCTCGGGTCGGTCACTTCGTTTCCACCCGCGATGAAGCAGAGGTTTCCCTCGTGGCCATGTTGAATTACGGCCAATTCATCAGCCTCGCCCCGTAGATAGTCAGTCAGACCCGGAGCGACAGGCGCGCCTAACACCGCGTGAACTCGTGCGCAGCGCAGGTCGGCGTCAATAATTAGCGCCCGGCGGTCAGGCTGCCGAACGATCGCTTGCGCCAGGTTAGCAGCCACAAACGTTTTTCCTTCACCCGGCACCGAGCTTGTAACCAACAGTGTCCGGAGAGGCTGATTGCCTCGAAGCTGATAGAGGCGCGACCGAAGCGTGCGGAACTGCTCGGCGCCATGCGAACTCAGCGTCTCATTTAAGAAAACGTTGACATTGGGGTCCGGTTGCCAGTCCGGGTGTGCGCAGCGCGCGCGAAGATCGTCATACCTCAGGTAGTCCGCAGTCGGCCCATTTCCCGGCCCATGCTCGGGAACCGGCGGAGCCGCAGCTACGGGCCCGCTTGGCTTCCAATCGGAGATAAGCGCCGCCCTCTCCTGCGGCGACACGATCACCTCTGTCGCCTGCCCCGCAACTCGCTCCTGTTCGGCCTTCTTGAGAGCTTCGTGGATCCGACTCATGACTTCCTCTCGCGCGACGCCTCGGGACTCAACTGGCGCAGGCGCCCGAGCAACTCATCCAAGTTCTCAAGCAGAGCCTGCGTATTCGCGGAGTTTTGTGCCGCAGGCAGCACGCTGGGGGCAGCGATCGGAGCGACCTCGTCAAGTTGAAACTCCCGGGCCACCTCCTCCACGAGATGAGCAGGTACAGGTCGCAACGTATCAACATACGCGTTGATCATCGCGTGCTCGCAAAGAAGGTTTACAACGCGCGGAATGCCGCGCGAATATATGTGCACCGTTTGTATCGCCTCCTTCGAGAAGATCGGCTCTCCGTTCGCTCCGGCGATGCGCAGACGTTCCGCTATGTAGCCAAAGGTTTCTTCCAGCGAAAGAGGTGCCGTGCGGCAGCGCAGCGTGATCCGCTGCCGAAGTTGGCGCAGCTGCGGTAACTTCAGCTTTTCTTCCAGCTCCGGTTGGCCGGTCAACACGATCTGCAGCAGCTTTTCTGTCGCCGTCTCGAGATTTGTTAGGAGGCGAATCTCTTCGAGAACCTCCGGAGAGAGATTCTGTGCTTCATCAACGATGAGAGCAGCCGTCTCTCCCGCGCGGTATCGCTCGAGCAGCCATGTGTTGAGGCGAAGCAGCATCTGGCTTTTCTCGCGCGAATCGCATGGAATCTCAAAATCCGCCATCATGTAATCGAAAAGGTGGTTTACTTCCAGCTGAGAGTTGAAAATATAGGCGGTCGCCACACGCTGACCGCGCAACCAGTCGAGCAAACGGTTCAGTAGCGTGGTTTTCCCTGTGCCAACTTCACCCGTCAAGAGGATGAAGCCCTTTCGGTTTTGAATTCCGTAAGTCAGCCCGGCCAGCGCTTCCTGAATGTGTCGCGTCATGAACAGGTAGCGTGGATCGGGGTTGACGTTGAACGGGCTCTCTCGAAGCCCAAAGAATCGCTGATACATTTTCTTAGGCTCCTGCGCTCAGCCTCACGTCGGAGTTTGTTGTCGCTCTCACAGCCCTTGTTCCTGTCTTCTTGCTCGTAACTGGCTCGATAGCCGGCACCATGGCAAGAACTGGCAGCCTTAGAGCAAATTCGACATCCCGCTCAGTCTTCAAAGACTTGTCTTGGATCTCCAACAGGAACGCGATACCGAGCCCAAGTGCCAGTCCTCCTCCCAAGCCGCCCGCCGCGAACATCCGTTGATTCGGAAACGACGGTTCGGAAGGAAGATTTGCGGGATCGAGAACCGTGAACTGCTCGCCCTCCTGTTGATGAGTCAAACTCTGGGACATTGCCGCCGCATCCCGCTTTTTCAACAAGTCATTGTAGGAATCCAGTGCCGCTTGATAGCCGCGCGTCAACTCCTTGTATTGCTGCTCGACCTGAGGGCTGGCTTGAACGCGACTCTGGTAGAGCTTAATCTCCTGCTTGATCTGCTCCTGCTCCTTGGTCTTTTCCGCGATCATCTGCTCGGTCGTGTGGACCTGAGCCCGCCACTGCGTGATCTGCACCGGCTCGACGGTCGATTTCTGAGCCGTGGCCTGATCCGGAGCGCTCTTTGCATTCTGGCTGTCTGCAATTTTCTTTTGCAAGGCGGCGATGTCCGCCTTGGTCTTGATGACATCCGGATAATCGTCCGTATAGCTGGCTTGGAGGTTGGCGAGTTGGGCCTGCAACGCAACAAGCTGCTGCTCGAGAGTCTCTGGGTTGTGACCACCCTGAGCGGCCTGCCAGGCTGCGACTTGCTGCGTCAACATGGATTCGGCAAAACTTTTGTCTTGCTGCGCACGCGCCAGCCCCTGCGTCGCTGCATCCAGCTGTGAAGTTAAACCCGTCAGGAGATTGAGATTGGTCTGCTCGTCATCCGGAAGCGATCCGATATATCGGCTCTTGAATGCAGCCAGCTTGGCATCCTGTGCATCCAGATCCGCCTTCGCTTCGTCCAGTTGCTGCGACAGAAACTGCGTTGCCTGTTCCGAATGCTGTTGTTGAATTCCGAGGTTTTCCTCGATGAACATCGACGTAATCGCCGTGCAGACGCCTTGAGCAGTTCGAGGGTTGTCCAACGTCACGGTGACATAAAATCCCGGCAAATCTTTGGAATTGGTATCCGTCATCGGCTGCACGGGAGTCACGTCAATCGCTTGTTGAAGTCGTCCAACCAACTCGTCCATGGATTTCCGCTGGATGTCGCCCGAATAGAGCCCGAACTTGTGGATGATCGGCTCGAGCCGCGAGCGACTGAGTATCTGAGACTTCATACCCGCCAAGCGCTGACTGACACTAACGACATCGATTTTCGGGACGATTTCTGGCGAGACGCCCTGCGGCTCCACGAGAACTAGCGTCTGCGACTTGTAGCGACTCGGAAGGAACCGCGAAACGGCATAGGCGATGATCGGGCCGAGTACCGTTAACACCAATATCAAAACCCACCGTCGCCGAAGTATTGCGATGTAGTCGGCCGGCGTTAATTCTCTCTGACTACTCACTTCCGTTTGCATCTCGAATCCCCTATCTCTCATCACGGCTCGCCGTTTAGAACAAGAGCGGTCGCTCGTGCCAGCCCATGCCCACAGAGATCAAGTGACGAATGACATCGGTCCCGCACGTCGGGCCGTTACAGAACATTGCGTTCGAATTCTGATACTGCAGCTGATAAGAAAACGTCAGGCCCGTTACTCGCCCCATCGGATGAGTGACGCTTATTCCCGCAAACCAGTAGTTAAATGTCTGGCTCGACGCCGTCGTGCTGATTATCGCAACGCCTTCGTTTCGCGAATAACCGGCTGTGAAAGCGTCCGAAAATGTTCGCGAAACTTGGCGCGTCACAGAGCCCGAAACAATGTCAGACAGCGAACCCGCCAACACTCCCGAACCTCCGCCAACGCCGTGATTGTAAGCGAGGCCGAACGAATTTCGATTGGGCTGCCATTGGATTGATGAGTTGAGCGACCAAAAGACCTGAGTAATGTTTGTCCCGCTCACCGGCCCGCTGCCCGACGACGCGTCGTTGCCGGTGATGGGCGTACGAGAGATCACAACCTGGGGTCCAGCGGCCACCTGAAAGGCAAGGTGACCGGTCACACGCCTCCCGTACGATATTTGCACCGTGTGGTCATCGATCGACTGATTGAAATTGCTGTAACCGATTCCCGAGAAGGTATAAAGAACCGCGAACGTGTCCTTTCGCGTTAGCTGGTAGTTGTAACCGCCGCGGAACGTGACATCCCCGTAGTTGAGCAGGCCGCTATCGAAGTAGTGCAATAGCGAGTAGCCGCCTGCAAACGTCAGAGAGGTTCGAGGCGTGATAAACGTGTTTACCTCAGTCGCAAACGAATTCGCGAGATTTTGACCGTATCCTGTCAGCAAGGATTGCCCGGATGTGAAAGACGACCCCACTCCCGAAGACGTCGCGCTCGATGTCGCGGCCCCACCAAGTCCGGCGAAACCAAAGGAAGTCTCGGGCAAATATGTGAGTTCGTCGAAAAATGATATAGACGCTCTCCGAAATGCAAACTTATCTGCGAGGCTTAGCCCCTGCGCCACGCCGTTGCTGGTGCCGGTCTGATTTGCAAACATGCCGCCAGACGTGTAGCTGAGCGTCAATTCGTTATCACCCGAGGTTCGATGGACGTCGATGCCTCCGGAGACTGATGTCCACTCCCCCCAACCAGCACTGTTCGCAGTCTCCTGAGCGTTGGAGTCGGCCGTGGCAGAGATGTCGACGCGTGGCTGCCAATAGCTTCGCGTCGTCGGAATTCCCAGCGAGAGGTTTTGCACGCCGGATAATGACCGGTTGTCCGGTTGCAACTCTTGTGCCCCTTCCTCGTCGCCCTGATTGCCCGCCATCGACGCCAGCGGCGAACGATACGCGGGGATTGGCTCCGACGGCTGCTCCGAAGACTGTCCTTGGCCCGGCTGTTGGGCTTGCTGATCCTGTCGGGCCCGCGCGGCAGGAACAGTGAGCGCGGCCACGCACAGGCCAATCCAGACAGCACTGTGCAAACGGAGCGTCATCAGGGCACCACGATCGTATCGCCGGCTTTCAAAACGACGTTCTGTTCGGGCCGTTTGCCGGAGATCACATCTTTGTAGTTGAACGGATACTTCACCTGCTTCCCGCTTTCGGTGCGAAACATGTAAATCTTCTTGAGATTCGCGAATTG